>JAEEGG010021794.1_pt1 | contig 12690 bp, 15 predicted proteins | sample 9134161 | NCBI WGS metagenome assembly JAEEGG01 (sample SAMN16246543, study PRJNA631951) | gut metagenome | biome: gut microbiome; feature: rumen; material: CR-attached | host: Bos | place: Iran: Karaj | collected 2018-10
GCCGCAGGGGTGGGTGCCTGGATCGGATTTCAGGGATTTCTTAACATGGGTGTAGCAACGGGAATAATGCCTAATACAGGTATTCCGCTTCCGTTTGTGAGCTATGGACTTACTTCACTTATCAGTGTATATGCGGGTATAGGCTTTGTATTAAACGTCAGATTACAAGGCAACAGATATATTACAGGGAGGGTATAAGTTAATGAACATCGCACTTATAGCACATGACGCAAAAAAGAGACTTATGCAGAATTTCTGTATTGCTTACAGGGGGATACTTAGCAAGAACGACCTTTATGCAACAGGAACAACAGGACGCCTTATTGAAGAGGTGACAAATCTTACAGTTCATAAGTATCTCGCAGGACATCTTGGAGGCTCACAGCAGCTGGGAGCAGCCATAGAGCACAATGAGATCGACCTGGTTATTTTCCTTCGTGATCCACTTACAGTTAAGTCTCACGAGCCGGATATCAATAATGTTATGACACTTTGCGATATGCATAATATTCCTGTGGCTACCAATCTTGCTTCTGCGGAACTGCTTATTAAATCACTGGACAGAGGAGATCTTGAGTGGCGTGAAATGTACAAGTAAGCTGCTTAAACCTTTTATTTTAGTATTGTTGGGAATGTTTCTTACCACCGGTTGCTCCGGTCTGACATATTCATCCAAATATACAGTCAGCGCTTCACCAGAAGAAAACAGAAACACTCTTTATTATCCTACATTTGCTTCCGATTTGTGTGTTGTAAACTCTGATATTGATGCATCAGGAGTTTCAGTCAATGAGGTTGCAAGTGCAGGTCTTTTTGACTTGAGCAAAAGAGAGACTCTTTATGCTAAAAATGTCAATGAACAGGTACAGCCTGCGAGCCTTACAAAGATTATGACTGCACTTGTTGCTCTTAAATACGGATCTCTTGATCAGGTCCTTGTTGCAGGCTCTAATGTATATGTCACAGAGAGCGGTGCTCAGAAAATTGGTCTTAAAGAGGGCGACAGACTTACCTTGGACCAGGCCCTCAGGATTCTTCTTATCTATTCAGCCAATGACGTGGCAAATCTCATCGCTCAGGGAATATTTGATACATATGATCAGTTTATTGAAAAGATGAATGAAGAAGCTCTTACTATTGGAGCTACCAATTCTCATTTCGTCAATCCCCACGGACTTACCGCAGATGGACATTATGTAACAGCTTATGACATGTACCTTATTTTCAATGCAGCGATGCAATATGACACATTTAGCGAGATAATAAATACCACAGAGTATACTACCAGCTATCTTGACAGCAACGGATCATCCAAAGAAGTTTCTATCAGCAATACAAATGGATATTTACGGGGAGATAAGCCTCAGCCCGCCGGAGTGACAGTGATAGGCGGCAAAACCGGTACCACACAGGCTGCAGGACATTGTCTGATCCTTCTTGCCAGAGATACAAGCTCCAATCCTTATATTGCAGTAATCATGCGGGATATAGACAGTGGCTCCCTTTACACCGATATGTCATCACTGCTAAATGAAATAGTTAATTAAGGTTGTCTTTTATAGTCTAATAACTTATAATATTTCTATAAAAATTTCTACTTGCAGGAGGGTATGCCGATGGTTCAGTTAATTGTTGGGAAAAAGGGAAAAGGAAAGACAAAATGCCTCTTAGACAAAGTTAACACCGAGGTTAAGAACGTTCTTGGCAGCGTAGTATTTCTTGACAAGAACACCAAGCACATGTATGAACTTAATAACAAGATCCGTTTAATAGTTGTTTCTGATTTTTGCATTACAAACCCTGATGAATTCATAGGATTCGTTAGTGGTATCATTTCACAGGACCACGATCTCCAGCAAATGTATTTTGACAGCTTCCTTAACATCTCTTGTCTTGAAGGAAAGGACATCACAGACGTTATTGAGAAACTTGAGAAACTCAGTGAGAAATTCGGAGTAGAGTTTGTTCTTAGTGTCTCATTAGATGAGTCCGATCTTCCTGAAGCTGTTAAGTCCAAAGTAGTTATTTCACTTTGATCAACTTCTAAATACGATAATTATTATAAGCCGCGGCTATCCGCGGCTTATATTCTGAATACAAATAGATTTAAAGGAAACACAGGCATTGGCAGATCGTCGCAATTCAAAGATTTCCAAATATCCCAGAAATATCAACAATATCAATATTGGTATGGTTTTCTTTGCCGTCATGGCAATATATATCATCATCAGTGTTATCACATATTTCCGCAGGGATCATATGGTTGGTTATGAGGTAAAAGAGGGATCTCTTTCAACCAACAATATCTATGACGCTGTAGCTCTTAGAACTGAGAAGATAGTAACCAGTGATACAGCTGGTTATATCAACTATTTCGCTACAGAAGGCGGAAGAGTGGCCGTTGGCAACCTTGTTTACACCGTTGATGAATCCGGACAGCTCCTGGAATATCTTAAGTCCCAGGGTAGTGAAGAAGTATCCCTTAGTGATGATGATCTTACTGAGCTTCGTACCCAGATCGTCAGCTTTGATTCTTCCTTTGATCCGCATAATTTCCACACTGTATATGATTTTAAGGTTAGTATTGACGGTACTGTTCAAAAGCTCTCCAACAACAGTATCCTTGCCAATATTCAGTCCTTGAATGCCAATAGTGCAACTCTGCAGTCAATCAATTACAGGTATGCTCAGGACACAGGAATTGTCATATATTCAATCGATGGCTATGAGGATCTGATTTTTGAGGGCATGACTTCAGCAGTTTTTGATGAGTCTAATTATGAGAAGACCCAGCTTATAAATAACAATCTGGTTAAATCCGGAGATCCTGTATATAAGCTCTGTACCAGTGAAGAGTGGTCTGTTGTTATTAGAGAAGATGATCCTGAAAAGGTTCAGGAACTGGTTGATCTGGAATACGTCAAGGTGAGATTTATCAAGAACCAGGATGAGTCCTGGGGCAAGGTATCCACCTATACCAACTCTGATGGAGAGACCTTTGTACGCTTTACCTTCACAAACTCCATGATAACCTTCTGCAGAGACAGATTTATCAATATCGAGCTTATTACAGAAGATGAAAAGGGTCTAAAGATCCCTAATTCATCCATCGTTAACAGAAATTTCTATCTGGTGCCCAAGGACTACGTGATTAAAAACAATGACGGCACCACAGGCGTTCTCAGAGTAAAATACGATGAGCAGGGCAAAGAGACTTCTGAGTTTATTGAGACCGATATATATAATGAATCCGAGACCATGTTTTATCTTGGCATGGATATGCTAAGGGCAGGAGACAGCCTAATTAAAACCGATTCAACTCAAAGATATACTGTCAGCAGAACAGATTCCCTTATAGGCGTTTACAACATAAATAAGGGCTATGCAGACTTCAGGCAGATCAGGATCCTTTACCAGAATGATGAATACTCTATAGTTCGTTCTAACACGACCTATGGACTTAGTGTTTATGATTACATTGTTCTGGATGCTTCAACGGTAGATGCGAACAATAAGGCTTCTTCATCATCTTCAGATTCTTCATCAGATTCTGAGTCAGAAGGAACTTCAGTATCTGATGAAATCTCTATAGATGAATCAGCTGATATATCATCAGAACAATACACGTCTGACATAGAGAGGGAAACGCCTGAAGAACCTGGTTTGGATGAGTCTTTAGAAGGTGAAAGCACAGAAAATGCCGACACAGATGTCACATCATCGGATGAAGGAGCTTCAGGAGAATAAATTTACTCACGATATTTGACATTACTTGTCACATTAGTTAAAATTATATAGGTTTGTTGGGACTATTTTTACGAGGAGTCAATGTGCTATGAGTTTTATGGATAAATTTTTAAATGCTATACAGCTTAATGGGGAAGAGGACGGCTACTACGATGAGCCTGATGAGGGCTTTACTTCCAAGGTAGAGTCGATCAACAATTCAGCACCTATTGGAAAGGACGATCCTTCAATCGAGGTTTCCGAAGACAAGCTTAAAAAGCCTGCTCCAAAGGTTGCGCCTACAAGATCCAAGAAATCTCTTTCAACCGCTGGAATGGAAGTATGCGTTATTAAACCTACATCCGTTGAGGATGCCAGAGAGATCACCGAGACACTTCTCGCTAACCGCACAGTAGTGCTCAATCTTGAGGGCCTTGACGTAGATATAGCTCAGAGAATCATTGATTTCACTTCTGGTTCATGCTTCGCAATTTCCGGTAATCTTCAGAAGATTTCCAGATACATATTTATCATTACACCAGCTTCTGTTGATATTTCCGGTGATTTCCAGAATATTTTAGGCGGAGCCTTTGGGGGCGGAATTGAGGGCCCACAGCAGATAGATTAAATATTAAGGCTGTTGACATGTAGATTTACAGTCAACAGCTTTTTCTTTATTTTGATTAAACATACGGGGAGTTGACCATGGATAACAGATTAACAGTAAACTATCAGAATAAGCCTTGCTATGATATCGTATTTACAACTGATTTTTCAGAGCTTTCAGCTGAAGTTAAGGCTCTTGGCTTTGAGGGCAGAAAAATAGCTGTAATAACTGACACTAATGTTAGCAAGCTTTATGGGAAAGATGTAAAGGATGCTCTTGCAGATGTTACAGATACCTGCGAGCTATATGAGATTCCTGCAGGTGAGAACAACAAAAATCTTGATGAGATCAGAAAGATTTACAGCTTCCTGATGGAGCGCCATTTTGACAGACATGACCTGCTTGTAGCTCTTGGTGGCGGTGTAGTCGGTGATATGTGTGGATTCTGCGCCGCAACATACCTTAGGGGCGTAGCATTTATACAGATACCGACAACTCTTTTAGCCCAGACAGACAGCAGTATTGGCGGCAAGACAGGTGTAGACCTCGACGGCGTTAAAAACATGGTTGGCGCCTTCTACATGCCAAGACTGGTATATATGAATATCAGCACCCTCAAGACTCTTGATGAGATGCAGTATGCATCAGGCTTTGCAGAGGTAATGAAACACGGACTTATCAAGGATCAGAACTTCTATACATTCCTCATCGAGAATATGTATGAGATAAACGACAGAGAACCTGAAGTAGTAATGGAAATGGTTCAAAAGAGCTGTGACATAAAGAGAGCTGTAGTTGAAAAGGATCCCACTGAAAAGGGTGACAGAGCCCTTTTAAACTTCGGTCACACCCTTGGACACGCCATCGAAAAGTACAAGAATTTCACAATGTCTCACGGCGAATGCGTTGCTCTTGGATGTGTAGCGGCTGCATTCATTTCCTGGAAGAGAGAGCTTATTTCCATGGAAGAGTACTATGAGATCCGTGATATGTTCGTTCCCTTTGGACTTCCTATTTCCGTTGAGGACATCGACAAAGATGCTGTGCTTGAGATTACTAAGTCAGATAAAAAGTCTGATTCAGACAAGGTTAAGTTTATCCTGCTCAAAAAGATCGGTAAGGCATTTATTGATGATACAGTAACCAGACAGGAGATGTCTGATGCACTTGATGAGATAATCTATATTGAAAATAATGATTAAAAGGTTTTAAGCTATGAATAATCTTAGTAAAAAGAAAAAAATACTGCTTGTTGTAGATTTTGTGATGATCCTTCTTCTTGTTGGACTGGATCAGTTCACAAAATATCTGGCAGTAAAATATCTTCAGGACAAGCCTGCAATTCCCATTATAAAAGGCGTTCTCGAGCTGAATTTCCTCAAAAACAGCGGAGCAGCATTCGGAATGCTGCAGAATCAAAAGGTGTTCTTTATCCTGGTGGCAGTTCTGATACTTTGCATTATTGCATATGTTCTTTTCAGAATGCCTGATGATAAGAAATACAATATCATGCATGTGCTTCTTGTAATGATAGCAAGCGGCGCTGCCGGAAATATGATAGACAGGGTCAGACAGGACTATGTGGTTGATTTCATTTATTTCGTAATCATCAACTTTCCGATTTTCAATGTTGCAGACATATATGTAACTGTTTCAACATTTCTTTTTGTGATACTGTTCCTGTTTTATTACAAGGAGGATGATTTCAGCTTCCTTAGCTTCAGACAGCAGAAGAAATTCAGGGAAATCAAGTGATGGAACAAAAAAGCGATCTATTCGAGTTTGTTGTCACAGATGAATACGAGGGAATAAGGATCGATAAGCTTATCAGTGAGCTTATGGACAGCCTTTCACGCTCATATATCAAAAAGCTTATTGATGATAACAAGGTAAAATGTAACGGCAAGGATATCAAAGCCAGCTTTATTGTATCCGAAGGCGACGAAATAGAGATGGAGATTCCTCCGCTTCAGGTGCCTGAGATTATTCCGCAGGATATTCCCATTGATATTCTCTACGAAGATGATGACATTCTTATTGTTAATAAGCCAAAAGACATGGTGGTTCACCCGGCAGCCGGTCACTATGAGGGAACACTGGTGAACGCAGTGATGTATCACTGCAAGGATAATCTTTCTGGTATAAACGGCGTAATGAGACCCGGAATTGTCCATCGTATCGATAAAGACACCACCGGTTCTGTCATTATCTGCAAGAATGACAACTCACACCAGAAAATAGCTGAGCAGCTAAAAGAGCATTCTATCAACCGCGTTTATCATGCAATCTGCTACGGAATAATTGAAGAAGATGAGGGCGATGTAGATCAGCCCATAGGACGCAGCGCCACAGACAGAAAGAAAATGGCTGTAGTTAAGAGCGGCGGCAAGAATGCATTTACCCATTATCGCGTTTTAAAGCGCTTTGAAGAGGATAAGTTAACTTACATAGAATGCAGGCTCAAAACCGGCAGAACCCATCAGATAAGGGTACATATGGCTCATATCGGGCATCCTTTACTTGGCGATGAAGTATACGCATCAGGCAGAAAAAGCAGGTTCAAACTAAACGGCCAATGTCTGCACGCCAAGACTATAGGTTTTGTTCATCCGGTATCCGGTGAGTATATTGAGATTGATGCACCGTTGCCTGAGTATTTTTCCCATTTGATTGAGGTGCTTAAATAGTATAAAATATAATCAGATACAGCAATAATTTATCTCCAAGGAGAAATGCGTATGAATACAATAATTACCATTGGTCGTCAATTTGGTTCAGGGGGAAGAGAAATCGGCGAGCTTGTTGCCAAGCATTTTGATATTAAATGCTACGACAAAGAGCTTCTTAGCAGAGCTGCCAAGGAAAGTGGATTCTGCGAGGAAATGATCCAGAATCACGACGAGAGACCCACTAATTCGTTTTTATACAATCTGGTAATGGATACGTATTCTTTTGGATACAATGCCTCCAGCTTTGTAGATATGCCTATCAGCCACAAGGTCTTTCTCGCTCAGTTTGACACCATCAAGAAGATTGCTGATGAAGGTCCTTGCGTTATTGTTGGAAGATGTGCTGACTATGCCCTGGCAGATTATGATAACGTCCTCAATCTCTTTATAACTGGAAATGAAGAATGCAAGATCAAGAGGATAAAAGAGAGATTTGATGATATTAACTCAGATGACAAAGCACGTGAGATGATGAACAAGAAAGATAAACAGCGTCAGAGCTACTACAACTATTATTCTTCAAAAAAGTGGGGCAGAGCTTCCAGCTATGACCTTTGCATCAACTCCAGTATCCTTGGCATAGATGGCACTGTAGACTTCATTATTCAGTACATTGAAGCCTATGAGAAAACAAAAAAATAAAATAATAATGAAATTTTACTTCCGGAAGACCTTTGGTTTTCTGGAAGTTTTTTTCATTTAGGGGTAAATTTAATATTTATTTAATAATATTTTCAAACGCGCGATGTTATACTGAGCCCAAACTCATTATTGTGACAATAAGGGATATTATATCCACTGTTCATTACAATTAAACCTTCAGCCGCAGAAAGGAATCTGCGTGTACTTTTCAAGGAGGAACAAACAAATGTCTAACAGTATTAATGGTAACATTAACCAGCTGTTTCGTGGCAAAGATACCGGCCCTGTAAGAAGTGCCGATAACAAACCACGTGGCCCGTCAAAGGCCAAGGAGGGATCAAAAACAGCCAAGACCGGAAATCTCTTCGGCGAGAGTGCTAAGGTTGAGCTTTCACCTGAAGTTGAGAAGTACGGTAAGGTAGTAGATCTTTTGCAAAAGAAATATGACAATGCCGATGTATTTGTTGCAGGCCCCGGAGATGACCTGTCACAGATCGGCGGAGATCTGGAGTACAGCATAATCCTCTCAGAAGATGAGCTTAATCTGCTGGCATCAGAAGATCCCAAGGATAAGGATGCAAAGGATAAACTACTTGGGCAGATCGATGAAGCTATGAAGACAATTACCGACATGAGCGAAAAGATTGCCGGTAATACGGATGAAAATGATGAGATCGCAAATTTTGGAATCAAGATGGATAAAAGCGGAAAGATGAATTTCTTTGCTGATATCAACGGAGGCTCGTTTAAAGCGGATTCCATGGATGATCTTATTAAGACCTTTGTTTCATCAAAAACAGCATAAAGAAGATTTAGAGGCCTGTCTGAAAAGACGGGCTTCTTTTTTTAGAAGTATTGTAAATATAACACAAGCAATTTTGTGAAATTATTCGAACAATTAGTGATATTCAACACAAAATGTATGGAAATTCTATCTCTATTTGTTATAATATACTATGCGGGGTATCGCAAAATACTATTCGGGAGGACAAATTGCATATGTCTACTAGGGTTTATGATTGTTTAAAATGCATTGGTGACAAGATCATTGAGAATAAGGATTTTCTCACTGATCTGGACAGAGAGATCGGCGATGCAGACCACGGAGTAAACATGGCAAGAGGCTTCCAGTCTGTTATCGAGAAGGTTTCACAGGAGGATCCCGATATTGGTGCCGCACTTAAGAAGACAGGTATGACGCTTCTTTCCACAGTTGGCGGTGCATCCGGACCGCTTTACGGAACCGCTTATATGGAAGCTGCTAAGGCGCTTGCAGGAAAAGAATCTCTTACAGCCGAAGATCTGAAGGCAGCTTTTGAGCTTGCCATCGCAGGTATCCAGAAGAGAGGAAAGGCAGAAAAGGGCGAGAAGACTATGCTTGATTCACTTATTCCTGCTCATGACGCTTTTTCTGCAACTATAGAAGGCGGCGGAAGCCTTGCAGATGGCCTTGATAAAGCCTGCGAAGCTGCCAATGAAGGAATTGAGTTTACCAAGACTATTGCAGCTACAAAGGGCCGTGCAAGCTATCTTGGAGACAGAAGCATCGGCCATCAGGATCCCGGTGCCACATCAGCTACTATGACTTTGGAAGTTATCAGGGACTTTATAAAGGGGTGAAAAAATGGTTGGAATCGTAATTGTTTCTCACAGCTGGAAGATCGCTGAAGGTATTAAGGATCTGACAGACCAGATCGCTTCAGCACACAAAGGAATTATCTGCGCAGGTGGAATGGAAGATAAATCCATAGGTACCGATGCAACACGTATTATGGACGCTATTAAGGAAGCAAATGACGGCGATGGAGTTGTCATCCTTGCAGATCTTGGAAGCGGAATTATGAGCGCAGAAACAGCTATTGAGCTTCTTGAAGACGAAGACATAAACGTTAAACTTGTTGATGCACCAATAGTTGAAGGCTCCATAGCAGCTGCAGTTACTGCTGTATGTGGACAGAATATTGAAGCTGTTATTACAGCCGCAGAGCAGACGCGGACTGTAAACAAAATAAACTCATAAAATTAAGGAGGCAGGACATGAAGAAACTAATTAACGGGGTTGACAACATTGTTGACGAGATGCTGGACGGAATGGTTGCAGCTTATCCTCAGTATGTTAAGAGACTCGACGGCTTTGATGTTGTTGTCAGAGCTGGTGGCTCACAGGGCAAGGTAGCTCTTGTGTCCGGTGGAGGAAGCGGACACGAGCCTGCACACGGCGGATATGTTGGCAAGGGTATGCTTGACGGAGCTATTGCCGGTGCAGTTTTCACATCACCAACTCCTGACCAGGTTTTCGAAGCTATCAAGGCTGCTAATGGCGGCAAGGGCGTTCTTCTTGTAATCAAGAACTATACCGGCGACGTTATGAACTTCGAAATGGCAGCTGACATGGCAAGAGATGAAGGCATCGAAGTTGATCAGGTTGTTGTCGCAGACGACGTCGCAGTTGAGAACAGTACCTGGACAACCGGACGCCGCGGTATCGCCGGAACCATCTTCGTACACAAACTCGCAGGTGCCTGCGCAGAAGCCGGCGGAGATCTCGCAGCTGTTAAGGCAGTCGCTGAAAAGGTTATCGCAAACGTACGTTCCATGGGTATGGCGATTGATGCCTGCACCGTTCCGGCAGCCGGCAAGAAGAGCTTTGACCTTGCGGAAGATGAAATTGAAATCGGTATCGGTATCCATGGCGAACCGGGTACTCACCGTGAAAAGATGAGCACCGTTAACGGCATTTCCGATCAGCTGCTCGACAAGATCCTCGCTGAGGGAATCTACAATTCCGGTGACGAAGTCTGTGTCCTGGTCAATGGCATGGGCGGCACTCCGCTGATGGAACTCTATGTTGCCAACAATCACATTAAGGATGTTCTGGCAGAAAAGGGCATCAAGATCTACAAGACCATCGTCGGCAACTATATGACATCGCTCGACATGGAAGGCTTCTCCATCACACTGCTCAAGCTGGATGATGAAATGAAGAAGCTGCTCGATGCACCGGCAGATACTCCTGCATTCGTACAGTTCTGATTGGTTTTGTTTTTAACACAGAGGGCTTCGGCTCTCTGTTTTTTTTTTATTTTCCGGGCATAAAAAAAGAACCGTTTGATCTGGTTCTTTTTCATTGGCTTGATCAGTCTGCGTTTTTGAAGACGTCTTTGTTTTTAATAAAGTATTCAACGCCGGAGTATACCGTCGTCGCAACAATGACCACAACACATAACGTATTCAGCCATTCCGGAATATTGAGCATCATCAGGCAGAGGCAGACCATGGTGGAAGCCGTCTTGACTTTGCCGGACCAGGCAGCCGCGATGACTTTGCCCTGTTCCACTGCGACAAGGCGCATGCCGGAAACGGCGAATTCTCTCAGAAGAACAATTGCCAGCGCCCATCCCGGCATCTGACCGTTTTCCACGAACCAGCACATCGCGGACATGACCAGGATCTTGTCTGCGAGAGGATCCATGAATTTGCCGAAGTTGGTGATCTGGTTGTAGTGCCGGGCAATATAGCCATCCAGAAGATCGGTCAGAGAGGCAATGATGAAGATCGCCAGCGCTACGTAGTTGCTGTTGGGGAATCCCGCATACAGTACGCCGAGGAATACCGGTACCAGAATGATTCTCAGAATGGTCAGCTTATTAGCAGTAGTCATAGTATGATTTCTCCTATTTTCACAACACAATTATTTTACACCTAAAAAAGACCACTGCGCACTTACGCAATGGCCTCTTTCAGATGTTTAATCAGTCAACGTTTCTAGTCGCAACGACATTCACGCCGGTACCGAGTACATTGTCAATGATGACATCGCCGATCTTAACCGGTGCTTTGACACGCACCGCATCGATCGCCTTCATGCATTCATCGATCTTGTCCTTCGGAATATTGCCTGCTGTCTTGACGGAGCAGCGAGGTTTGTCACCGCCATCCACGACTACAGTGGAGGTAACGGTGCGTTCCGGATGAATGACTTCCTTGCGCGCGTAGTTATCGCCGATCGGGCAGGTATTGCCCTTTACGGAAAGAACTTCACCATTCTCAAGTTCAACGGTGATCTGGCAGCCCATCGGGCAGCCAATGCATGTTAATTCTCTTTTTTCCATACTTACTCTGCCTCAATCTTGATCGTAATGGTCTTCAGATCTTTTACTTCCTGAAGCTTCTTCTTCTGCAGGATGACCTGTTCCATTTCACCCGGTGCGAGAATCCGCTTCTTCAGATGCTGAACCCGTTCGTCATCGAAGTAAACGCTGACGAAGGAATCCTTGAACACTGCTCCGACACGGAACCGTACGGTAAGCAGGTCTTCCATCTTGTCGACATCGACCGTGCATGGAACGGTGTAGCGTGCACCGTCCGTTGCCTTGAGTTCAACGACATGACCCTTAGCAGTATCTTTGGAACCGTTCTGTACGAACTTCGCCGCATTGGCACCAGCCTTGGTCGCTTCTTCCGAAACGTAGTCAACCAGATCGTGTACATGCAGAACATTACCGCAGGCAAACACACCCGGAATATTCGTTTCGAGACTCTCGTTGACGATCGGTCCGCTGGTGACCGGATTCATCTGAATGCCGGCCTTGTTGGACAGTTCGTTCTCCGGAATCAGACCGCAGGATAACAGAAGGGTATCGCAGGTATAGCGTTCTTCCGTTCCCGGGATCGGCTTCATGTCTTTGCCAACCTCAGCGATCGTTACCGCTGTAACGTGTTCCTTGCCTTCGATATCCACTACGGTGTGGGAAAGCTTCAGAGGAATGCCGAAGTCGTTCAGGCACTGTACGATGTTACGCTTCAGACCGCCGGAATACGGCAGGAGTTCCGCAACGACTTTGACCTTTGCGCCTTCCAGCGTCATACGGCGGGCCATGATCAGACCGATATCACCGGATCCGAGAATAACAACTTCACGGCCCGGCATATAGCCTTCGATATTGACCAGACGCTGTGCAGTACCGGCAGAGAAGATACCTGCCG
>JAEEGG010021802.1_pt1 | contig 12686 bp, 16 predicted proteins | sample 9134161 | NCBI WGS metagenome assembly JAEEGG01 (sample SAMN16246543, study PRJNA631951) | gut metagenome | biome: gut microbiome; feature: rumen; material: CR-attached | host: Bos | place: Iran: Karaj | collected 2018-10
CGTTAGTTTTCGCGATACGGACCAGCTTGCCATCCACGCGCTTGTGGGCGATCTTCGTCGGCTTGCCGGCGGCGTCCATCAGGTTGACGTTGGAAATGTGGATGGGGGCTTCCTTCTTGACGATGCCGCCCTGCGGCTGCTGGGGATTCGGCTTGGTGTGCTTGGAAACCAGGTTGATTCCCTCGACCAGGACGCGGTCCTTGTCGCGGAGAACCTCCAGGACCTTACCGTTCTTGCCCTTGTCGTTACCGGCATTCACATACACGGTGTCGCCTTTCTTGATATTGAACTTTTTCATAATGCGCTACGATTAAAGGACCTCCGGTGCCAGTGAAACAATCTTCATGTAGTTCTCGCGAAGTTCGCGGGCGACGGGGCCGAAAATACGGGTGCCGCGGAGTTCGCCGGCGCCGTTCAGGAGGACGCAAGCGTTGTCATCGAAACGGATATAGGAACCGTCGGCGCGACGGATCTCCTTCTTGGTGCGGACGACGACAGCCCGGGTGACGGTACCTTTCTTGATGTCACCGCCGGGGATAGCGCTCTTGACCGTGACGACGATGGTCTCGCCGACCGTGGCATAGCGGTGGCGGGTACCACCGAGGACACGGATGCAGAGGACTTCCTTCGCACCGCTGTTGTCAGCCACAGATAAACGTGTTTCCTGCTGTATCATATCTTACTTGACTTTTTCAACGATTTCAACTAATCTCCACCTCTTGGTCTTGCTCAGGGGACGGGTCTCCATGATGCGGACGGTATCGCCCTCGGAGCACTCGTTGTTCGCGTCTTCGGCGACGAACTTGGTGGACTTCTTCACGAACTTGCCGTAAATGGGGTGCTTCTCGTGGGTCTCGACGGAAACGACGATGGTCTTGTCCATCTTGTTGCTCACGACGATGCCGACTCTTTCCTTACGAAGATTTCTTTCCATAGGACTTTCTCTTGTTTAGTTCTGCAGTTTTTCTTTCTCGGCAAGGATAGTGATCATACGGGCAATATCCTGACGGGTTTTTCTGATCTTGGACGTATCCTCCAGCGGAGAGATAGCGTGATTGAGTTTCATGGTGTCGAGGTTGTTCTTCTCGATCTCGATACGGTCGCGGAGGTCGGCGATGGACATTTCGCGTACTTCAGTAACTTTCATTTCTTCTGCTCCGTTAAATTATTCTTCGACATAGTCCCTGCGCACGACGAACTTCGTGGCAACCGGGAGTTTGTTGGCAGCCAGGCGCATGGCCTCGCGCGCGGTCTCGAGGGAAACGCCCTCGGCCTCGAACAGGATGCGGCCCGGAGTGATCGGGGCGACAAAGCCCTGGGGATCGCCCTTACCCTTACCCATACGGGTATCGAGCGGCTTCGCGGTGAACGGCTTGACAGGGAAGACCCGGATCCAGATCTGACCCTCACGGTTCATGCGGCGGGAGATCGCCTGACGGGCAGCCTCAATCTGGTGGGCGGTCAGCCAGCAGTTCTCCAGGTTCTTGAGTCCGAAGGAACCGAATGCGAGCTGGTTTCCGCGACCGGAATTGCCCTTCATGCGGTTTTTCTGTTCCCTTCTGAATTTAGTTCTTTTAGGCTGTAACATTGCTGTAATGTTTTAAAATTTTCCTTTATCGTCCCTAACTCGTTGATACTCAGCTGGTTGGGTGCATGTCGTCCCGATTTAGGGATTGCAAAGTTACAAAACTTTTTTGAATCCGCAAGTTTTTTTACAAACTTTTTCAAACTTTTCTACCGCGTATTTTGAAACTTAACTCATTGATTTTATCGGCAGTTACGTATTTTGTTGAAAAGTTTTTACCCGCATTTTCGACCGAAGCTTTTCCGGGGGTGTTTCCGAAGAGTGCGGGACATTTGGCGAAATTTTTGCAAAGCAGTATCTTTGCGCCTTGAAATGAAGCGTCTTCTGGTCATATCCCTCCTGCTCGCGACGGTCATCCCCGCCGCAGGGCAGCATGTGAAGGCGGCGATGCGGAAAGCGAAGGAGCGCGAAGAGGCCATGGCCCGCCGGATCCTCATGGACGATGGCGGCACAGGCCTGTCCGGCTACCTTTCCTACCGCGTGATGGACGGGGATACGATGTATTTCGACACCATCGACCCGGTCTGGATTTTCTCCCGCAAGCAGCAGAAAGACTGGAAGAAGTACTACAAACTCGTCTACAATTTCGCCCGCGTGTACCCCTACGCGCAGGCATCGGGCCGGCTCCAGGAAATCGTGGACAGCACCATTACCGCGAACAACTACGGCCGCATGAAGAAGGACCGCTACATGAACGAGGTCCAGAGCATGCTGTTCAAGGATTTCGAGGGAGCGCTCCGGAAGATGACCATCTCCCAGGGCGCCGTCCTGCTGAAACTCATCGACCGGGAAACGGGGCATTCGTCCTACTCCATCATCCACGATTACAAGAACGGCATTGCCGCCGGCTTCTGGCAGGGAATCGCGAAACTTTTCGACAACGACCTCAAGTCCGAATACGACCCCGAGGGCGCCGACCGCGACCTTGAGGGCCTGGTCCAGGCCTGGCAGAACGGCACGTTCAAATCACTCTATTGGTCCATCTTCTGGGAGGACCCGCCGGAGGTGAAGGTCCCGGACTTCTACAAGACCGGCGTTCAGCCGACCACCTGAGCCACTTCCCCCGTCCCGGCGTCGAAGACCATCCAGTTCGACTGGGTGATCCAGTCCTGGAGAAGCAGGAGGCGGGAAGAGCCGACGGGAAGGTCCGCGGCGCAGTGGTAGTGGCCGAAAAGGAAGATATCCACCGGCGCAAGGCCCTTTGCCGCGCGCTCGTCATTGAAGGAGACACAGTATTTGTACAGCGGTTCCTCCTCCCCTTTGAACACATAGCGCTCGCGCTTGCCCAGGCGGGAGCGACGGGACCAGCCGTTGCCGAGCCGGAAGGCGAACCAAGGATGCAGGGCGCTGAAGCACGCCTGCAGGAAGCGGTTGTGGAAGATGCCCCGAAGGGTCCGGTAGCCGCGGTCCACGGGGCCGAGGCCGTCACCGTGCCCGAGGCAGAAGGTCTTGCCGCCGATTTCCGTCACGTAGGGCTGTTCCAAAATCTTCATGCCCAGCTCCTCGAAGTAGCCGTAGGCCCATATGTCGTGGTTCCCGGGGAAGAAGTACACCTTCACGCCTGCGTCCATGAGGTCCGTCAGCGCGCCGAAGACGCGCACGGATCCCTTCGGGATCACGTCCCGGTATTCGTACCAGAAATCCCAGATATCACCCAGCAGGTACAGCGCGTCCGTCTCTGCCGCCGGAATGCGCTTCAGGAAGGAGACGAACCGTGCTTCGCGGCCCGCCGGATCGGCCACCTGAAGGCCCAGGTGGACGTCGGAGGCGAAGTATGTCAGATTTCTCGACATCCAGATTCCTTCGCTACACTCGGAATGACAAAGGCACTACGCCAGGACGAAGATGAGGATCGCGACGAGGAGGCAATAGAGGGCGAACCAGGAGAGTTTCGCCTTGCGGACGATGGCGACCATGACCTTGCAGGCGAAGAGGCCGGCCAGGAAAGCGGCCACAAAGCCGAGCACAAGGGCGACCGCGCCCACGCTGCCGCCGAAGGCTTCCTTGCCCAGGACGACCTTCAGCAGGTCCAGCGACTGTTCGCCGATGATGGGGATGAGGACCATCAGGAAGGAGAACTGCGCCATGACTTCGCGCTTCACGCCCGACAGGAGGCCGGTGGCGATGGTGCTGCCGCTCCGGGACACGCCCGGGACGACGGCAAAGGCCTGCGCAACGCCCACGATGGCGGCCTGGCCGTAGGAGATGCCGTTCCGGACGTCCTTCGCTTTCGGGGCGCGGATCCGCTTGCCGATCTGGTCGGAGAGGAGCAGCAGGGCGGCCGTGATGCAAAGGCCCACGGCGACCTGCTTCAGCGAGCCGCTGAACAGGGCGTCGACCTGGTCCTTGAAGAAGAAGCCCACGATCATCACGGGGATGAGCGAGACGAGGATCTTGCAGATGTAGTCCGTCTCGTCATTGTACTTGAATTGGAAAAAGCCCTTCAGGAGCTGCCAGATGGCACCCCAGAACACCACGATGGTCGCGAGGACCGTGGCGAAATGGACCGTCACCGTGAAATCGAGGAAACCTTCGGCGTCCACGCCGAGCAGTTCCTTGAAGATCATCAGGTGTCCCGAACTGGACACCGGGAGAAATTCCGTCAAACCCTGGACGATACCCAGGAGAATCGCCTGCCACCAATCCATCGCCTACTCCTCCTTCTTCTGGCGGGGACGGCGCATGATGGAGACCACCACCAGGACGACACCCGCGACGATGACGACCGGAGCGGCCACCAGCCGCCGGAAATCGAACATCGCATAGTTGAACACCTGCGGGTCGTCGGACCCGCCGCCGGCGAGGAGGATGAACCCCGCCGCCATGACGAGCAGCCCGCCGATCATGAGCTTGAGCCCGGCGGCCGTCATGGCCATCTTGCTTGTGTTTACGCTGGCGTTCTTACCAGCGTTCTTATAATTGTTTTTAGCCATAATCCTAAACAGCATAAAGCTGGTCCCGGTCGAACCGGACCAGCCGGCCGACCACGATCCAGGTGCTTACCACGCAGATGAGGACGCCGCTCACGATGACGATCGCCATCGTCGCGAGGAGCGTGTCCAGCCGGAAAATCTCGAACAGCTGCACGAACTCCTTCCGCAGGATGAAAAGGCCGCCCACCAGCATCAGGATGGCCACCAGAGCCGCGAAGAGTCCCTGGAGGGCCGACTGGCCGATGAACGGGGCGCGGATGAATCCGCGCGTCGCCCCCACCAGCTGCATCGTATGGATGGTGAACCGGCGCGAGAATACGTTCAGCCGCACCATGTTGCCGATGAGCACGAAGGAGATGAACAGGAGCAGGAGGATGAGCACGCCCAGCACGAGGCCGATCTTCTGCAAGTTCGCGTTCAGGGCTTCCACGAGGGAGGTCTGGTAGACGACCTCGTCCACGAGCGGCGAGGACGAAAGGGCCTTCTTGACCACTTCCAAACTGTCCGGAGACACGTAAGCGGCCTCGAGGTTCACGTCGATGGAAACGGGGACCGGGGCCGTGGAGAAGACGTCCAGGAAGTCGCGGCCCAGCATCTGGGCCATTTCCTCGATGCCCTGCTCCCGGGAGATGAAGGTCGTGGCCTTCACGCCCGGAATACCGGCAAGGGAGGACTGGTAGGCGAGCGCCTGCTCTTCGGACACGTCCTGCTTCATCAGGACGGAGACCTGCAGGTTCTCCTTGAAGTAGTCGGAGACGCTGCGTGCGTTGAGCAGCAGGATCGACGCGACGCCCACCAGGAGCAGCACCAGGCTGATGCTGATCACCGTGGACACCCAGGCTCCGAAGAGCCGGCGTCGGACGAGTCTGTTGCTGAGATTCTGCATAGCACCCCTAATTTCGTCCAAAGTTAGCAATTCGGGACAAATCTCAAAAAAATTTCTTAACTTTGTATGCTAAAATAATATGTCATGGCTGATTCCGTCAAGAAAGTCCTGTTCGTCAATTCCGAGATGGTTCCCTACCTCCCGGAGAGCCCTGTCGGCAACCTCTGCCGGCAGCTCCCGCAGGGCATCCAGGAACGCAAGAAGGAAATCCGCGCCTTCATGCCCAAGTACGGCTGCATCAATGAGCGCAAGAACCAGTTGCACGAGGTCATCCGCCTGTCGGGAATGAACATCATCATCAGCGACGTGGACCGTCCCCTGGTCATCAAGGTGGCGTCCATTTCGTCGGCCCGCATCCAGGTCTATTTCATCGACAACGAGGACTACTTCCGCCGGAAGGAAATCTACCGTGACAGCGAGGGCCGCTTCTTCGCCGACAACGGCGAGCGCGCCATCTTCTACGCCCGCGGCGTCCTGGAGACCGTGAAAAAGCTCCGCTGGGCCCCGGACATCATCCACTGCCACGGATGGATCTCCCACGTCCTTCCCCTGTACCTGAAGAAAGCCTACAAGGACGACCCCGTCTTCTCCGGCGCCAAGGTCGTGCTTTCCCTGTATGACGACACCCCCGCGGAAACGTTCGCCGACGGCCTCGCGGAAACCATCCTGTTCGGCGGCATCAAGCTCAAGGACGTCCCCCTGCCCGAGAAGGCCGGTGGCATGGAACTTGCTCAACTTGCCGCGCAGTATTCCGACGGCATCATCCTGGGATCGGCGGGTGTGGACCCGGCCCTGCAGGCGTACGTCCGGGAGTTGGGCAAGCCCATCCTCCCCTTCGACGCGGCATCCCTCGCCGACGGCAGCTACATGGACCAGTACAACGCCTTTTACGACAGTTTATCGCAATGAAATCCGCTTGTAGGAAAGCACTTCTCCTCGCCGTCCTCCCCTTCGCGCTGGCATCCTGTTTCCAGACCAGCACCGAGATCGGCAAGGACCTCATCGACCAAAGCCTCCTGTACGATACCTATACCGTCGAATTCCCGATCGAGGACATCCGCCTCCGCCGGGCCGACGACCTGTCCGGTTTCTCGGACACCCGCCTCGCCATCGGCGCCATCCGCGACGAGACCTTCGGCCTGACCACCCGTTCCACCGCCTTCTCGCTGGTTCCCGCCCTGGATACCCTCGACCTCGGTACCGACCCCGAATTCGTCCGCTTCATGGTCCATTTCGCGGCCGACACCATCTCCGCCGCCTCCAAGGGGCAGGAGCACATCATCCAGAACCTGTTCATCTACGCCCTGTCCGACACGCTCAGCAGCAAGAAGAGCGGCACGAACCGGGATGTCCCCCACGGCACCGAGATCGTCAGCCGCGGCGTCCCTATCTATGACGGCAAGGACTCCCTGAGCTTCGAGCTCAGCCCGGCCTACGGTCAGAAATATGTCGATGTGCTCAAGCGCCTCGGCCCCGTCCTCAAGGACCGGTCCAAGAACGGCACCATCGACCGGTACAAGGAGTACATCACGGAACTCCCGGGCATCTACATCGAGACCGACGTCCCGGAGGGAATCGGCGGGCGCATCAACCTGTTCCACCTGTCCATCCTCTCGGTCAGCAACAATTACTACTACCGGAACGACAATATCGGCCGGCTCACGGTGCGGTCCACCTACAATGGCGTCCGGAAGGACACGACCTTCCTCTTCATCCCGGGCGAACCCACCCTCTATGACGAGGCCAAATACCTGGAGGACAACAAGAAGTTCTACCAGTACGCCTTCAACCGGACCGGCCACGAGGCTCCCGAAGGGGTGGCCGTGGACCAGATCCGCATCGAAGGCGGCGGCGGGCTGAAGCCCGTCATCCCGGCGGCCCAGCTGCGGGAGAAGGTCGTCGACGCCATCCTCGAGCGCGGCGGCAACCCGTCCAAGACCGTCATCAACAAGGCCAGCCTCATCTTCCCGTACGAAGCGCCGGAGGACGAGACGCTCGTGGACCTGTTCCCGTCCATGATCAGCCCGACCATCCGGAAAAAGAACTCCGACGATACCATCAACTATGCCGGCCTGACCGACGCCAGCGCCTCCTCCGAGAACCAGGGCGACCTGGACCGCGCCAACCGCGCCTACGCCCCCGACATCACCTACCACATGCAGCAGATGCTGCTGCGGGACGACCTGGAGATCGAGGACGATGCCGACATCTGGTTCCTGACCGTCCACAGCGAAACCGTGGCGAACGCCAACGGCAACGCCGAACAGGAGGCCTACTACCAGCAGATGATGTACGCGATGTACTATAACAACCTGTACGGCGGCGGTTACGGCGGATACGGCGGTTACGGATACGGCGGCTACGGCTACGGTTATGGCGGTTACGGCGGCTACGGCGGCTATTCCAACTACTACAACATGATGATGATGTCCAGTCTGCTCAATTCCATGAACCAGACGACCTACAGCACCACGCAGGAGTTGGACAAGGACCGCTACTACCGTGCCATCCTCAACGGCCCCGCCGCCACGGCGACGAACCCGCCTTCCTGCCCGCTCCTCCTGCCCGGCGCCAGGCGGATCCCGACCTGCCGGGTGACCTTCTCGGTCCCGAAGGGATAGGATTCCTTCGCTTCGCTCGGAATGACAAACAAAAAAATCCGACTCGGAAGAGCCGGATTTTCTTGTTTGAAAAGCTGCGTGCTTACTCGCCGAGCTTCTCCGTTACTTTCGCGATGGCGTCGCCGACCGTGGCGATACCGCTGGTTTCCTCATCGGGAATCTTGATGCCAAAGACCTTCTCGAATTCCATCAGGAGCTCGACGGTGTCCAGGGAGTCGGCACCCAGGTCGTTGGTGAAGCTGGCGGTCTCGGTGACCTCGGATTCCTCAACGCCGAGCTTGTCGACGATGATGTCCTTGACCTGCTTTACGATTTCTTCTTTAGTCATAACAGTCAGATTTTAGTTTATAGTTTTATTACCGTTTTCGCATTTATGCTGCAAAGTAAGCAATAATTTCCGAAAAATGAAAGCAATCCCTCCCAAATCAAACATCATGCCGTTTCCCTACGGCTCAGATTGTACCAGATGCGGAGGCCGTTCAGGGAGTTCAGCAGGTAGAAACTGTACTTGACGATGTAGATGTGCGCGAAGGCCGAATCCGGTTCCTGGCGGATGGTCAGGACCCACATGATGATGGTCGAGATGTTCACCAGGATCCAAAAATACCATTGTTCCATATAGGCCGTGGACAGGAGATACTGGCCCAGGATGTTGCACATCATCGAGAAGGCGTCGGCCATCGCCACCCACTTGATGACGCCCGCCGCCTCTTTCTTGTCCAAGGCGGCAAGGATGAAGTAGGCGGCGACGAGACCCACCAGGAAGATGCCGCCGTACAGCAGCCACTGCTTCCCGCTGAGCCGCCGGGCCTGCACCTTCTTCTCCTCGTGCGCGCCCCGGTTCTTCCACTGGAAATACCCCACGAACTGCATCGGCAGGAAATACAACAGATGCAGGGCCGCATTCCCGTACTTGGTGCCGATGAGGCACATCACCCCGTAGATGGACACGTCCAGGATCCCGAACAGGAACGTCAGGATCCGTCCGTTGGCCGCCAGGACCGTGCACAGGACGCCCATCAGCGACCCGAAGGCCGATATCAGGAGCATCGCCCTTCCGCTGTCCGCATCCTTGAACTTGATGGCCGTCACGACCACCGTCACCACTGCCATCCCCACGAGGATGAAGGTGTTGAACCATTTGTTGAAAGTCTTGTCGTTCATTCGTTCAAATAATCATGGATTTTCACCGCCAGTTCCGCGCCCACGAGGGCCGACAGGTCCTCTAAGGGCGCCTGGGCGATCTTCGCGACGGAACCGTAGTGGAGGAGAAGGCGCTGCTCGGTCTTTTCGCCCACGCCCTTGATCTCGCGCAGGGCGCTCTGGATGGCGGCCTTGGAGCGGAGGTTGCGGTGGAACGTGATGCCGAAGCGGTGCGCTTCGTCGCGGATGCGCTGGAGCACCTTCAGGGCCTGGGAGTTGCGGTCGATGAACAGGGGATACGGGTCGCCCACGCGGATGACCTCCTCCAGTCGTTTCGCCAGGCCCACGACCGTGAGCTTCTCCGTCAGGCCGAGCTCCGCGAGCGCCTGGTAGGCCGCGTCCAGCTGGCCCTTGCCACCGTCGATCACGACGAGCTGCGGCAGGTCGTCCGGCGCCTCTTCCAACATCCGGGCGTAGCGGCGGTTCACGACCTCCTTCATCGACGCGAAATCGTTCGCGCCGATGACAGTCTTGATCTTGAACCGGCGGTAATCTTTCTTGGAAGGCTCCGCGTCGCGGAACACGGCGCAGGAGGCCACGGGGTTCGTCCCCTGGATGTTGGAGTTGTCGAAGCACTCCATATGGTGCGGAAGCTCCTTCATCTCCAGGGCCTTCCGGAGCTCTTCCATCACGCTCAGGCGGAACTGGTCGGGATCGGTGTGCTCCCGCTGCTTGATGCTGTGGAAATGGAACTCCTTGGCGTTCTTGGCGCTGAGCTCCAGCAGGGCGAGCTTGTCGCCCCGGACGGGGTTCTTGAACTCCACCCCGTCGATCTCCACGTCCGGCAGGAAAGGCACGATGACCTCCTTGGACAGGTCGCCGAACTTGGATTCGATTTCGGCGACGAAGGCGGACAGGATGGACGCGGGCTCCTCCTCGATGCCGCAGCGGAAGCCCAGGTTCAGGGACTGGACGATGGCGCCGCCGCGGATGCGGAGGAAGTTGCCGAAGGCCTCGTTGGCGTCCAGCACGAGCGAGAAGACATCGGCGCTGGTGTCGGCCGCGGAGGTGATGATGGACTTCGCGTAGTGCTTCTCCAGCGTCCGGATCTTCTCCTTGTACACCTGGGCGTCCTCGAACTCCAGCCGCTCCGCCGCCTCGGCCATCAGGGCCTTGTAGTGGCGGATGACTTCCCCGCCCCGGCCCGTCAGGATCCGGACGATTTCCTCGATGTTGTCGGCATACTCCTTCTTGGAGATCTTGCCGATGCAGGGGGCCTTGCAGCGGCCGATGTGGAAGTCCAGGCAGGGCCGGAACTTTCCCTTGAGGATGGCCTCGGAGGTGATGTTCAGATTGCAGGAGCGCAGGGGATAGGTCTCGCGGAAGAAGTCCACGAGGTTCCGCGCGTGCATCACGCTGCTGTAGGGACCGAAATACCGGTTCCCATGGGACTTGTCGATGCGCCGGGTGATGAACACCCGCGGGAACTCGTCCCCGGTCACGCAGATCCAAGGATAGGTCTTGGAATCCTTCAGGAGGATGTTGTAGCGGGGCTTGTACTGCTTGATGAGGTTGTTCTCCAGCAGCAGGGCGTCGGCCTCCGTGTCCACGACGGAGTACTGCGCGTCGGCGATCTTAGACACGAGGATGCGCGTCTTCGTGGTCAGCCGCTCCGGCGGCACGAAGTACTGCGCGACCCGCTTGTGCAGGTCCTTCGCCTTCCCCACATAGATGACATTCCCCGCGGCGTCATAATACCGGTAGACGCCCGGGGAATGCGGAAACAGGGCTATTTTCTCGCGTACTGTCATTCTGAGCCCGAAGGGCGAAGAATCTACAGCCCCAAAGCCTCCTTCACCGCCTCGCCGATCGCCGCACCGCGGAGGTTCCGCTTGAGGATCGTCCCGTCCGGACCGAAGAGGATGACGTGCGGGATGGCGTCGATGCCGTAGATCTCGAGCGGAATCTGCTGGGCGTTCACGATCTGGTTCCAGGTGATGCCCAGCTCCTCGGCCGCTTTCCGCGTCTCCGACAGCTCGTCCGCCACGGCGACGCTGAGCATGTCGAAGTCGGGACCGGCATAAGTCTCGTACACGTTCTTGAGATTGGGCATCTCCTCGCGGCACGGGCCACACCAGGAGGCCCAGAAATCGACCAGGACGAACTTGCCGTTTCCGACGTAGTCGGAGAACTTGACGGTTGAGGCCTCCGGGGCCGCGGGCTCCTCGACCACGGTGAAGTCCACGAAGGGCTGCCCCTCGCCGGTCTTGGCGAGCGTTTCGAAAGAAGCGAGCATATGGGCGGCCTGCGGATGGGCTTTCATCTCGTCCGAGAGGCTGTTCAAGAGGGCCAGCTGGTCGGCCGGATCATCTTCCGTGATCTGGCTGATGGCCATCAGGCCCACGATGTTGTCGAGGTTCGCCTGGGCGGTCTCCTTCTGGTAGGCGTTGAAATCGTCGATGATTCCGTTGAAATACTCCTCGGCCGATTCCTCGTCCTCGCCGAACTCGGTGATCTTGGCGCGGTAGTCGGCCATGAACTTCTCCATCCAGTCGTTGTAGGCCACATAATGGGCCTGGGCGCCCTTCTTGTTCGAAGAGACGGCGGTGCCGGCCACCGGATCCACCGTGATCTTGGAGCCGTCCGAGATGAAGGAGACGGGCGTGAAGTCGGTCTCGACATATGCGAACTCGGCGAGGTTCTTCGGGATGTCGACCTGGAAACGGCCGTCCGTCACGGTGACGGTGGTGTCGACGGACTCGCCGACGACGATCCGCACGGTTTCAGGGGCGTTTTCGGTGAACTGGCCCACGACCTTGGTCGTCTTGCCGGCTTGGGGGGCGCAGGCGGCCACGGCGAGCGCGGCGGCCAGGAGCGTCAGGTTGAATTTCATATATGCTTGGGGTTAGAATAAAAATCCGATCCGATAGCCGATGCGCGGCGTCACGATGAAGGTGGGGTAGCACAGGAAGTCCGCCCCGGCGGTGAACTCGTGGAACCAGTGCCGGGCGAAGGCCCGGCGCACGCCGATCACCGGCGAAACGGCCAGCTCGCCGATTCCCTTCGCATCCTTGGCGAGGGTGACCGTCGTCGGAACGCTGAAGAACTCCGCCGAATTGCCGGACGTGTACTTCCCGTGGGCCTCGCGCCAGTTCATCAGGAAATAGTACCGCGGCTCCAGCGTCACCATCGGCGCCATCGTCGTGCTCCACTGGAAATTGTCCAGGGAGCTCCGCAGCAGGAAATCCTTGGACGCGTACCCGATCCGGCCGATGACCGTCGCCTGCCCGGCGAAGGCCCATTCATACCCGTACTCCAGGCCCAATCCCAAAGTCGTGGACACCGTATGGTTGCTCTGCGGGCGCACCTGCGCGGCCATCGTCACGGCCGCCGCCAGCGCCACCAGGCATAAAAACGCTCGTTTCATCGTCAATCGCATTAATCCTCGCAAAGATACACAAAAAAACACTCCCCGCAAGGAGGAGTGCCTTTCTTAGCGTTTAGCAGCCGGGATTAGC
>JAEEGG010021810.1_pt1 | contig 12683 bp, 8 predicted proteins | sample 9134161 | NCBI WGS metagenome assembly JAEEGG01 (sample SAMN16246543, study PRJNA631951) | gut metagenome | biome: gut microbiome; feature: rumen; material: CR-attached | host: Bos | place: Iran: Karaj | collected 2018-10
AAACTTCATCGGCGGCCGTCCGCTTACCCCCGAGGAGCTGGCCGAACGCGAACGGCAGCGGCAGGAGGAGCAGGAGCGCATCGAAGCCGCCAAGGCCGCAAAGGAGGCCGCGCGGATCGCCAAAGAGGAGGAGAAGCGCCGCATCGCCGATGAGCGCGCCGCCGCCAAGGCCGCGAAAGAGGCCGAGAAGCAGGCTGCACGCGAGGCGAAGCTCGCCGCCCAACAGGCGGAGCGCGAAGCCAAGATCGCCGCCCAACAGTCTGCGCGTGAAGCGGCCGGGGCGCCTGCACCTGCGGAAACGGCGACGTCCCCCATCGCGTCCACGCGCCCGGCCGCCGTCCCCAAGTCCCCGAAGCCGGCTTCGGCCGCCGCAACAGCGGAGGATGAACCCAAAGAGGACAAGGGCCCCTATATCCTGCCCTCGATCTCCCTTCTGAGCCCGACGCCGGAATCGACGGCCGACCACGGCGATGTGGAGGCGATCGGGGCGAAACTCATCGAAACGCTCAAGCTCTTCGACGTAGAGGCGACGCTCATCGACAAGGTGCAGGGACCGGTCGTCACGCAGTACAAGATCTCGCTCGCCCCCGGCACGCGACCGGAGAAGGTGGAGAGCGTCCAGAGCGCGCTCATGATGGCGATGAAGGCGAAGTCGCTCCGTATCCAGGCGCCGATCCCGGGCGAGGATGCCGTCGGCATTGAGATGCCGAACAAGACCGCCGCCGGCGTGTCGTTCCGCGAGCTGGTGGAATCCAGCCTCTGGAAGAAGATGACCGCGCTCGACGCACGCGGCCAGGCGAAGTACAATCTGCCGCTCCTGCTCGGAAAGGACGCCGCCGGACACGACCTCATCTCCGACCTCGCGACCATGCCGCACATGCTCGTCGCCGGCGCGACCGGGCAGGGCAAGTCGGTGTGCCTCAACTCGATCATCAACGGCCTTCTCATGTGCCGCACGCCAGAGCAGCTCAAGCTCATCATGGTGGACCCCAAGCGCGTGGAGTTCACATCCTACAACAAGCTTCCACACCTGCTCGTGCCTATAATCAACGACACGAAGAAGGTCGTGTTCGCCCTGCGATCCGCAGTAGTGGAGATGGACCGCCGGCTGAAGATGTTCTCGCGCGCGGGATGCAGGAACATCGTGGACTTCAACAACCGCAAGACCGTGGTGCAGCCCGACATGCTGGGCGGCGGCGACGAGCTCGTGGGCGATCCCGACATGCCCCGCACCGTTCCATACATAGTCATCGTCATCGACGAGGTGGCGGACGTAATGCAGGCCGCGAAGAAGGAGGTGGAGCCCGTCATCGCCCGTCTCACCGCCCTCGCCCGCGCCACCGGCATCCACCTCATCCTCGCCACTCAGCGCCCCGACGCGAACATCATCACCGGTGTCATCAAGTCCAACATCCCTGGGCGCATCGCGTTCAAGACTTCGTCCTCCATCGACTCGCGCACCATCCTCGACGCAACCGGCTCAGAACTTCTCATCGGCAAGGGCGACATGCTCTTCAGAATGTCCGACGGCCGCCTCCTGCGCGCCCAGGGCTCGTACATCTCCGACGAGGAGATCGGCCGCATCGTGGACTTCATCGGCGAGCACTCGACCGTGCAGTTCGACGAGAAGCTCACCAAGCGCATGGAGAAGATCAAGGAGGCCGACATCGAGGACGAACTTGATGGCGGCGAGGAAGGCGAGGAAGGCGGCGAACAGCAAGCCATCGAACCCAGAGGTGCCGCCGTTGGTGGCATTCCTCCTCCCGCCGGAATGTCCCTAAACAAGGAAGAGGCCCTCTACCGCAACGCCCTCGAAGTTCTGCGCGACACGAAGCGCGCCTCGATCTCGCACTTCCAGCGCCGCATGGGCATCGGCTACAACCATGCCGCGCGCATCGTGGACCTTCTGGAGGAGCGCGGCGTGATCGGCGCGGCGAAGTCCGGCGCGGGCCCCCGCGAGATATTGCTAGACCCGGAAGCCCTCCTCAACGAGATGGACGGCGCCGCTCCAGCCGCCGATCCAGACCAGGTCTCCATGCCGGCCGACGGCACTGGCGACGACGATCCCTTCGGCTTCCCGCCCGAGGGCTGAACAAGACTTCCACCAAATTTCACGGAAATATGGTATAATCATCGACAGGCAATTTTTGAGAAAAACGATTCCCATCAAGCCGAAAGGACTGAAATGAGCTTTGGACAGACTCTTCGCAACGCACGAGAGGCAAAAGGCCTCACAGAATCGCAGGTGGCCTCGCAGACGCGCATCCTCGTGCAGATCATATCCGACATGGAGAAGGAGGATTTCCACCGCATTCCCGCCCCAATCTACGGGCGCGGCTTCGTGCGCCTATTCGCCGAATGCGTCGGGCTCGACCCAGCCCCTCTGATCCAGGAATTCATGGAGATCTTCGAGGGCCGCCGCCCTCCGCTTTCCGCCATTCCCATGCCACCGCTCGCCCCGCCTCCACCGCCTGCCCCAGAGCCGCCGCCCGTGGCCGAGCCTCCCCCTCCGCCATCTGAGCCGATTCCCGAAGCCCCGCCCGTGGTGGCGCATGAGGCCTTTGCGCCAAGGCAAGCTACCTTCTCCACGGTTTCGCAGGAGCCTATCCCGGAACCGCCGCCCACACCCGCGCCGACGCAGATGCCAGCGCCAGAACCAGAGCCCGCGCCAGTGCCTCCGCCGATGATGCCGCAGCAGACCGCCACGGCCGCGCAGTCCAACCTCGACGTTTCGGGCCTTGAACTTTTCAACCAGGCCAACGACGCCATGAACGGCAGCAAGCCCTCAGAAGTGCCCAGCTTCGCGCCGCCGCCTAGCCGTCCGGCGCCATATCCACGCGACAACGGCGAGTCTCCGTTCCTTCCGCACTCGTACGAGAGCAGCGGTCCATCGGCGGTGGATCGCTTCCGCGAGAGCATCACGAACGTTTCAGGCAACGTGATCGACCGCGTGACCAGCATCCCGCGCAGCACATGGAGGATATGCCTGCTGTGCGTGGCCGCTCTGGCGATCATCGCGCTCATAGTCTATGCGTGCATCAAACTCTATCAGGCCACTGCGCGCATGCCTACGCCCGATCCGGTGGCGCAGGTGCCCGCTCCTTCGGCGCCCCCCGCGCCGGCTAAGCCCATTGCGAAAGCGACAAAGCCAGCCGCGGGCGCGCCAGTGAAAACGGCGCAGAACGCTAAGCCAGGCACGGCGACAAAGCCCGCCACCGCCAGCAAGCCTGGCAAGCTGAGCAGCACCGGCCAGAAGATTCCGTCCCTGTACGTGGACTAGACGACGCATGCAGTGCGAACTATGCCATAAAAACAAGGCCGAGAAGGCTATCACCATCAAGAAGGACGGCGCGGAGAAAGAGCTCTACGTCTGCGCCGCGTGCGCCGCGCAGGCCTCCGGGATGGACAAGAGGAAAAAGCCGAAGGCCGAAGGCGCGATTCCGCCATTCACCACTGGCGAAGGCGCAAACGTGCCCCCGCCGCTCGTCGAGGGACTCGTGAAGGCCACGCTCGACTTCATGAAAGGCATGGCCGAGGCCGAGGAGAACGAGCATCGCACCTGTCCGAAGTGCAGGTCGAACTGGGACCAGATCTCAAAGTCCGGACGCATCACCTGCCCAGCATGCTGGAAGACCTTCGCGAAGAAGATCCGCGCCGAGTTCCTTTCCGGCGAGTTCGGGCCAACCCACACCGGCAGCGCCCCATCAGTGGACGCAATCGACGACAGCAGAGAAGCCGTGGCCGTTCTTGAGCGGGAGCTCAAGGCTGCAGTGGCGCGCGAAGACTACCGTACCGCGGCCGCACTTCAGAAGAAGATCGACGAAGCCCGCCGCGGCAAGGGGGAGAAATGAGCCTCTCCCGGAAACGCGGAGAATATCCGAACCTCGTGATCGCCGACGTGGTGGACGGCGGTACGCTCACGCTCTGGCGCAATCCGGCGGGCGCGAAGTTCGGCGAAAAGGACGTGTGGGAAATATCGTCCGAATGGGACTCCCCCTCCGGCCTCCATGCCGCATATTCCGCCCTTCAGGACAAAGAGGCCGAGCTCGCCAAGTCGCACGCGTTCGCGTGGGACTCGGAGTTCGGCTACCTTTCCCCCTTCCCGCACCACTGCGGCACGGCACTGCGCATTGAGGGGACTTTCCACCTCGAGGCCCTGCACCTCATAGGCGACCTCCCGCAGGCGCTCAACGCGATTCCCGCAATACGCTTCGAGAGCTCCAGCGTGGTGGAGGACGGCATACGCCAGGCCGCGCACCTGTTCCGCATATCGAACGCCGCAGTGCTCGGCATCAGCGAACAGGAACTGCTCGACCGCGCCAAGAACCTCTTCACCGACCTCGCCATGCAGGAGGTGAACGCGAGGCGCACGCTCGTGGAGGAGATGCCGCGCGTGATCGAGGACGCAATCGCCCGATCCATCGCGGTGCTCCGCCACGCGAGGCTGCTATCCCCCGGCGAGATTCTCGACCTTCTTTCCCCTATAAGCCTCGCCGCCTCCATGGGCTTCATCAAGGGAATCACCGCAAACGAGACGCGCCGCCTCATGCGCGACCAGCTCAACGCCCCTTCGCTGCCCGAGTCGCGCACCACGGAGGACGACCGCCGCCGCGACGCGCGCGACGCGCGCCTCGCAGACCGTTTCAACAAAAGATTCCAAACAGTATCTCTAAACTCATACGCTGAGGAATGCCTCTTCTAGAGACGTCCCGGCAACGCATCACGAAGAACAACGTAACATGAACATGGAATACACTCCAAACGCGGAACGCGCAATCGAAGGCGCCGTCGCGGCTGCCCGCAACTTCAACCACTCCTACGTGGGCACGGAGCACATACTCTGCTCGATCCTCGCAATCCCAAACTGTGAGGCATGCCGCAGATTCGAGCGCCTTGGCCTTGACCCGGACGAACTGCGCCTTCAGATCGAGCAGCTTTTCGGCCCTGGCGGCAACGCGCGCACGCTGGGCGACATCCCTCTCACTCCGCGCACGAAGAAGATACTCGAGCTCGCGAAGATAGAGGCGCAGCACCTGAAGTGCGACATGATCGGCACGGAGCACATCGTGCTCGCCATGCTCCGCGAAGGCGAGTCGCCCGGCGCGCAGATTCTCTTCCAGCACGACCTCGACGCGGAAAAGTATCTTTCCGCCACGCCGTCCGACGACGCAGCCGAACAAGACCCCTCGCCCGCGCCCGAAGGCGATGACGGAGAAGCGCCTGAAGGCGACGCGCCGGATGCGCCAGGCAAGAAAGGCAAGGACAAGACGCCCGCGCTAAACACCTTCGGCCGCGACCTCACCGCCCTTGCGCGCAAGGGCGAGCTCGACCCGGTGATCGGACGCAAGACCGAACTCCAGCGCATCGTGCAGGTGCTCTGCCGCCGCACAAAGAACAACGCCGTTCTCATCGGCGAGGCCGGCGTTGGAAAGACCGCAGTCGTCGAAGGCCTTGCCCAGGCGATAGCAGTGGGCGACGTTCCCGAGCGCATGCAGAACCGCCGCGTGATATCGCTCGACATGGCGCGCGTCGTCGCTGGCACGCAGTACCGCGGCCAGTTCGAGGAGCGCCTTAAGCAGCTCATCGAGGAGACGAAGCGCGTGAAGAACGTGATTCTCTTCCTCGACGAAATCCACACCCTGGTCGGCGCTGGCGGAGCAGAGGGCGCAATGGACGCGGCGAACATCCTCAAGCCCGCGCTCGCGCGCGGCGAACTGCAGGTCGTGGGCGCGACGACGCTCAAGGAATACCACAAGTCCATCGAGAAGGACGCCGCGCTCGAGCGCCGGTTCCAGTCCATCGTGGTGAACGAGCCCTCCATCGAGGACGCCGTCGAAATCCTCGCCGGAATCGCCTCACGCTACGAAGACCACCACAACGTGAAGTTCTCGCCAGAGGCCCTGCGCGCGGCGGTCACCCTCACCGCACGCTATCTCCCAGCGAGGCTCCTGCCAGACAAGGCGATCGACGCCATCGACGAAACCGGCGCGCGCGTGAGAATGAAGACCGCGGTGCGTCCGCCGGACTTCAAGGCCGACCAGGAGAAGATCGACGAGTATCACGCCAAGAAAGATGAAGCCGTGAAGGTGAGCGCCTTCGAAGAAGCAGCCAAGTGGCGCGATGCCGAGCTCGACGCGCGCAAGGCGCTCGAGCAGAAGCTTAAGGACTGGCGCGAACAGCATGCCGAGAAGACCATCGACGTGACGGAAGACGACATCGCCGCCACAGTTGCGTCCATTTCCGGCGTGCCTGTCGAGCGCCTAACCGAGTCCACTGCCGGACGCCTCCTGAACATCGAGCGCGAGCTAAACGCGTCCGTCATCGGCCAGTCCGCCGCCATCGAGTCCATCGCCCGCGCCCTGCGCCGCTCGCGCGCGAACCTGGGCGATCCGAAGCGTCCGATAGGGTCCTTCCTCTTCATCGGCCCCACGGGCGTGGGGAAGACGCTTCTCGCGAAGATGCTCGCGGAGAAGATATACGGCGACCCCAAGGCGCTGATTGCGCTTGACATGACTGAGTTCTCGTCGTCCTTCACCAGCTCGCGCCTCGTGGGCGCGCCGCCCGGATACGTGGGGTACGACGAAGGCGGACAGCTCACCGAGCGCGTGCGGCGCCGTCCGTACTCGGTGGTGCTCTTCGACGAGTTCGAGAAGGCCTCGAGCGAAGTCATGAACATGATGCTGCAGCTTCTGGACGACGGACGCCTCACCGACGGACAGGGCCGGCAGGTGGACTTCCGCAACACGATCGTGATCGCCACCGCGAACCTTGGATTCGACTTCGCGCGCGAGGGCAAGGCGTTCGGCTTCTCTCAGGAGACGCCAGAGACATCATACGACACCCTGCGCGAGAAGCTCACAGAGGAGGCGAAGCGCACGTTCCGCCCCGAACTGCTCAACCGCTTCGACGAGACGGTGGTCTTCCGCAAGCTCGGCCGCGAGGACGTCACGCAGATTCTCGACCTCGAGCTCGCAAAGCTTCGCACGCGCCTTTCCGAGAAGGACATGACGCTTGAGCTCGACAAGAAGGCCGTAGACTTCCTGTGCGACAAGGGAGCTGACGACGCGCTCGGCGCGCGTCCGCTTCGCCGCGCAGTGCAGCACTGGGTGGAGGATCCGCTTGCGGACCTCCTTCTGCGCGAAACGCTCGAGCCAGGGCGCATCAAGGCGACGCTCGACAAGGACGGCGCCGCGATCGTGTTCCGTCAGTCTAAGCGCGCGTAGCGCCTCTCACTTCCGCCGCCGATGCGAACGCGCCTCCACATGCGCCTCGTAGCGCGCACAGCGGCGTGGTGCGCCGCCACGGCGGCTGTTGTCTTCGCCGTGTCGTGGGCGCTTATCGACCCGCATCTCGAGATGGCCGAAGACTATCCGTGCGGCACTCTTCTGCGCGACGACTCGGGCCGCCTTCTGCGCGTCACGCTGGGCAAGGGCGACGTGGACTGCCGTCCGTCATACGCGGCCGACCGCGACGACTGGATCGTCAAGGCGCTGGTGGCCGGCGAGGACCACCGCTTCTTCTCGCACTTCGGCGTGAATCCGCTCAGCGTTGCGCGCGCAACGTTCCAGAACGTGTTCGCTAGGCGGCGCATATCGGGGGCGTCCACTCTCACGATGCAGGCCTCTCGTCTCATCTGCCCGCATCCGCGCACACTCGCGTGGAAGTACGTGGAGTCGTTCCGCGCGATGCAGATCGAGCGCCGGCACGACAAGCTGTGGATTCTCTCGCAGTATCTGAACCGCGCGCCGTTCGGCTCGAATCTGGTGGGAGTGGAGGCGGCGGCGAACGGGTGGTTCGGGAAGCGCGCGAAGGACCTTGGCCTCGGCGTGGCGGCGATGCTGGCGGGAATGGTGCAGAGTCCGTCGCGGTTCCGTCCCGACAGGCATCTGGACAACGCGCTGAAGCGGCGCGACTGGGTGCTCTCGCGGATGCTTGAGCTTGGCATGATAGACAGGGCACAGCACGAGGGCGCACGTTCGACGAGACCAAGGCTGTTGCGCGGCACGAGGCCGTTCGACGAACCATTCTTCTGCGACTGGGCAATGCGCCACGTAGAACGGCGCTCGCTCTCAGGGCGCGACGTCACGACCACTCTCAACGCCGATGTGCAGGCACGCGCAAGGCACGCGGTAGAGTCCGCCTCGGCCGGCGGCCTTTCCGCCGCCGCTGTCGTCATGAGGGCGAATACCGGAGAGGTGCTGGCTCTCGCATGCTCAGGCGACTACTTCTCGCCAGAGGCCGGCCAGGTGAACACGGCGCTCTCGCCGCGTCCCGCAGGATCGACGCTGAAGCCCTTTCTAACAGCCCTCGCATTCGACCGTGGACTCGTCACGCCAGACGAGCGCCTTGCCGACGTGCCAAAGGCGTATCACGGCTACAACCCGCAGAACTTCGACGCAACGCACCGCGGCACAGTGACTGCGGCGGACGCGCTCGTGCTGTCGCTGAATCTCCCCTTCGTCGAGCTTCTGCAGCGCGTGGGGCTTTCGTCCTTTGGCGGCACGCTGCGTTCGCTTGGATGCCTCAACATGTCCGATGCCGACGAGACGTACGGCCTTGGAATGGCAATCGGCAACGTGCATGTGTCGCTCATCGAGCTTGTTGGCGCATACGCCTGCCTCGCAAGCGGCGGCACGCGCGTGGAGCCGTGCGCGCTGCGCGATGAAGTGCAGGCGACTTCGGCGCAGCATGGGTCGAGGATCTTTTCCAAAGGCGCCTGCTGGCTCGTGGCGGACATTCTTTCCGGCGAGGAGCGAAGCGCCGCCGCTCTCGGGCATGTGGCGGACGTAAAGACCGCTCGCTTCGCGTGGAAGACCGGCACTTCCGCCGCATACCGCGACGCGTGGACTGTCGCGTGGAACCCCGAGTACGTGGTTGGAGTGTGGTGCGGCCACAAGAGCGGACGCTTCGGCGACTCGACCGTCGTGGGCGCGCTTGCCGCCGCCCCGCACTGCTGGGAGCTGGCGCGCAGCCTCTATCCTGCGGACGAAGGGCCGTGGTTTGAGCGTCCACCCGAGGTGTTCGAGCGCGAAGTGTGCGCCGAAAGCGGACTTCCCGCCACGCCTGAATGCCCCGAAAGGCGGCAGGGGCGCGCCCTTCTCGGGCGTTCGCCGCACATCCTCTGCCCCATGCACCGCATCGGGGCGGATGGCGAAGCGGAGACGCGACGCGACGCCTTTGTGGACGCATACGCGGGCACTGCAGGCAAGGCGCGCCGCCTCGCGATACGCAAGCCCGACGACGGCGCCGTATTTCGCCTCATCGGCTCGCTGCCGTCCCAGCGAATCGTCTGCACGGTGGCGGGCAACGTGGAGAACGGCCGGCTGTGGTGGTTTGTGGACGGCAAGGCCGCAGGCGAGACCGTGGGCTCGCAGAAGTTCGCCTGGCCGCCAGAACTAGGCGCCCACAGAATTTCGTGTTCCACGGCGGACGGCGTCTCGGCGTCTGTTTCCGTTACCGTTGTTGCGGATTGAACGTTTCTTCTTCTCAGTGACGACAAGTTCTTCTTCGGGCTTCCCGGTACCAGCAAGGCCCGCGAGGATTCCGCACATTGCGAGAGTGGCGACAAGCGAAGTGCCGCCGTGGGAAATGAGCGGCAGAGGAATGCCGGTCATCGGCAATGCGTTCAGAACGCCTGCGACGTTCAGGCACATCTGCACGCATATCGCGGCGGCAAGTCCGCACGAAAGAACCGCGCTGCCCTGCCTCTCCGCATCTAGGGAACGCGCCGCCGAAAGGAATGCCGCAGCGACAACTGCGGCCCATATCGAAAGCAGCACGGCGCAGCCGACGATTCCAAGATCCTCGGCGAGGGCCGCATACACGAAATCGCTGGAGACGATGGGAACGTAGTCGGCGTGTCCAAGGCCGAAGCCTGAACCGAAGGCGCCGCCGCGCACAATGGCCACAAGTCCCTGCAGCGTCTGCCAGCCCGCGCCCGTCGCGTCGGCAAGCGGATCGCGCCACACCGCGAAGCGCACGGCGAGATGCCCGACGGGGAATGCCGCCGCAAGCGCAAAGGCTGCAACAATCGCGACAATTGCGCCAAGCCCCCACGCCCACGACACGACGAACAGAATCGCGGCGAACGTGAGAGCCAGCTGCGCAGCAAGGCCGAAGTCTCCAACCGCGGCGGCAAGGGCCACTATCGAACCATATCCGATGAACAGCATCGGTTTCGGACGCGCCTCGTCGCAGGCAAGGCGAGCCGCCGCGAATACTACCGCGCCAAGCTTCACAAACTCGGAAGGATTGATGAGACCAGGGAGGTAGAGTCCGCCTCTGTATCTTCTGCCGAAGACGATCAGCATCATCATCACGGCCGCGCACGCGCCCCATGCGATCACGGCACCGCGTCTGCTCTTCAGAAGTCTCTCCGCCCTTCCGCCCGCGCATGCGAACGCGGCCGCGACGGCGCACACCATGCCAACCGTGGGCAAGGCAAGCCCCTGCGCTGCCTCGGCGAGGCGTACCTGAAAGGCGATGCCGAAAAGCGCCAAAACCACGGCGCCAAGTGATATGACGACGCGGCTCATCTATGGCATCCGGACCAATGGAGGACGGAGGCTGAAGTTGAAATCGCCTTGGGGCCTGCTCATCTCTTGAACGTCACCTGCTTCACTGCGGGAGTGGCCTGGGGACTTGGCTTGCGAATGAAGACGAGCGTATTTCCTGGCTCGAGCGTGAGCTCGATCTTCTGGCCGTCCGCCCACACGTCGATTCGACCGTCCGCCGGCCTTGTCACACGAGCCACCTTCACGGTCTTCGGCAGAGCCGTCCAGCTGCGCAGATCGGCTCCTGTCGTTGCCATCGCCCACGCTGCAACGGCCATCTGGGACATTCTGAGCGCCCAGTAGTCGGCCGAATTGCCCTTCTTCATCGCCCGCCTCTCGGCGGCGTCCGCTGCAACTCCCAACGCCACCTGCACGCCAGCCTTCACCATGGTGCGCGTGATCTCGCGGGCGATCGCGCCGCGCATGTACACGTCGTATTCGGTCTTAAGCAGCCTGTCGACGTCGGCAAGCTCCTCCATCTGCACAACGGCCCCGCTGCTCGCGGCGACGCGCCAGCTCGTCGCGCCGGCGCCACGCATTCGCAGAACAGGCAGCGCCATGCCCACGTAGGGCGCGTAGTTCCCGACGAACGGCATGAAGAAGAGCGGCAGGTCGAGCCGCCACTCCTCGCGCGTCGGGCACAGGCCGTCTTCTGCCCATATCCACACCTGTTCCACAGGACGCCGCCCGCCGGCCGCTCCTGCGAAGTCATTCGCCGCCACTGAATTCGCCGGGCACAGAGCCGCGACGTCCTTCAGGTAGTCGCTTCCTCCGTCGCCGCGTAGCCAGCGGAACACGCCCGCCACATGCTCCACGTACGTGTTCATGTAGTCGCGCGGCGCAAGAGCGTCCAGATTGCCGGATGTCGCGGGATTGAAGTTGCAGTTCTGCTGCACCTGGGCCGAGAACGAGGCGTTGGCAAGGACACCCGCGACCTGGTTGTCGCTTCCCTGCATCTGCGCATTGTTCTGCGAGGCGTAGGAGCTTGCGTCCCGGCGCATCCGTTCGGCCGCCGCCGCCACGTCCTTGCGCCTCTCCCATATCCAGTTTTCCTGGTGCTGGGCGGCGCGGTTGAACTCGGTGCGCGCGCCGTTGACGTTGCCAGCCGTAATGTAGTCGATCGCCTTGTAGAGGCAAGTGAACACGCGGTCCTGACCGCCGCCGTCATAGTCGAACGCCTTGTCGTTAGTCATCATCGCAAGGGCGCCATCGCCTGCTCTGGCGAAGACGGACGTCTTGTCGTTCGCGATCATGGCGTCTTCGGCCGCGTCGAACATGGCCTGCGCACGCGCCTTGTCGTCCGCCATGTACAGTGCGCCGCCCGCCATGAGCTGCCACAGAAGCTGCGAGCCGTCCTTCTTCGACGCAAGCTCGATCGTCTCGTCAACCGGCGCGCCGTAGTTGCCTGCAACCAATGCGGCCTCGTAGTCGCGCAGCACGTCCTCCGTGGTGCGACAACCGGCGGCGCACGCCAACGCGAGCGCCGCCGCCGTGGTCTTCCACCAGCATTTCATATCAGCAGCCCTACCAGCCGATGTTTATGATTGGAAAGAAGCCCTGCGAAGTCGCGAAGTTGAGGAGGCCGATCTGCACGCCCTCAAGACGCTCCACGTAGTTCACAAGCCCGATCTGAAGACCTGCCGCCCTGCGTCCGGCAAGGTTCACGAGACCCACCTGCAGGCCCAGCGCGTCGCCGTCCGCCCTGTTGCCCAGAACGTTCGCCGCAATGCCGCGGAATTCGCCCGAATACGAGAACGCGCCAAGGTCCACGCCGCGCGTCCACGCGTAGCGCCCCCATCCGAGGTTAAGGCGCAGTCCCGTCACGCTCGACTCGTCGTTCGGCAGGCTCCACGGCAGCAGCGTGAAGCCGATCACCGTGTTGTACGCCCTGTATCCGTAGGGGTTCCCCGCCCCGCGCTGCACGAACACCACGTCGCGCGGATTGCCGCCGCGGGCATGGTCGTTGGCGGCTCCCTGACCGGGCTGCCACTGCGCGAACGCCGCGCACGCTGCGAGAGCGCAAAAAGCCGATAGCACTGTCTTCTCCATCTCAATGTTCCTTTCCTTGACTGTAGCTTTAGAATCCAACCTGCACGCCGGGCTGTGGCGCGACCTGCTGCGGCTGCTCCT
>JAEEGG010021823.1_pt1 | contig 12677 bp, 10 predicted proteins | sample 9134161 | NCBI WGS metagenome assembly JAEEGG01 (sample SAMN16246543, study PRJNA631951) | gut metagenome | biome: gut microbiome; feature: rumen; material: CR-attached | host: Bos | place: Iran: Karaj | collected 2018-10
AAAACCTAAACATCGCAGATGCCGAGATAATCTTGCACAAAGAACTGTCTCACATCCTTGTTTTAGCCCTACAAACCAGTCTCTACTATGCCCCTATTGCGTTTGCTAGTGCAAACATAGTAACTAATTTGTTGACAGTTCATATAGCACATCTGTTATCGTATTATCTTTTGATACAACTGTATTTGCCTCTTGTCAAGATTCGTAATCTTTATTTGAACCTTGATTGGACGCGGTATATCATCTGACAAAGACAAAAGTAATTCTGTTATGACATGTTCAACATTTGTGAATCCCGAGTCTTCAATTACTGATATACACTCACCGCCGATGAATGCCTCTCCGCGAATAAGATTGTACTTCGACATCCTCTCAAAGGATTTACCGGAATCTTCATGATTGTCTATATCTTCATTGCTGAAGAAAATATAGTCTATGACTTTCTCATTCAATTCCCATGCAGGTGAGTAATCTATCTTTGTATATACTCTTGCCATTTTGTATGTTGAGTGATTGAGTGCAAAATCAACGTCACCAAGGGACGCACCGCATCCGTTCTGTGCTATTGTTGCCCATGAATGCCGGAAAGAATACAAACTGGCATGGAAGTCTGTCGAGACTTTCTTGCATATTTGGCTGATGCCTGCATTCACATTGGCATTGAACGAGTCTGGTGTTCTTAGGCGTTCTTGAAAGTCAAACAGCCAAGGAGATTCCATATCTTTGGACAAGTACTTCTCGAATGTGGGCTTTATAAATTGTGGAACCCTTATCTCAAAGTATGCATTATCGGAACGGGATTTACTTGTTTTTCTTCTGTTATAGTGGAAGATGTCATCGCGATACTGGCTCTTTTCAGCGTAGAACAAATCAACACTATTGATGCCGCACATGCAGAAACATATCAGCGCAACATCCTGTCCAAGTTCCTGAAGCGGATGGGTAAATCTGCTGAAGTCAGGAACAACGGCAAAGAACCTGCGAAGCATATTGGGGCTTATCGCTCTTTTGTTTGGTGTATCTCCCTTAGGTATCGTAATCTTGGGCCAGGGGTTTGTTATTAACTGAATACCTCTTTCTTCATCGTTGTATTCCAATATAGCAGCTTTGTGGATTTGTCTGATGTTGATAGGGTATTTGTTTTTCGACCTTGCCGTCCCGGAAAGAGAGTCTATCCATCGGGAAAGAAATGAGTGTGTCAGCTGGGAAAACATAACCTCATTATCTCCAGCAAACTTTTCCAAGCTATAAAGTGCCCACTTATAGTTTCGTGAAGTCCTTTCCTGGCCTCTGGCTTTCATCTTCTCTATATGCTTTCGGGCGTATATTGAGAACGATATACCATCTTTCCCTTTCTGAATATAGTCCACTATTTCCTTGACGGTCCAGTCTTGTGTGTCAATCCTATTCAGAATGTTGTAGTAGTGATTAATCAATTTTGAGGTTTGTTGAATAACGTAAGGATCAAGAATATCCTTTTTGTTCCGACTCAGTCCCTTATCGTTAACCATCCAAGATGTCCTTAGATAAGAGACTTTACGATTGTGGGCAAAACGAATGTACACGACATACATGCCATCCTTCCTTTTTGTTTTTACCGTAGCTTTTAATGTTGCCATAAAAATGTATATTATATGATTAAACGCAATAGTGCGCATTCATATAATAAAATTCAGGCTCCAAAATGCTCACTCAAATTTTTGTATATTTGATGTAGAAGCTACTTATTGGCACACGGAAGAGTGCTTACGCAATGGTATGTACATTATACAGATAAAGTAAACAAAAAGCGTCAATAAACGGATTCAAATTTTTGGTAAACAGGCTCATTTTTTGGTAAACAAATTTGATGCAGAACTACCTATTGGCACATAGAATAGCATTTCTTGAAAATATAACTAATTGTATATCAGAAATTTGCAATCTCAAATAAATGTTTCCCGAAAAAACACGTTTTGGAAGAAATAAAAAAACGCAAGTGCTTGATAATAAATCACTTGCGTTTTCAAACATCTCAAAAATCAGAGATTTATTCACATTCAAGAGCGCCCTGCGCGGCAGCGAGGCGTGCGATTGGTACACGGAATGGAGAGCAAGATGCATAGTTCATGCCAATCTTAGCACAGAACTTCACAGAGCTTGGTTCACCACCATGCTCACCACAGATACCGCAACGAAGGTCTGGACGTACCTCGCGACCCTTGCGAACTGCATACTTGATGAGTTTGCCGACACCGTTCTGGTCGAGTACCTGGAATGGGTCCACCTTCAGAATCTTCTTCTCCAAATAAACAGGGAGGAAGCTTGCGATGTCGTCACGAGAGTAACCGAAGGTCATCTGTGTCAAGTCATTCGTACCAAATGAGAAGTATTCAGCTTCGGTAGCGATACGGTCAGCAGTGAGGGCTGCACGAGGAATTTCAATCATGGTACCGATTTCGAAATCGATTTCGATGCCATACTCCTCGAAAACTTCCTTAGCAGTCTTCTGGATGATTTCCTTCTGCTGCTTCAACTCGTAGAGGATACCGATGAGTGGAACCATGATTTCTGGCATAGGGTTCTTACCTTCCTTCTTCAGCTCGCAAGCTGCACTGAGGATAGCGCGAGTCTGCATAGCAGTGATTTCAGGGAAGGTGATACCGAGACGGCAACCACGGTGGCCGAGCATTGGATTGTTCTCTGCAAGAGATGCAACGCGCTTCTGAATGGTCTTCACGTCAACACCCATTTCCTTTGCCATAGTTTCCTGACCTGCCAAATCGTGTGGTACGAACTCGTGGAGAGGTGGGTCGAGCAAACGGATATTTACTGGGCAACCATCCATAGCTTCGAGTATTCCCTTGAAGTCTGCCTTCTGATAAGGGAGCAACTTAGCGAGAGCCTTTTCACGTCCTTCTGCATTGTCAGAGAGAATCATTTCGCGCATAGCGATAATCTTCTTATCCTCGAAGAACATGTGCTCTGTACGAGTCAAACCGATACCCTTAGCACCGAATGCGCGTGCAACCTGAGCGTCGTGTGGAGTATCTGCATTGGTACGAACCTGAAGCTTCGTGTACTTGTCGCAAAGATCCATGAGTTCCTTGAAATCGCCACTGAGTTCAGCTGCCTTCGTTGGAACTTCACCTTCATAAACCTGACCAGTTGAACCATTAAGAGAAATGTAGTCACCTTCGTGGTAAACAGTACCGTCGATTTCTACAGTCTTAGCCTTGTAGTCAACGTTGATAGCACCAGCACCAGATACGCAGCACTTACCCATACCGCGAGCAACAACGGCTGCATGAGAAGTCATACCACCACGAGCGGTGAGGATACCTTCAGCTGAAGCCATACCAGCGAGGTCTTCTGGAGAAGTTTCGATACGAACCATCACAACCTTGTGACCATCAGCATGCCAAGCCTGAGCATCGTCAGCGTGGAATACGATCTGACCGCATGCAGCACCTGGAGAAGCAGGAAGACCCTGAGTGATGACCTTTGCGTTCTGAAGAGCGAGTTTGTCGAATACAGGGTGGAGCAATTCGTCGAGCTTCTGAGGCTCGCAGCGGAGAATAGCAGTCTTCTCGTCAATCATTCCTTCATGGAGAAGATCCATAGCAATCTTCACCATGGCTGTACCGGTACGCTTACCATTACGAGTTTGGAGGAACCAAAGCTTGCCTTCCTGAACGGTGAACTCCATATCCTGCATGTCGTGGTAGTGGTTCTCAAGCTTGGTCTGGATTTCATCAAGTTCCTTGTAGATTTCAGGCATAGCCTCTTCCATAGAAGGATACTTAGCCACACGTTCTTCCTCAGAAATGCCAGCACGCTTAGCCCAACGCTGTGAACCAATCTTCGTAATCTGCTGAGGAGTACGGATACCTGCAACAACGTCCTCACCCTGTGCATTCACGAGGTACTCACCATTGAAGAGGTTTTCACCGTTACCAGCATCGCGAGAGAAGCAAACACCTGTTGCACTGGTGTCACCCATGTTACCGAATACCATAGCCATGACGCTCACTGCAGTTCCCCATTCATCAGGAATACCTTCCATCTTGCGATAGAGGATAGCACGCTCGTTCATCCAGCTGCGGAATACGGCACAGATTGCACCCCAAAGCTGCTCGATTGGATCGTTAGGGAAGTCCTTGCCTGTGCGCTCCTTGATGGCTGCCTTGAAGAGTTTAACGAGCTTCTTAAGTTCGTCAACGCTGAGGTCCTTGTCAAGTTTCACACCACGCTCTGCCTTCACCTGCTCGATGATTTCCTCGAATGGATCGATATCTTCCTTGTTAGCAGGCTTGAGTTCGAGAACGACATCGCCGTACATCTGAACAAAACGACGATAAGAGTCGTAAACGAAATGAGGGTTGTTGGTCTTCTTCACCATACCTTCAGCTACCTCATCATTAAGACCGAGATTCAGGATGGTGTCCATCATACCTGGCATAGAAGCACGAGCACCAGAACGAACGCTGACGAGGAGAGGATTCTCCAAATCGCCGAACTTGGAGTTCATGAGTGTTTCGATGTGCTTTACAGCAGCTGTCACTTCTTCGTTGAGAAGTTCCATGATTTTCTGCTGACCAACTTCGTAGTATTCGTTGCAGCAATCAGTTGTAATTGTGAATCCAGGAGGAACAGGAACACCGATCAAGTTCATTTCGGCAAGGTTAGCACCCTTACCGCCAAGTTCCTCTCTCATTTTAGCATTTCCCTCGGCTTTACCGTTACCGAAGAGATAAACTCTTTTTTGACCCATAATTTTAAAAGTTGTTTTCATTTAGAACACACAGGGTGTTCAATCATTATTAATAGAAAAAAATTTGTTAAGTTCTCTTTCTTGTCAAGGTTAGCAAAAAAACCATTCAAAAATAGTCTTTGTTTTGGCTACTTGCTTGATGAATTCAGCAAAAATACTCGATTTTCACCGTAATTGCAAAAAAAACTGAATATTTTTTGCAAAAAATGCTGAAACTTTGCGGAAAAGTGATTTCAAAATCGATTTTACCACTTTTTCAACTCTTCATAGAGTCGCTGAACGGGTAGTCCCATCACATTGAAATAGGAGCCTCGCAGTCCGTTCACTCCAATAAAACCTATCCACTCTTGAATGCCGTATGCACCAGCCTTGTCGAACGGACGATAGTTCTCTATGTAATAGTCTATTTCCTCATCGGTAAGTTCTGCAAACGACACTTCACTTGTTACGGCAAAGATGCAGTGCTTCTTTTTTGTGAGGATATTCACTCCCGTAATCACTTCGTGAGTTTTTCCCGAGAGGGTTCGAAGCATGGCATGAGCTTCTGCTGCATCTTGAGGTTTCCCCAACACGATTCCATTGCCTTCAGCATCCTTAGTATAGACGATAGTATCAGCAGTGATGAGTAATTCATCATCTTCCATCGTTGGAAGATAAGCCTGTGCTTTCTTCATGGAGATATGTTTTGGGATTTCCTCACCTTTTAAATTGTCAGGATAACTTTCGTCGATTCCCTTTAATGTGCACACCTCAAACTGTAGTCCTAATCCTGCCAACAATTCTTTTCTTCGTGGTGAATTACTGGCAAGAACTATCTTATATTTTGATAAATTCTCTAACATTTTTAGTTGAATGCTTATAGTTTCACGATGGTTACTCTTTCATAACTTGAAATCACCATCCAAAAGCCGTTGCATTGTGCATCCACTTGTTTTGTGCCTTCAGCACTTGCTCTAGCACGTCGCGTCCACATCCTTCGCCTCCGTTGTAAGGGGAAATGTACTGGGAGATAGCTTTGATTTCAGGTGCTGCATCGGATGGACAACAAGGAAGTCCGCATTTCTGCATGATTTCATAGTCTGGAATATCGTCACCCATGTAGAGCACTTCCTCATCTTTCAATCCATATTTCTCGCACAGTTCAAGATAGGAATGAATCTTCACAGCTGCTCCTAAAATAACTTCTTTCAGCCCCAATCCCTCGTAGCGCTTCCTCACGGAATCGGTTTTTGCTCCCGAAATGATTGCTACGATGAGTCCACATTTCACGGCATGTTGCAGGGCATAGCCATCCTTGATATTCACGGTTCGCATAGGACCATCTACAGGATGTAGTGGAATGGTTTGTCGACTGAGCACACCATCCACATCGAAGATGACAGCACGTATGGTTTTTAAATCGTAATTGATCATGATTGATGAGTGATTGAGTTAGGATTTCTGCGAAGGAGCACCGAAAAACTCGTTTTGTGAATTGATTGATAGTTGGTGAATGCTTTCACTTAGCATCTTGTAAATGTCTGCCATTCGCTCTTCTCCTTCCTCTTGCAGAATGGCGATATGTCGGTTCATCACATTCTCGTCGTACCGCACAGCAGGTCCCGTTTGAGCATCTTTGGGAGGAATCGTGTGGATTTTTCGAGTGGTCTCGTCGATGAGTGGAAGCATCACGGAGAAAGGAATGTTATGTTTTTCCAGTATTTTAGCGGAAAGCGCAGAACAATGATTTGCAAAATTACAACAAAATACAGCTGCCACATGCAGATATTTCCTATCTTCCGAACTCATTTCATAAACAGAATTCGTTATTGTGTCTGCCAAGGAGTGGAGTAGTTGTAAATCTTCTTCTTGGGATGCTTCGATAAACAGTGGAATATGGGAAAAATCCACAATCCTCTGTTTGGAAAATGTCTGCATGGGATAGAACACGCCTCTTCGAGGGCAAGTGAAAGTGTCCATCGGCATACTACCAGCAGTATGCACAAAGAGCCTGTCTTCTTTTCCTTTTGTGAGCTCAGTGGCAATTCCACTCAATGCGGCATCTTTGATAGAAACGATATAAAGCTCAGCGTCGGAATGGATTTGGTCAATAGAATTCGTGAAATCACTGACATCGAGTGCATGGGCAAGCGTTTGGGCAGATTCCATGGTTCGACTATAAATCTGCACAATCTCATGATCTGCTTTTCGCAAGGCATGTCCCAAATTCGTTGCCAAATTTCCTGATCCTATCAGCGTGATTCTCATTGCTATCTCCTTTGTCCTTAGTCCTTTGCCCTTAATACTTTGTCCTTTGCCCTTAATATTTGTCCTTTGTACTTTGTCCTTTGTACTTAATACCTTGTCCTTTGTCCTTAATACTGGTTTACATGTACTGATTCCCACTTCAATTTGTCCTCATCCTGAGGCTTACGCTCGATGGCTTGATGTCCAAAGGCGATGACACATTCAGCCTCGAATTCAGCAGGAAATCCCAACAACTCGCGAAGCACTTCGGTAGCAGGTGTACCATCTTCTTGTCCACGGAGTCGAAGCTGAGCCCAGCAACTGCCCAATCCGAGGTCGGCAGCCTGATACTGCATGGTAACTGCAGCAATGGATGCATCTTCCACCCATACATCCGTCTGAGTAGTGTCCATCAGTACAACCACTGCAAGCGGTGCACCTTTCACGAATTCAGCACCAGCGGATTTGCATTGCGAGATTTGTTCGATGAGTGCTTTGTCATCAACCACTAAGAAATGCCATGCTCTTGTGCTTTTCGAAGTAGGAGACATCAATCCTGCACGAAGAATCGTTTGCACCTCTTCTGGTGTGAGCTCTTCTTCTGTAAATTTGCGTATGCTACGGCGCTTTTGCACCAATTCTTTGAAATCCATAAGCTTGAGTTTTTGAGTTTGTCACAAAACTCTAAACATGATATTAAATATAATAATGTATAGAAACTTTATAAACGAAAAAAAGAATGCATGTTGCTCCATAATGAGAGTAAAATACATTCTTAATTCTTCATTCTTAATTCTTCATTTTTAATTACCTAATGCGATCGAGTGAGCGAACGAGCGCTTCATCTTTTCTGATGCCATGGATGGCAAGGATATTGAAGATGATGCTCAAAATAGGGAGCAGCGCTATGAAAGGAAAGTGATAGCTCACATCCTCCACACCAGCAGCCTCGAGTTTGCCTTGATAGAGCCAAGCGAAAAACGCGTATGTTGCCACATAGCCAACCAGCAGAATCGTACTAAAAATGGTGAGTCGTAACTGGCGCATTCTGAAATTGAAAAGCATAATGCTCACCACATTCAAAATGAAAACGAGAATGAGAATCACGCCTAATGCCCAAGGACCTGCACTTTCCACTGATGTGCCTTCAGCGTTGAAAACAAAATTGTTGAACCATGCAACGGTATTGGCACCCACCAAGTAGGTACCTATCTTAGCAAACAGCACAGAAACGCTGAAGATTGCCACGATGGCGAGATAAACAGTCTGAATTCTCTGAATCATGAACTATTATCTTAGAGTTTGTCAGGATTTGCGTCCTTCGATGGATTGCGATAATAAATCTTGTCTTCCAAGAATTCCTGTGTTGCAATGAGAGTTGGCTTTGGCAAACGCTCATAGTAGCGAGAAATCTGGATTTGTTCGTCGTTCTCGAAAATCTCTTCAAGGTTATCCTGATTCGAACCAAACTCCTGAAGCTTCTTCGAGAGTTCGTCCTTCATCTGAGCAGCAATTTGGTTGGCACGTTTGCCAATGATAACCACACTTTCGTAAACATTGCCTGTATCCTTGCTGAAGTCGTTCAAGTTACGAGTCACAGTGTTGGTTGGTGCATTTGTCTTTTTGAAATCCATTATATTTAAAATGTTTAGTGTTTAATATTTAGAGCTTTTGGTCCTCTTCTGATGGAGAAGAGTAGGGGAGGCGGTTCTATTTCACAGCCACGTCCTTGTCATCTTCAAGGGTGATACCCTTTTTCGTCAGCTTTGCATTGGCGTGACGGAAGATGCGGTCAGCCTCATTGATATATTTGCTATCAGGGAACTCATTCTTGAAGCCCCAGTATTCATCAATGGTTTGGGTGAAGCGCTCATTTGCTTTTTCATCCACACTGTTGCTTGCCAAGTGGTAGCGAGCACGAAGAATCATCATGTAGAGGTCCTCACGTAAGTTGGTGTAAGGATAGGACTTGAGAGCGTTTTCTGCCGTAATGATGCAAGCCTCGTAGTTGCTTCCTCCATTCGTACAGTTTCCCACATAGTTTCCCAGGTTGTAGTAAAGTTGTGCAGACTCATATTCCTTCTGCACCAAACGATTCTGCAATTGGAAAATCATGTCGTTCACCTCGGCACGTTTCTCCGACATTGGGTAAAACTCCAGGAAGTCCTGCAAAGAGTTGATGGCAGTATAGGTTGGAGTCTGGTCCAAACGAGGGTCGGGCGACTGCAAGAACGATGACTTGCCGCTATAGAATCTTGCCAATTCCGTGTAGATTCCCTTCGGATAAGATTTGTAGTAGCGGTCGAAGTGCAGCGTAGCCGTTTCGTAATCACGGATGTTGTAATAGCACATCGCATCCATAAACAGACATTCCTCTGCGTTGGCTGTACCTTTCATGATGAGAATCAGCTCATCGAGTAACTGATAAGCGCGAGTGTAGTGCCCAGCAGCGTATGCCTGCTTAGCTGCCTCGTATTTATAGTCATAGTCAGTTGTCTTCTGCAGGGCATTGTAATTTCTGCACGAAGACAACAAAAGAAGAGTCAAAGTGGTTAAGAAAAGGAGTTTCTTCATTGTTGTTCTCTGAAAAACTTTGCAAAGATACAACAATTTGTTGAATAATGAGATAATTACTCATGCAAAACTTCCTTACTTATCATTAAAATACCTAAATTTGCAAACAAATTAAAATGAATAACGATGGAAAAAACGGAAAAGAACGGGAAAACTGAAAATTAAGTATTTTCATCCGATGAATTCTAAAATATCAGAAACTCTATGAAGCCAATATTTCCGTTTTTCCGAAATTTTTCCGTTTTTTCCGTTGTTCTCCACACTTCACGCATTTCCTTCTAACTTCGTTAAGGTGGGTTCTATAAATTATGTCGAGTTGATTTTTGAATTGATTTGATTGGATTTTTGTCAGTTTTTGAGGGCGCATAGCGAGCTATGTAACCGAGAAAAGTGGCAAAAAGACTTCAAATCAAACAAAAAGCAACCGAAACGAAATCTCATATTTTTGAAAGAAATCATAAAACAGAATTTTTAGAACACACCTTAAACTTTAAACGTTAAACGAATGAACTTTGATTTAACATCGCAATACGAACCAACGGGCGACCAGCCAGAGGCAATCCAACAGTTGGTAGAGGGAGTGAAAGACGGACTCCCTGGGCAGGTGCTGTTGGGAGTGACAGGGTCTGGAAAGACCTTCACCGTTGCCAATGTGATTCAACAAGTGGGCAAACCCACACTGATTCTCAGCCATAACAAGACATTGGCGCATCAGCTCTACACCGAGATGAAAGCTTTCTTTCCCCACAATGCAGTGGAATACTACGTCAGTTATTACGATTACTATCAGCCCGAAGCCTATCTACCTGCTACCGACACCTATATCGAGAAAGACCTTGCCATCAACGAGGAAGTCGATCGCCTCCGCCTTGCTGCTGCCTCCGCCTTGCTTTCAGGCAGGAGCGATGTCATCGTGGTCAGTTCCGTTTCCTGTATATATGGTATGGGAGCACCGATGGATTTCGATGAAAACATCGTTCGTTTCAAGGTCGGTGATGCCATCGACCAAAGCGTGTTTCTTCGCAAGTTGGTCGATAGTCTGTATGTGCGAAATGATGTGGAACTCACGCATGGGCATTTCCGCGTGAAAGGAGAGAATGTCGATATCTACTTGGCGTATGACGAGAAGATTGTGCGTGTGAACTTTGCTTGGGACCAAATCGATTCCATCCATGAGATAGATGCCGTCACGAACATGCCCCTTGACTCCCTGCCAGAATATCAAATCTATCCAGCCAATCTTTTCATGACATCCAAGGAGCGCACCCTCGAAGCCATCAAGAATATCGAGAATGATCTTCACGACCGACTCGAATACTATGAGGAACTCGGGGACTACAACAAGAAGAACCTGTTGGAAACACGAGTGACGAACGATTTGGAGATGATTCGTGAGTTAGGGCATTGCTCCGGCATAGAGAACTATTCTCGCTATTTTGATGGACGCAAGGCAGGAGAACGTCCTTACTGTCTGCTCGACTTCTTCCCGAAGGATTTTCTGATGGTGATTGACGAGAGCCATGTAAGCGTTCCACAAATATCGGCGATGTACGGCGGCGACCGCGCCCGAAAGACTAATCTGGTCGAATACGGATTCAGACTGCCGGCGGCACTCGACAACCGTCCGCTGAAATTCGAGGAATTTGAGGCGATAACAAACCAAGTGATATACGTCAGCGCAACGCCGGCGGATTACGAGCTACAGAAGAGCGAAGGCGTTGTGGTTGAGCAGCTTATCCGTCCTACCGGACTTCTCGACCCTATTACCGAAGTCCTCCCGCTCATGAACCAGATTGACGACCTTCTGGAAGAAATCGAACTCCGAAAGGAGAAGGACGAGCGCGTTCTCGTAACCACCCTGACCAAGCGAATGGCAGAAGAGCTGACCGAATATCTGCTGAACCACGACATACGCACAAACTACATCCACAGCGATGTTGACACGCTCGACCGCGTGAAGATAATGGACGACCTTCGCGCCGGAGCATACGACGTTCTGGTGGGCGTAAACCTGCTGAGAGAAGGCCTCGACCTGCCCGAAGTATCGCTCGTTGCCATTCTCGATGCCGACAAGGAAGGATTCCTGCGCTCGCACCGTGCACTAACGCAGACAGCCGGACGCGCCGCGAGAAACGTAAACGGAATGGTGATAATGTATGCCGACAACATTACGGAAAGCATGCAGAAAACCATTGACGAGACTAACCGCCGTCGCGAGAAGCAACTTGCTTACAATCAAGAGCATGGCATCACACCAAAGCAGATTACGAAAGAGCGAAAAATGGCCGATCTCATCGGCAGCGGCGAGAAGGTGGACGAACAGCGCGCAGACATCAGAAAGAAGAAAGTCTACATTGAGGAGGAGCACACTTATGCCGCCGACCCAATCGTGGGCTACATGTCTAAGCCACAACTCGAAAAGAGCATCGAGAACACACGCAAACTCATGAAGGAGGCGGCAAAGAAACTCGATTTCATGGTTGCCGCACAATACCGCGACGAACTGATACGGCTTGAAGACATGCTAAAGGACAAACAATAAAGACAAAAATGAAGGAAGACGAATATAAGACCATCGAAGCCCCTACAGAGGCTATCTACACCGAGAAGAGAAGCAAGTTCCTCGCCTTTGCCATTCCCGTGCGCACAAAGGACGAGATAAAGGCTCACGTCGAGGCTTTCCAGAAGAAGTATTACGACGCGCGGCACGTCTGCTACTCGTACATGCTTGGGCCCGAATACAACGATTTTAGGGCGAATGACAACGGAGAGCCTTCGGGCACGGCAGGTAAGCCGATTCTGGGACAGATTAACTCAAACGAACTGACCGACATCCTAATCGTCGTGGTTCGCTACTTCGGCGGAGTAAAACTCGGCACAAGCGGTCTGATCGTAGCCTATCGCACGGCTGCGGCTGCGGCCATAGAGAAAGCCAACATCATTGTCAAGACGGTAGACTTGGATATTGAATTCACGTTCGAATATCCTTTCATGAACGACGTAATGAAGGTTATAAAGGACTTAGAGCCCGAGATAATAAGCCAGCAGTTCGACATGGATTGCGTTATGACTCTGCGCATACGCAAGGAGATAATGCCGCAACTACGCACACGACTCGAAAAAG
>JAEEGG010021826.1_pt1 | contig 12676 bp, 12 predicted proteins | sample 9134161 | NCBI WGS metagenome assembly JAEEGG01 (sample SAMN16246543, study PRJNA631951) | gut metagenome | biome: gut microbiome; feature: rumen; material: CR-attached | host: Bos | place: Iran: Karaj | collected 2018-10
AAAAATGGGACAAAAGCAGGGTGCAAAATTGGACCACAATTAAAAACGAACTGCTTCAATTACCTCTAACAAAGGAGCGAATGGAAAAGCAGTTTTTTAAGAGTTAAATCACAGTTTACACAAAATGGTGTTTACTCTCGCCGTTTGACTGCATGAGTCTGGTGCAGAAAGTACCCCAGGCATTGTCCAGCCTCCCGGTGGCAGCAGATACAGTGTTGAGCTTAGCTTCAAGTACACCGTCAAAGTTGTTTTTAGCAAGATTGGAAAGGTACTCGTCAAGAGCTTTGCTGTTCTTTTCAATCTCGGTGGTTGAGCCTTTGTAGGTAAGAGATTTGGTGTCACCGTTGTCCTTTGCGGTAATGCCAAACTGCCTTAGTGCCTTGGTAGAGCCCTGGGAGAAGGCGATAACCGCATCAGTCAGTGTGTTAATGTCTCGTCCGGTACCGTGTGCTATGACGGCGTAGGTTTTAAGCTGTTCGTTTGAGTTGGTAAGTCCGTTGTTGCCTAAGTCCACAAAGGCTTTAGCGAGCTTATCCGTTGCGGTTGCTGTCTCATCCTCAAGACTTTTCAAACTCCAGAAGGTTTTCTGGGCGGTTTCCAGATCACCAACCAGCGGAGTGAGTCTTGCTGACATGTCCTCGTAGACACGGGAGGCCTCAAGCCCGGTGGAAATGATGCTCTTAAACATGTCTACAGTTTCAGAGGCAAACTTGATGGCAAAACCCGTCATCAGCATTTTCCAGCCGCCGGCATTTTTCTGCAGAACTCCGGTCTGTGTGTCCACGGCCTTGGTTACCTTTTTGATTTCGCTTTCCTGCTCCTGCATGATTTTCTTCTGCTCGGCAAGAGTGGTGTTGGCATCTTTCTGCTGGGAGTTTTGCGTTTCAAGAGCCTTGCTGATTTCCTTGGTGACCTTGTTCTGCTTAGTGCCAAGGTCGGTTACGGTTTTCGTCTGAGCCTCAATTGAATCGGTTACGGTCTTAACGCTCTCATCAAGTCCGTGAATGGCGGCATTGGTGGCCTCTGCCTGTTTTGCCGACGCATCAAGGTTCGCTCCCATAAATGAAAAAAGGACCTCGTTAGAGATCCTTTGAATGTAAGTATTAGTATTGATTGGAGTGTTTAATCCAGTTTTTCAATCAGGCACTGGTGATCCTTCGTTTTAGTGCTGTAATTGATTCCGACAATAATGATATTTCGATATTGTCCGGTATAACGTTTGAAATATTCCTGAGTTTTAATCTGGGCAATGGCTTCTTCAGCAGAGCCGTCATATTTAAACTCAACAAGAATCAGCGGTGCTGTTCCCTTAATTGCAGGTTCATATATAAGATCTGCTCTGCCTTTGCCTGCCTGTTCTTCTCTGCGGGAAATATATTTCCCAAGAGTTGACCACAAAAGGCCTGTCATCACACAGTATGTGAGAGATTCTTCATCATTGTAATCAAGGAGTGTTACTGCTGGAGAATTATGAACATCCTGAATCAGCGCAGCTGCGGTTGTTCCGTCTAGTTCCAATATGGCTTTAAGCAGATTTTCTGAACGTTTTATAGTCTCCATTCGTTCGTACCATTCCTGCTTCCTGATGATTCCCATCAATGCCCTCTTGATTTCCTTGTTTGGAACATAAGCCAGCTTAAGGTCTTCATCTTCACCTTCAGCCAGATCAGAGCATCCTAAGTATCCCAGACACACTAGAAGGCTGAATACGTCGTCTTTTTCCTCTATGGTGACCATATCATTCTGAAAATTACCACAGTCGAACTGTACTTTTGCACCTTCGATTAAATTCATGATGTCTTTTTTTATGCCATCAAAGTTCATATTAATCAGGCGAACAACTTCTTCATTAGACGATGTTTTACTCCAGTAGCTGATACATTCATTTCTAGTTACGGCCTTACATACGGAATTAGGGTTGTAAATATCAACACCTTTGATTTTATAGCCCTCATACCATTCCTTTAAATCCTTATGTGACACTTTACAGTTAGGTGATTCAACAATTTGGGTAATCTCATCTTCTGTAAAACCAAAGTATGGTGCATAATCTCCCGGAGAAAGCATGTTATATTCATCAAAGCCGTTAAGCGCAGACTGAGAGTTGTATTTTTTGATCGGAAGAATACCGGTAAGGTAAGCAAGGGCAAAACAATCCTGTCCGCCATCGGCCTTAAACAAATTTTTTAACAGTTTAATAAATTTTTTCTGTAAAGCTTCATTGTTACAATATTCCCTGTACATCAAATCCCATTCATCCATAATAAAAATGAATTTGGTATTCAAATCCTGAGTAATCGCAAGTAAAGTTTCCAAAAGACCGGTATTTTCAATCTGATGTTTTTCAAGGCATTTTGAAAAAATATCACTGGATTTTAGTTCCTTAATTATTGAGTACTCAAAATAATCAACCAGATCATTAACACCTTCAACTTTCTGTTTCTTGTTGGAATATCCGTCAAACAGACCGTCAATGGTATTCATATCAATGTAGATGACATCATGTTTATTAAGATGTTCTGCAAAGCTAGCTCTATTAGCTATTTCAAGTTTGTCAAAAATATTCTGCCCAGCATATCCTTTGGAATAATAGGCGGAAAGCATATGAGCGGTTACAGTTTTTCCAAATCTGCGGGGACGGGTTACAGCCAATAGCTTTCCGTCAGTATTAAAGAGTGCGTTAGTTTTTTCTAAAAAATCCGTTTTATCGACAAACACTCTGGTATTTCTGGCTTTAAGCAGATTGATAAAACTGTTATCGTTGCCTGGATTCAGAATACTTCCCATAACACTTAACCTCTCCGAACTTCATGACATCCCCATTTTAGCACAGTGCTGAATTTTGATCCGTGATATGCAATTGAACTTAAAAGGTGCTGATGTCAAAACCTTACTTTCTGCTTCTAATTTAACGACTATACGCGGATTATTCAACATTTATCTGATGTTTATCCGCAAAGCATTAAACCAATTTGCATTTAATGTCATCGATATTTATCTTAAGGTTTGCGCCCATAACCGCAGCAGAGGATGAAACAGCATCATTCATAGCCGTCATCTCTTCGGCAATTTTGATCAACGAATCATTCAGAGCAGATGTGTCGGCTGAAAGCCTGATGGTGCTGTCGTTCATTTTGATCTCCGTAAAAACGAAAAAAGGACCTCATGTTGAGATCCTTTGAATGTAAGTATTAGTATTGATTGGAGTTTATCAGTAGTCTTGTTCGTTTAGTCCTCGGTAATTATTACACCCTAGTTGTTCACCTAAATCACAGGCTTTTCTGTAATATCCCTTTGCTGTGGTTTTACTTTGTACTACGCCTTGTCCTTTTGCATATAAAACACCTAAGTTATTGCAACCGCCACCATTATTTAAATTGCAAGCTTTTTCGTAATAAATATTAGCCAAACCGTAATTCTGTTTTACACCTTTGCCATTCCCATAGAAGACGCCAGAATTGAGGCAACCATCACTGTTGTTCAGAGTGCAAGATTTTTCGTAATACGATACTAATGTAAAAGGTACTATCGATATTGCTAGACATGTTGAAAAGAATATACCTTTTATAGGTAAAATTGCATACAGTCAGAGGGAATTTTCTTATGACAATCATCTTACTGAACTGATTCGGCATACCATAGAGTACATAAAAAGAAAACCTTACGGCAATAACCTTCTCAGTCGAGTAAAGGATGAAGTACGCCTTGTTGTTGAAGCTACAAATAACTACGAGTTATACGACAGACAAAGAGTTATTGATGAAAACAAGAAAATTTTAGTTCGTCATGCATATTTTCACGAGTACCTAGCTTTGCAGAGATTGTGTCTGCTCATCCTGCAATACCAGAAACATCAGATTGGTTCAGTGGCCTTGGAAATTTATGGAATACTATTCGATGGCGCATGGCTATGGGAGGAATACATCAGTTCTTTAATTTGTGAAAAGTTCCATCACCCTATGAACAAGGGGCATAAAGGCGCTCAAAGGCTTTTTGATGGAAATAAAGGATTGATTTATCCTGACTTTATAAGCAAAGCACAGGAAAATAGAGTAATTGCTGATGCTAAATACAAGCCTAACGACAATATTGGAAATAGGGACTATCTTCAGGTACTTGCCTATATGTTCCGTTTCGATACGAAGACCGGATATTATTTATATCCAGAAGCAAACAATCACAGTGAATTGAAACTAAAACTAAAACTTAATAGTGGATCAACTTATGAGAATAACGTATCTCCTAGAGAGAATGTCAGCGTAATTAAGTATGGTATTATAATTCATGTAGATGCGGAGAATTATGAGGAGTTCGTTTTGGGAATGAAAGGTAGTGAGGAAGAATTGAAGAATGAATTTGATTTTTTGAAATGATGCTGAAACGCTTGAATTTCAAAAAATTTATCCCCGTCGCATCCGACTTGTAGACTACTCAGTACCATCATCAAAAAGGCTAAATAGTGGGGGAGTTTCGGCAATTTACATAGTCGCCTTCCCCCTTTGTACACCTTCATTCTTTAACCTTTCTGCGAGGTAGTCGGTCGGTAGTGCATACCCGGTATGTGGAAAAGTTATACCCCAGTTAATGGAGTTATGAAAAATTTCTAGGGTAGCTGGATTCGCCTGCCATGGCAAACGAACAGCACCTTTATTGTCATTATTGATTACCGTGAATTGCAGAGAAATGCCCATTTCTGCAGGGTTTGCCGGCTCTCAAACGATGCAGAAGTACCTTTTTGAATTTTAACAGAAACGTCATAAATAGCCAAAAATACGCATTTTGTAACAGTGAAAAGTAGTCAGATAGTAGTAAAAATCGGGTAGTCTACTACTCGGATATTTATTAGACTTGATACTTGTAAAGCAGTTGATTTTTCAGATATTAAAAAAGCTCACGCCATAATAGTATGAGCTTTCTCATTCTTAAAAAATATCCTGTCACCGAGTGACAGGATATTTCATTTTACGGTTCCGTCAGCCAAGGCATAACACCGATTGAGCGGAACCGTATGTATAATTTCCACTTCTCAAAACCCGCTGAGGAGATATTTAATAAATCATTGTCAGCGGGTATGGGCAGGGGTTATTCAATGACCCAAACTGATACTGACTGACCGGCAGCCTTTAAGAAATTGAGAACGCAGCCTGCCAAGTGCAGAGCCGATGCAGAAAAAGCTCTTGCCGATCTGCAGAAGAAATGCAAGGCTTGCGTCATTTCGGACGTAACTTACGAAGAGGTGAAAAAGTACGAAGGAAAGGGAAGACATTCACCGGATGCCCCGAAGAAGACGGCAGCCGTAAAGGTGCATGGAAAGGTGTCTCTCAGTGAAGAGCGCATCAAACAAAAGGTTGAGGAGGAACTTCAGTTCATAATTGCCACAATTGACACCAGGTGTAAATGGAGAATGGCTGAACTGCTGTCGACATACAAGAGACAGTCCACTATCGAAAGAATGTGGAAAATCTCCAAGGATCCCAAAATTCTGCTGAATGCCCTCTACCTTAAAACACCTCATCGCATTCAGGCTTTGATGTGGGTTCTTTCCATAGCTTTGCTGGTTTATGCCGCAACAGAACATCTCCTGAAAAAGGCCGCAAAGGAAAAGAATATAAAAATGCCCGCTCCTGATCACAGGTACACGCTGGCTGTGCCGACGTTAAACAGACTGAAGCAGTATGCCGATAACTCACAAGTGATTCTGGTGTTTTTAGATGCATCACAGACATTCATGATATCAGGAATGACGGATGTCTTTGCAGAAATCATAGTGGCGCTGGGTGATGAATGGATTAGGTACTATCAGCCACGAACTTACCAGAACTTCTACTATGAGCTCTTAGAGAAAATGAATAAGAAACTTAAAGCCATTACCTGATTAAAAAAACAGAGATTTGCAAGGGGAAGATGTAATTCCAAAAATTACTGACCAATGTCGGTCAAATAACATGACCGCTCCATGCTGAGCACTGAGCAGCATAGAGCTGCGTGAGGAACAACATTCCATCTGGTCAGAATTCGGGCTTTCCGAAACTGACTTTTCACCTGTTTTATTCTGAAAAAAGTGACATTGGCGACAAAAATGACTAAAAGTCAATGACTATTAGTCAGCGAAATGTATAATGGATAATGCAAGGAGTTTTTAAATGACTACCAGAAAAGAAAATGCTCAGAAAACCCGGGAAAAGCTTCTGAAAGCGGCGGAACTGCTTTTAAGCGAGAAGGGCTTCGGTGCGCTCTCGGTGGATGAGATTACCAGACAGGCCGGAGTTGCCAAGGGGACATTCTATGTTTATTTCAGCCACAAGGAGGACGTGGCTACGGAGATTTGCAGAGGATACTTTTCCAGTATTGCAGATCAGGTTTCCGGAATGCGGGATGCCTCCATGGCCGCGCGTCTTAGACTTTATATGCGGGAGTTCATGGCGGCGGTGGAAAAGTATGGTATTCACATTTGCCGTGAATGGATAAGAAGTACAGTGGATCCGGGACATCCCGGAGAGAATGTTGACAACTCCAAGTGGGCGTTCGATGTGGAAATGCTGCGGGGCATTATCAGGGACGGGATGACCCGAGGAGAGCTCCGGGAGGACACTCCGGCAGATCTTCTGGCTTATCTTTTGATTTCGCAGCTGTACGGGATGATGCTCTCCTGGTGCATGTCAGACGGTGTTTTCGAGCCTCTTGAATGGAGTGACCGTTTTTCCGATGCGGAGCTGGAGGCTATTCTTAAGCCGTATCTGACTGTATCCTGAAGTTTGTTTTTGGCGAAGTGACTTATTAGCAAGGAGTATATCATGAAATATGTAAAGCTTGGAAAGTCAGGGATGGACGTGTCCCGTATCTGTCTGGGGTGCATGAGTTTCGGAAAGCCCGGACCGGAGAATGGAGTATTTCCGTGGGCCAGGGATTATGACGGAGCGAAGGAGATTTTCCGGGAGGCTGTGGAGCAGGGGATCAACTTTTTTGATACTGCCAATGTTTACCAGAACGGCACCTCCGAGGAGATAACCGGCAGGCTGATCAGGGATTTCGGCTTGGATCGTGACGAGATTGTGGTGGCCACCAAGGTTCATTTTGCCATGCGGGAAGGAAAACCCAATGGCGCCGGCCTTTCCCGCAAGAATATCATGACTGAGATTGACCATTCCCTGAAGAGATTCGGTTTGGATTATGTCGATCTGTATCAGATACACCGTCTGGATCATGACACTCCCATGGAGGAGATCATGGAGGCTCTTCATGATGTGGTGAAGTCAGGCAAGGCCAGATATATCGGCGCGTCTACCATGTTTGCCTGGGAATTTGAACGTCTTAACCAGATTGCCGAAAGACATGGCTGGACTAAATTTGTTTCCATGCAAAACCAGTACAACCTGATATATCGCGAGGAGGAACGCGAGATGATGCCGCTCTGTGCCGACCGTGGCATTGCCGTGGTGCCATGGAGTCCTCTGGCAGGTGGCAGAACCGCTCACCCCTGGGGCACGGTCACTGCAAGAAACAGCGTGGACAGGGTTTCTCCCATGGTATGGGGCAGTACTGATGCGCAGGACAGGCCAGTGGTAGACAGGCTTGAAAAGGTGGCTGCGAACCTGGGTTATTCCATGGCTCAGGTTTCTCTGGCCTGGATGCTGTCCAAGCCATATGTTACCGCTCCTATAGTAGGGGCCACTTTCCCGGTTCATATAAAAGAAGCAGTGTCTGCCATTGATATCACGCTTTCTCCTGAAACCATAAAGGAGCTGGAAGCTCTCTATGTGCCTCATATAAAGACAGGGGCCTTTTAGGCAGGGAATTTTGTCGGGCATATCCGGGGGCTCCGGCGGGAGTCCCTGGTCTTAAATTAAGGACTTAGCATGAGCAGAAATCTGATTATTTATTATTCAAGAAGAGGGCAGAACTACGTCAGAGGTTTCATCGTGAATCTTGCCCGGGGCAATACGGAGCTTGTGGTCGGTTATATTGCGGATGCGGTGGGAGCGGATCTTTTCGAGGTGGTTACGGCAAAGCCCTACAGCGAGGACTATACCGCCTGCACGGAGGAGGCAAAGGCCGAGCTCCGCAGCCATGCCCGCCCGGAGCTCAGGAATTATCTTTCGGATATTTCCGGATACGATCGCATTACGGTGGCCGGCCCCTGCTGGTGGGGCACCTATCCCTGCGGTGTATTCACTCAGCTGGAAAAGCTGGACTTCACTGGAAAGAGGGTGTTTCCTCTGATGACACACGAGGGCAGCGGCCTCGGCAGGGCGGTTCGGGATCTAAGAGACTGCTGCAGGGGCGCGGATATCGGTGCCGGACTGGCTGTCTGGGGATCCGAAGCGCCTGACGCCAGGGAGATGGTTTCTGCCTGGGCGAGGCAGCATCTGGCATAGCACCGGTGGTGGCTGGTTCTGTCGCTGGCTGACCCATCAGGTGTTTTAAGATGACCGGGAGGAAAATGGAGAACAGAGCAGGTCATCAGATCCCAGTCCTTCGGCAGGAAACGACTAACAGGAGGTTAAAAATGGAATATGCAAAGCTTGGCAACACCGATATCACGGTTTCCAGACTGTGTGTCGGCTGTATGTCCTACGGACAGCCGTCTGAAGATTTTCATAAGTGGACTTTGGATTATGACCGGAGCCGGGAGATGATAGCCTGCGCATGGGATCTGGGAGTGAATTTCTTTGATACTGCCAATGTTTATTCCTTTGGCAGCAGCGAGGAATATCTGGGCCGGGCCGTCAGGGATCTTAAAATTCCCCGGGATCGGATAGTGCTGGCGTCCAAGGTTTACTTCAATGAGGGTTTTCTGTCCAGGGAGGCTATTCTGCGGGAGATAGACGGCACGCTTAAACGTCTCGGCACAGACTATCTGGATCTCTACCAGATTCACCGTTTTGACTACAGCACGCCTCCTGAGGAATTCATGGGTGCTTTGAACAGTCTTATCAGGGCTGGGAAGGTACGGGCCATCGGAGCCTCGGCCATGTTCGGATATCAGTTCCATAACCTGCAGATTATCGCTGAACGGAACGGTTTTGCCGGATTTTCCACCATGCAGAATCACTACAACCTGCTTTACCGCGAGGATGAACGGGAACTAATTCCGATATGCCGGGAGTACGGTGTGTCCCTGATTCCGTATTCTCCTCTGGCGGGCGGTCATCTCTCGAGAAGGGAGTGGGATTCAGATTCTCTCCGGAGCGCTTCCGACAGGGTGTCCAGGCAGAAGTACGACCAGGCCCGGGAAAACGACACGGAGATTATCGAGAGAGTTTATGCCCTGGCGGAAAAACGCGGTGTGTCCATGACCGAGATCTCTCTGGCCTGGCTTCTGCACCGGGGAGTTGCCGCTCCCATTGTGGGCGCGACAAAGCTGTGGCATTTTGAAGCGGCTGTGAAAGCTCTGAGCCTTAAGCTGGACGAGGAGGAGTTACGTTATTTGGAGGAACCATACAGGGCCCACGAGGTGGTAGGAGCACTGTCCAGTAACATAACCTTAAGCAAATAACGGGAACTGAAAACAGCGCTTGCCAACTGTTTTCCGGATATGAACAGCGGTTCTTATCTGTGATTGAACTTCGAGGATATCGCAGAGCTATTGACGACGTCTGAAAAGTTCCTTCATACTCGTGGCTATAGCAGGAATCTTTTTCAGATCATTCAAAGGCGGACAGGATTCCTGAATGGCATGCAATTGAAACAAAACAACTCACAGGTTAAGGGCTCATATGTTAAAGTGCTGTTTTTATTATGAAATAATCGCCACGGCGGACGAGCGGAGGCGATGGCTGCTAAGTTCGTTCAGAACGCTAACGCTTTATTTCATGGGTATGTCAGGGATAAAACGGCCATACCATGGGTGATGGTAGCATAGGTCTTTAGCTGTTCGTTTGAGTTGGTAAGTCCGTTGTTGCCTAAGTCTACAAAGGCTTTGGCAAGTTTATCCGTAGCGGTAGCCGTCTCATCCTCGAGGCCGTTTAGGCTCCAGAAGGTTTTCTGCGCTTTTTCCAGATCACCAACCAGGGGAGTGAGCCTGGCAGACATGTCCTCGTAGACACGAGATACTTCAAGTCCGGTGGAGATTATGCTCTTAAAACCATCAACAACTTCAGAGGCAAACTTGATGGCAAAACCGGTCATCATCATTTTCCAGCCACCGGCATTTTTCTGCAGAACTCCGGTCTGTGCGTCCACGGCCTTGGTTACCTTCTTGATTTCGGTTTCCTGCTCCTGCATGATTTTCTTCTGCTCGGCAAGAGTGGTATTGGCATCTTTCTGCTGGGAATTCTGAGTATTTAAGGCCTTGCTGATTTCCTTTGTAACCTTGCTCTGCTGAGTGCCAAGGTCGGTAACGGTTTTTGTCTGCTCGTTGATGGAGTCGGTTACGATCCTAATACTGTCATCAAGTCCATGAATGGCGGCATTGGCAGCCTCTGCCTGTTTTGCCGAGGCATCAAGGTTTGCCTCCATGGCGGCAGCCGAGGAGGTAAACAGCTCTTTCATGGCTGTCATCTCTTCGGCAATTTTGGAGAGTGAATCCGAGAGAGCAGACGTATCGGCAGAAAGCCTGATGGTGTTGTCGTTCATTTTGCAACTCCTGAAAATAAAAAAGGATCTCGGTTAGGAGATCCTTCATGGGAAAAATTGTAGGTTAGGAATCTTGTTCGTTAGCTAAACACATTCATTAGGGGGTTTTCCTCTTTTGTATATTGGGTATACCGAACATTTCCAGATTTCTTCTTATTATTTCAGGATCGTAAAAAGGCCTATCTTGTAGCAGTAAATCAAGCCAATTTTGCTGTATACGAGATATCGAATACCCCACACTTTTCATCTTCTGAAGCTCCAATTTTAAAGCCTCACTGGAAGCATGATTATCAAACCATGGCAGCAAAATCTCGTCTATTGCCTTAATAATGTTCCGAAAACCGGTTTCTGCCAAACTGTCATTTGCGTAATCCCACCAGACATCATTTCCGCATATCAGTTCTCCCAGCCGACCTCCCAAATCAAAGGAGATAAAATCATGGGGGATGTAAAGCGGAATCAGCGCGTAATTTATGGTCAAAGTTTTAGATCCGTACTTCTCCTTCTGAAGATTCAGATATTCCAGCACGTCACACTCATTTCTTCTGATATAGGCATTGGTTTTGTATTTTATGAAGCCGTGTTCCTTCATGAAATCAGTGAGAATCTTTTTCTGCTTTTTAAAGCTGGCTTCAGCGTTTTCTTTGTCAACCGATGCCATTTCCTCATCGGAACGTATGGCTCCCTTACGATGGGTGCCTTCAAGCTTAAAAAACGGATTTACGACTAATGACTTTCGATATTCTTCATATTTCCAATCACGCCATCCATCTGAATTTTCAGTTCTCAAAGCTGCAGTTTTCAGCACCGTAAGGGGCTCCTTAGGCCTTATCCATATTGCGGGACGCACAAAAGTTCCGGGCAGAAACACATTGGTGCCGTGTTTATTGACGTTGCCTTTTTTATCAACATATGCAGCACAGCCAGCTATAGTCCCAGGTGTTCGCAACCACCAACTTGCGCCTTCGACTGATTGACTGCACTCTGGTTCATGCTGATCCCCAAAAGTAGAGCAGCATGCATCTTCTTCATTCTTAAAAAATCGCCTGACCTCGGCTTCGCTGAGTATAAATACATGATCACCGGAGCAGAGCGGAGGTTCATCTTCATGAAGCTTATCGCTGACTGCTGAACCTTTAGGGAAGATGTCAACAGAACTGACAGATGATGCATCCAGAATTAACTTTTTCTCGGATTCGGTAAAGGTATCTTCAAAAAATTCCCCGTTCAGCCATTGTCTCAGGTTGCTCTTTTCCCAGTTTGCCTGCGCGTGCGTGTGATGATACAGTCTTTCGGTAATGGAATGTTCCGTAATCAAGAGCACTTTCCCACCATGAGAAAACAATACCCGCCATGTCAAAGGCTGTTTTGTTCCAGTGACGGACTGATAACTTCCAAAGACCACGATACTTCCAAGCATCAAATTGTCTGTTAAAGAGTTTTTACCGTGTCCAGTTAGAGTCAGCATGCAGCGCGAAAGAAACCCCATCAATACCTCCGTAAAAAGTAAGACTAAAAGCTACCGGAATGCCTGCAGAGCCCCAATTTTATACACATCTCCAAGATGAGCCGATCCCGACTCTCTCCGTCACGCACGATATCAGGCATTGAGATCATCTGCTTCAACTTCCTCATACGACAGACATAATGACTTCACCAAATGACTGAAGGATAGAAGTTTCACTCTACCCATGTCTTCGAAATTCATATTCACGGAATTCCATTCGCAGGAATTTACATCGGGAACTTCTGCAATTCCTTCACAACATGCCGTTACGCTGTAACAGACGCAGCCGCTAGCACTCTTCGCAATAATGATTGCTGGCATCTCAAAATTTATCGCAAGAATCCCGTCCTTTTCCGTAAAACCGCGGATTATGAATTCGTCAGAGGTCTGCACCTCGGCTGAGCTGATTTTATTAAAAGTTTCACAATTCTACGGACTATAACCTCTAATTTTCAGTGTTTTGTGACACTGTAACCTTTCTTGGTCTCCCCCTCGGTCTACGAGGTGTTGTTTCGGACTGTTCTTTTACCTTGGGCTTTCTTCCTCTTTTCTTTGGTTCAGTTTTTGCTGCAGGAACTGAAAGTCCTAACTTTT
>JAEEGG010021831.1_pt1 | contig 12674 bp, 10 predicted proteins | sample 9134161 | NCBI WGS metagenome assembly JAEEGG01 (sample SAMN16246543, study PRJNA631951) | gut metagenome | biome: gut microbiome; feature: rumen; material: CR-attached | host: Bos | place: Iran: Karaj | collected 2018-10
CGTTCTTTTCATACTGATTTACTCTTCCAGAATAGAATATCGCTGCAAAGATACATGTTTTTAGGTGAATCTCCAAATGTTTTGCCAATTTTCTTGGGGAACTTTTGGTTTTGCCTGCCAATTTTCTTGGGGAACTTTGGTGTTGTTTTGCCAATTTTCTTGGGGAACTTTGCCGTCAGAATACTTTGTATTGTACCAGATTCTTTAAGTATCATGGTGCTGTGTGATGGTGCGCATTCGTTGCAGCGGCCTCAGATGGATCCGCGCTCGCTACCCGGTAAACGACTAGGTTTCGATGGAAGAGTTGCCGGAGTATACGGTGGATATCCCAGTGGCATTTCTGCCGTAATGCATTTCCGGCTCAGATCGCTGAGGGTCTGAGCCGGAAAAAGATTGTGAGCAGAGAGCGTCGATTTCATGAATCACTTAATCCGTAACGATCGTCCATCCTTTATAATTACAAAGATAATCAATTCTCCCCCACATTTTGATGCCTATCACAGCATCCTTCGATACACGTAGTGTCTTCTTTCCCTCATTTACTCTCACTCTACCCGTTCGAGCCAGAATCTGAGCGTCGTTAATTTCCTGATGTTTTTCTGTCATTTTGTTTTAATTTAAAATTACGATTAATAATTACAGGATTGACTTGGAGTCTGGCGGTGATAGATTGATGTTGTTTTTAAATATGTTCATTAAATTCCTCGTTTTTTCAGTTTAAGTGATCTTCCTTATAATTTGAAATTATTATTTCTGTGAACAAAGATGTATGTTTTTGATCTTATTTTATGAGGTTTTCATACGTATAATTAATTCTTCTGTTATATGAGAGCACAAAATCGAGGGGCTTATTCATTTCTTATCACAATGACACCACCTTCGATGCCAAAGATGGAATCGCCGATGATCTTGACGGAACGCGGTATGGAGAGCTCCAGGTAATGACGACAGACGCAAAAGGCACCGAAGTCAATCTCCTCAACACCATCGGGCACTTCATAGTAGGTTTCATTGAAGGTGAGGCGGCAGCTCTTCAGGATCTTGCCGTCTGGGGAATAGTTCACACCGTACTCATCCACCTCGTAGGGTACGTCATCTACATCATCATCATCTTCATCGGTCGTCCCATCATAGTGGGTTTCCCAGACTTTCACTTTTAACGGGTAGGGATAGTCGCTGAGTGCCTCATCGTGATTGACAAGATCCTTGGGGACATCGAGCTCTCTGAGACGCTTGCAATGTCTGGTGGCACCAGGACAAATGAAAAGGGTGCCTTCCCTGATCCTGTAACGGGGTACATCGGGTAATTGCAGCAGATATGAGCCTGAGGGAGAGTAGATGGCATCTTTTTCCGTGAGGTCGGCATCGATGGCACACATCACGGATTCCAGACTGACACTATGATAATCGAGTGCATGGATGAGTGAGGCCATATCGTAGATGTCTGTGGCTTTCAGAAAAACGCGTGGTGTGGCACTTTCGTTGTCAATCATAAAGCCATAGACATCGTAAAAGTTTTCACACGTATCCCGGAAGTATTCCAACCTTTGAGTCGTGGGATTGTCGATGGTGTAAATGAGTAGGAGGGAGGTGACCTGTCCGTCGAACAGGGTATAGGATAGTTTGCACTTTGTGTGAATGTAATCATTATTAGGGAACTGTTTGTAAAATATCTCGAGTTTTGGATTGACTCTTTCGTTGATGGCACCACTGAGGCGATTGTCGTCAAACTGTCCAAAAAGCAACCCCTGTGTACTGACTATTTTTTTCATATACTTGACTTTTCTTCATCGACTAATTTCGTTACAAAGATAAACATTCCGGATCAAACCACCAAAGATTTATATAGTTACTTTTCTAATTCTGACAATAATTTGTTCATGAGGTCTCGAACATTAGATTTCTTGGAATCTGGTTGCTTAATACGTAAGCTATCAGGTTCCATATATACTTTCTTATTGACTTCCAGCATCATTGACTGATATTCAAATGGACAGTCAGGAGTTTCTGAGTTGCTATATGGTTCATTGATTCCCACCTTGTAGCCGTTGTCCTCAAAGAGGTTGACTGCTAACTCAATGGTTTCCTTATTCGGCTTAGACCAGTCTTCATTGTACCCAATACAAATATCTATGTCACTCAGTTCACTGGGAAATGAATGGCAGTCAAGCAAAAGGGCATTAGGACAAAGATTGTGTCTTAACCGTTCCTGATGTGTGTGCCACAGATTCAATAAGCTTGTCTCGTATTCTTCAGGAATACTGCGGACATATCCCTCAAACTGTTTATATAAGATACCTTGTCCCTTGGCCTCCAAGGGATCATTCCAAAGTCGTTCAGCGTCAACGATAAAGCGTGAATAAGGGAATCTGACCGTTCTGATATTCTCTTTCCGATAGCCATGGAAGAGGTAGTCAGTGTGCCAGTCAGTCCATTTCAACACGATGTCATTGACGAACTTATCGTCTACGTTCCAAAAACTCAGTCGATCGTCATAAAGCCCCTCGATGGAGGCATGTGGTTCATTAAGAACAATGCGGTTGTATTGCATACCGTTATTATTTTAGTTAATAGTTTCTAGGGGAAAGGATGGCATCGGAGATTCATAGTCAACCGGGTGGTAGTGCTATATGCTACTTGAGCCTTGTATACGTGAGATTTGCTGAGCTTGAACCGTAAATCGGCAGGCCGCCCCGAGACCCCAGGGATCCATTAAAATCCGATTCGCCCTACAAATTCAGATACCATCCATGAGAGTGCTTACGCGAGTTCCGTCAAGAAGTTCAGAGCTTGAATCTCCATGTCGGTTTTGCGCAGACGAGCAGAGTAGTCGTCAATCTGCTTACTGAGCTGCTTGACGTCGATGACGCATTCCTGCCGTATCTCCGAAGAGGAGTAACGGTTAAAGAGGTTAGTTGCCTCGCTGTAGATGTTGCGCAGTATGCCTATGCGCAGCGTCAGCGTATCTTTCTTCGCCATCAGCTGTGTAATCGACTGTCCTTCTGCGTTTTTCGTCTTGATGTTCGTGAGGTTGATGCGTCCGATGAGTTCCTCGAGCTGAATGAGACAGCTGTGCAGTTCCTTCATGAGCTCGTTCGGATCCTCGAGCGGCTCATCATCTTCCTGTACCTTCACGTTACTCTTGATGCGCTGTTCCAATTGCTGAATGCGCTTCTGTAGATCCTTACGAATACTTAATGCTTCTGCTAGTTTCATATGTTTCCTTTTTTATTTGTGATAAATGTTTTTGTTATTTCTGGATACAAATATGGGATCATTATAAGAATTCCAGTGGGAATTCATACGTATAATGCAAATGGCTGAGGAATACAACCTAAGGCTCTTTACTTGAGTGCACTGAGGATGGACCTGATCAGTTTCGGCGTCTTGTACTCATAATCCATTCCAAAGATAATGGCATAGGAAAAATTGATGGCCAGACATTCCTCAGGCGCATTTACATAATTGGTATTCTTACCCATCTTTTCCCAGAAGTCTGACGCTTCTTCGTAATAGAAGGGGTGGTCCAGATCATCGAGGGCGACAAGGGAGATATCAAGATGGCTGAAGAATCTGACTGCAGGACCATACTGGTCGCTCGCTTCTGCCCACGGCATGCTATAGGTCGTGATGAGGGCACACTTTCGTTTCACACCGTCGATGGTAAACTCGGCGTAGTTGTCGATGTGCTCCACATCGGGGTTTGATAATAGCGTACGCTTGATATGCCCTGGGAACTCAATATCGTGGTCCATAATCGTGAAACCGATCAGGTCGTACATCTTTTTGCGGAACTCCGGAGAATGACGGGTTACACAATGAAACAGTTCGTGGGCTATCAGAACACTTAAATTTAATGGGCCTCGGGGACCTATTCTTCGCCTGGGGTCATTGTATCGATTCAGAAAACTCTCGTTCAGGAAAATCTGATTCCTCGTGGTGTAGGCCGATGCATTGCTTTCATCCTTCATGGTGGTCTTGACGAAAATGATCTCGTCGGGTACAGGTAACTGACAGCCAAAGAGGTCAAGCTGGCGCTCAATGAAAGAAACGCATTGCATCACGAAATCCATATCGCTTTCGGTGAAGTCTGATACTTGTTCCTGAGCAAAGGCGATCAGTTCATCGAGCGTCGCATCAGCCTTTCGGGCGCGCCAGTCGATATCCATCTGTGACAGACGGTTATAATACTGGGTGTTACCTAATATCAGTTTCTGAGCCTCTTCTTTCGAGGCAAAACGTACTTTTATGGGATTCATTTTTTAATATATAATTTACTTGATACAGTCTTCAGTACTGCGCTTGGCCCATGTGTATTTCCCATGGGAGTCACGGAGGTAGAGTTCAGGATAGATGAATCCGGTAACCTGGAATTGGTAGGTGGTGTTGCCTTTCGTAAACGAGAGGTAGTTGCCGTCAAAACGCCACTTGAAAGTTTCAGCATAGTAGTCCGAACCGCCAACATCCTCCATAATGATGTCCGCCTTGTGGGTAGAGAACATGCGGATCTCCTTGAATTCCACATTGCCCACATACATAGGATAGTAGCACTGCCAGAGTCCGGGCAGCAAGTCGGCAGTAAGCTTGTCACCTTGATAATTGATGGTCCTGTTATAGGGGGCCTTCGCCTTTTCAGGATATGGACACTCGCAGCCCGATAGCATCAGGGCCGCCACTATGACGATAAGCACCGTCATGAAGATTGGATTGATTGTCTTTTGCTTTGTCATATTCATAATGATTGATTACAAAGCAAAGATATCAATCCAATTCTAAATCAACCTTTAAGTTATAGGTATGATTATGATGGCAGACGTGTTAGTCTACAATGACGGTTTTGGTGGTGTAGTCTGAGTAAACGATGATCTGTACGCCCTTGTCGTTGGGATTACAGGGACGACCAGCGAGGTTATAGCGCGCCACTTCCTTGGCATCGCTGCTCTTGTCAGCTTCAATGCTACGGGTGGAAGTGCTGGAATTTCCGAAATATATGCCTTGGAGAGCAATGCAGCCCGCAAAGGCATCATCGCCGATATAACTGACTGTCTCTGGCAGATAGATGGTACGGAGATAGGCGGCTCCCTCGAAAGCGCCTCGGGCGATGCGACGACAGTAGGGATGGACGGTGTAGGTGTCGTTCTTACAACCGGCAGGATAACGCACCAGGATCCAGTCCTTGGTGCCTTCATAACCTACGGCATAGAGCACACCGTCGATGGTCTTATACTTGGCTTCTCCCATATAGACGCCGTTGATGTAGCCCGAAGGGAACTTGTCAACCTTCTCAATCTCCTGGGCATAAAGGGCTGCGCTCATCATAAGAGCCAGCAGCATGGTTGTGACTTTTTTCATATGTGTGATGTTTTTATTCGATACAGACTTATCGTAGTTTCCATTTTCTGATAGTGCCATTACTCTTGCGATAGCGATGCTCAGCCTCTTTGAGGACACAATGGAATGCAGGCTGTTCAAACGTTCGTAATATAGCCTGCAACTTGTCGAGCGACATTTTATCTGCCGGAACGTGACCAAAGGTGATATGGGGCTTAAAGGGACGTTTGTCGTAGTCGGCATTCAGACCGTCGGCCAGGGTTCGTGCATCCTTGGCGAGCGTGAGGATCTGCTCAGGGACATTGGTGGATGACAGATAGATGATGTGTTCGGCCCCATTGGTTGTGGTGAAGGCATCGATTTTATCGATGGTCAATGTTAGAGCAGGGCAGGACTTCACAATCTGGGCTAATCCTGGCGTGAGCGATTCTGCACATGCATCATCGTCGAGGAACAGAATGGTCATGTGGTAATACAACAGTTGCCATTTGTTGATAGGGATTCCTGCTGATTTGATTCTTGAACGCGTCGTCTTGGCCCAATCGGACCATGCCGGATCTCGTTTTACGGGAACATTCATTGCTAATAGGTGTGCCATAATTCAATAATTATTGTTTGTCGTTTTTTGTTGTCTGGCTCTGAGAGGTGTGCTCAGAGCGCAGGATATCGATGATCTGAAGAGGGGAGGTGAGGCACTGATGGCCTGTGTCAGCGAGCATCAGCTCACGGTCTTTGTCATTGGCCCCCCAGAGACAGTGATAAGCTTTGATGCCGGCTTTGGATGCTACCTGAGCATCACAGAACTGATTGCCGAAGGCCAGTGCGTTCTCCGGGGCTATCTCCAACTGATTCAAGGCGTATTCGAAGAGGGCAGAGTCTCCTTCCGACTTTTTTACACGGCGCCCATTGACATCATTGCAGCCGATACGGTTGATTTTGTCTTTGGGGAAAACGTCTTTCAGATCAGCTGCTTTCACGGCTACATTCAGCACCTGACGGTTGTTGCCCGAAACGATGGCAGCCTGAATATTATTGGATTGCAGGAACTCGAAAACCTGCAGCCAACCGTCGTAGAGAGGACATTTCCTGATATGCTCCAAATACTCGTTGTGGGCTTTCACCCACTCAGGAGAAAACCTGCGCAGACCCTTTCCCTTTACGGAGAAAGGATCGGCAGATGTTGTGTCAAACAAGGTGCCATCGAAGTCGATGAGCACCGTCGGGAAGGTTGGATTGATTGTCTTTTGCTTTGTCATGTTCATGATGATTGATGTGATTCGACTGCAAAGATATGAATCTGATCCAAAATCCTCCCTTTAATTTATAGGTATAAGTGAAGTTTTATTATATCTGTACAATCATACCATTAACTGGATAATAGATCAACTTAGCCAAGACATTCTCTCCACTTAATGAAAGAGCCTTTTCGTAGCAATCAAGTTGCCCCTTGTATTTGCCAGCATAGTGCTTGTTCTCAGGTGACGTGACAGTTTCCTTCTTCCAATTAGGATAGGTCTTGTAGTCGATGACAATACAACCCTTTTCTGTCTTCCAAACCAAGTCGATAGAGCCTGTCGTAATCTGCCCGTTGGATTCATACTTGAAAGGACGCTCATAATAAGTCGCGATGGCAGGACCGAATTGATTGGTCATAAAATCAACGAGCCAATCCCAGGCTTGCAAAATAGGCTTGGCTTTGGTGAGATGTGTTTGCATCTCATGTGCCAGAATAGCATCATTCACAAACTTTTCATTGTGATTGACGTCAATGGCGCAGAAGATGTTATGAATGCAGGTGCCTACCTTTGCCATCGTGTCTTCATCTCTCACTTTCTCGATAGGAATGCGCTGTCGAGGTTCATCGAGCAGCACTGTTACTTCTTCAGCGACAGACTCAATCATACTGGGTTGAATGTCGCGACGTTCATAAGCGTCAGCGGCATTATCAATCTGTAATGAAAGGACTTTGTCGGTGTTCCTTTGAGAAGGATAGATGAGTGCATCTTCATCCTCTGGCGACGCTAAATACTCGATAGTGAATATGTCTTTAGACTTGTTTTTTTCTTCAGACTTGAATATGTCTATCTGCGTCATATCACCAGTAGGTTCATTCGTTTCTACACCAATGTTATGGAACCACTTCATGGGGTCTCCAATCTTCTTTGTTTTAATATGAGCTAATATCAGGTGTTCGCTGGCACGCGTCATGCCCACGTAGAGTTTACGTTTTGCCTCACTCCTGACAGAGTTGATAAGAGCAATCTCGTTTTCCCTGTCCTTACCTTGAATGGAAACCATTATCTCTGCTGGTGGATTGTGGGCAGCACCAAAAATCCATGGCAGAACGGTGATGGTCATTGGAACATAGAGATTATCAGCAGAAGGAGTTGTATTATGCCTGGTTTGAACGCCAAAGAAGTTCCTCAAATAGAATTTCGTCATGAAGTCATTCTCTAACGAAGTAACAATGACATATTTCCATTCCAGACCTTTGGAACCATGAATGGTATAGAGGCATACACCGTCACTATCGCCTTCAGTCTTGATCTCTGTGGTATCCACATAGTTCATATAGCCTGAGATGGTGGCAGGAAGTCCTAACTGCAAACAGTGCTCCTCATATTGACGAGCGATTTCGATGCAGGTGCGAAGGATGTTGAATCCTCTTGTGGTGGTATCCCAATGACGACTTTCTCCATAGAGGTCCATCTCGATAATAACACTCTCAACAAGTGATGACACTGACTGCTGATTGAACTTGTCGCGCTGTCTGAATAATTGCTGAATGAGAGGATGACTGGATAAAAAACCTGGATCATCCAATTTTTGGTCAATCAATTTGCCTAAAGAAGAATCAGGTGTTGTGAGATAATGCACCTGCAGCATGGCCATACTGTTGCGCTTATTAACCAGCAATGACAAGAGAGCGAAGAGCAGTTGCTTCTCTTTCTCTTCTGTGATAGAACCATCGCTTCTGTGAACTGGAAGGTTGTACTTTCTCAATTCTTCGGCTAAGGTGTTAAGATCGCTATTGCTGTTGTTGAGTACAGCAATGTCAGAGGGTTTGATCCCTTGCTGAACCATGATAGCTATTCTGCGACCAATTTCTTGAATGGCTTCTTCTTTCTTGTCATAATTCAGATTCCACAGACGTAATGGCTCGTTGACAACAGGATCATCGACCTTCTTTGTCTTAGGTTCTAGTCTTACCATCTTTTCCTCAAGATCATCTTCTCCAAAGACAGGTATAAACACATGGTTGACCATGTTTGTTATTGCAGGTTCTGAACGCCAACAGGTGTCGAGCGGATCTGCAAGGTGATTGCCATCCTGACCTTTCTTGATAGTGTCAACAACGGCTTTTACCAATTCTGTATCAGTGCCTCTGAAACCATATATGGCCTGCTTATAGTCGCCCACCCAGTAACTCTTTTTCATCAGTTTCGACAGCTCATCGAATATCTGTACCTGAATAGGACTACTATCTTGGAACTCATCAACAAAGAGATATTCGTAGCTACTGCTTATGTCATCTTTCACATCGTCACGCTTGAGCAGTTCCAACATATAACGTTCCATATCGTCATAGTCAAGAAGATGGTTCTGAGACTTATATTGCTCATAACCTTCCTTCCATCTCTCTGCCATGTCGAAGATGGTGTTGACCAATTGCTCGTTCATGGACCTTACTATAGGGCAATTCCAAATATTGACCTCACCATTGAGGGCAACTGCCTTCGGAGCAAGTTTCGCTACGGTTTTCCTGGATACTACATCAGAAAGTGCCTCTTTGAAATCCTTAATCCAAAGGAATGATAGGTTTTGTGGAACTGATTCATATTTTTTTATGCTCTCTGCAACTTTTATACGAGTTTCTTCTTTTTTAAATGTTGCTTTTGAAATAGCGTCCAATAATTCCTTTATGACTACAACTATCTCTTCTGCTGTAGGCATAGTTATATTGCCCAGATACAAACTCCTGACTAGGTCAAGTGATTTCTGGCGGCTATCTGCCAGATCTTTTACACCAAAGGTTTCTGACTTCTTGATGACTTGCACTAGTAGATCCTTCCAATAGCCATAGTCAGCATAGCTGCCTTTGGAGGGATCTCCAGGAACACGCAATTTCTCAATACCGAATTGGTAACGGAAATGGTTTAAAAACTTAATCTCATCTTCAGTGGGTAGTTCAGCCAAAGATTGGCTGATATAGAAGTTGACATCTTCCTCAGCGATGACCTTCTGCTGTGGGCTGAGTCCCAAATAGTACCAATACTTCTGTACGAAAGAATTGGCAACAGCATGAACAGTTCCAATACTGGCCTGCTCCAATCGGGCGGCTGCCTCGTAGAGCATAGGATTCTTCCTGCCTTCCTCATAGAGCACACTCTTAGCTTTCTCGCGGAATTCCGCTGCAGCTTTCTTTGTGTAAGTTGTGAGGATAACCTTTTCTGGTTCAACTTGCTCACAAGGTTCCCATTTCCCATCTTTATTTTTACGCATTCCGGCAATATGTTCTGCCAATAGGTGGGTTAATGTATATGTCTTTCCGCTACCAGCGCCAGCACTAATATATGTTACTCTTTCCATTTGATCTCCTTATTATTTAAAACATTTGTAATTGCTAAATATATTATTCTCTTTCACTTCATCTCTTATACGAAGCGGCATAAGGCCTTCTTTCTCTGTATCATTGACATATTGAAGATTTGTTGCTAATTTGCCTTCTCCTAGCTCAATCTTCCCATCCAAAATCTGCTGAAGTCGGTACTTATATGAATTCTTAACCTGCAGGAACAAGTTCTTGCCAATGTTCTCCTCTTCTTCCAATTTTGTGGTATGGTCGCCATTAAAGAAAGAAATACTGTAGAGACAATTCTCTGGCATCAGATAATAGGCTGTAGCAACCACCTCTTTACCGAGTTCCTTCTTAACCATCTCTTTATATAGGGCTAATTGAAGTGAACCATTCTTCTTTAATAGTTCTGGATAGTGATTCTTTGAAGTTGTCCATTTGAAGTCGAAGACATAGAGATTGTCGTTGTTATTGCCTAGAATCATATCTACATATCCCTTGATGTCTGGGTCGCCTTCAAATTGAAGACTCCGTAGAATCTCTTTTTCACAATCAACTACATGAAGATTGTTAGACCTCATAATGTCGAGCAGCGTATCAATCGCATTCCTCAGTCGGTCCTTCATGATCTTAATATCCACCCGATTTTCGCGTAACAGCAGAATAGCTCCTTTATCCAAGAGGGCATCGCTGAAAGCAGTGTCATAATCGTTTGATACTCGCTGAAGGATGGTGTCAGGATCGTTAGTTTCTCCTTCCTTGTAGAACAAACTGGCAATAACAGCATGGGCTACTTCACCTTGCGTCCTGTCCAATTGCTCCATTTTAGATACACCATCATCTCGAATTCCCATGAGATATTGAAGTGAATAGTCGAATGGATTCTGAATAAGGTTGTCAAGCGATGTGGCACTCTCATGATCCCTCCATCTCAGCTTGTCGGTATTCTTAATCTCCAGATAGGTGGCGTCGTGAAGTGAATTGTCAACAGACTTTCTTTCGCTGTATCTCTGGTCAGCGATTTGCGGCTCCTCAATAACAATATCCAAATTCGAGATACTTTGCTCAAGTAAGATCATCAGCGGATGCTTGGGCAATACAGTACTTCCATCTCTTTCAACCACCACCAATGATAGATGACCTGATGTCATGACGAACGGTATCTGTTGGAGATAAGCATTATAACGTCTTTCGTCTGCAGCGTTCCATAAGGAGACTCCTTCATTTGTGAGAACATCAATCTCGTTCTGAGATAAGAACGAATAGGAGGCTGGGAGCATGGCTCCGCCGTAGAAGTCGCACCAGATGGTGCTCTCTGCCTTATCTGCCAACAGGGCAGGGGAGGTCACTACGCAGCGACAATTCTGTTCTGCATCATATAATGGGCAGTCTTGTTTTTCGTACAGACTATTGATCCATCCCTGAACTATTGCAAACGGAATCTCGTCTTGAGTCTGTTTCTCGAGCAACAGCAACAGGGCATCGGCCTGTTCCTTGACGGTGCCAAGTTGGCGTTTTTCACTATCATCGATGTTTTGGAACATTCTATTCTTACTCCATGACAAGATAAGGCGAACAAACTTATAGACGGATTCTTTATTGACATTGTCATTTAAGCTTAATACGTCAATAGGCTTATTCATAGGAGGCAGAAATCTGCGTATGGCTTTACTTCTTTTCCTTCTTCTGAATTTGATAATCTCTTGCTTTTCCTCTTCAGTGATGCCCTCTTCCCAGATGTCATACTCACCTTTTTGGTAATTGTCAATGACATCCTGACAATTTTGATTGTAGTAACCTCCTGAATCAATAATGGCTTCTGCAAGGGGCCTGCGAAGGATACCCTCCAATGGGCTTACAGGTGCATGTAGCCACTCTAACAGGAACTGAATATTCAGAGGCTGTGGAAACAAGTTCAAGCCAATAACAAGTAACTGAGATACCTGTGGGAGAACATCTTTCATAGTGGAACCACTAACAGGTTGTCCGGAAAGACGTAAGGTGTTGTCGAAGTCCTTATTGTCAGAATCAATCCAGACGTTATAGGAATCTGCTGGCTGTAAGGTCAGCCAATTGAGTGCATCTTGACGCTGTTTGAATTTGTAAATATTGAAGGATTGGTCGTTGTGCTGCAATGTCAATGTATTCTGATTCTGACCACAAATAAGTTGTCTGACCAATGAGAGATTGGAACCATCACCAATTTCATTTTGGGGCGTACGGATCTCTACTTCACGTTCACGTAGAGCATCAAACAAATCTTTTATGGAGGGTGGTAGACAATCTTCTGGACATCCTAACTCAATTGTCAGATTAGGAGGAATACTGCATCCGTTTTTGATATGGGAGATGAGATCATGAATTCTCTCTCCAGTTCCAGGACAGTTGAATGATTTTTCAACCTCACATAGTACCTCCATTCTGTCAGAGGCTTTGGATGCCTGACCATTCCAACCTGCTTCAACAAGCAGATCTCGCCAGAAAAGACAGGTCTTGGCTGTGCCGAGACCATCCAAGCGGAAGGAATCTGCCAGTTTGTGTTGAGGGCGCTTTTCTGTATAGTCATACATGGCTGAATAGTAATGAGCAATTCGCTGTTTACTATTGAGACACTCTATATGCTTGCCTGCATATAGTTCAAGACAATCGAGTAGTCCTGCCGTGTTGTTGACAGCGACATCAAGGGCCAAGTTGTTTTCTTGGTCTTTCAAATTGAGATAAGTGAAGCCTTGGTAGGCCGGTAGATACTTTATAGTCATATTTATTT
>JAEEGG010021832.1_pt1 | contig 12673 bp, 9 predicted proteins | sample 9134161 | NCBI WGS metagenome assembly JAEEGG01 (sample SAMN16246543, study PRJNA631951) | gut metagenome | biome: gut microbiome; feature: rumen; material: CR-attached | host: Bos | place: Iran: Karaj | collected 2018-10
GATGGAACGCCAGATGGTCTTGGTACAGGTTGCTATCAGTAGATGCGTGGTATTCGGTCTGAAAAGTGGACCATTTCCTGCAAGGCAGCCTATAAACGCCATCCCCTTTGTTCGGAAAAGTGAGAGTCAATGTTTCGCGATAGCCTTTTGAATTTTCCTCTTTACGATAAGTAAAAATGACATCTACTGTTTCGCCTTTTCTCGACGGCCCTACCCAGTCGCAGGCGAACAAATCCAATCCAATGCTGTCTCCCGTCTTGGGAAAGACATGAGCCAAATCAAGCCCGTGGGGACGAATCATGGGAATGGGATTCTGAATAGGCCTTAGTATGATTTCATGAGTCATGCCGTATGGCTGCCATTTACCGTCATGAAGAGAAAAATTATTCATGTCAATAAAGCAGAATTCTGTTCTGCAACTGGAATGCCACCCCGCTTTTCTCACATAAAAAAGAACATTTCCATCACATGCACCTTTGATTTCAGCAATACCATCTTCATTTGTCAATTCATGTTTTTCATTATATTTAAATCCCGATGCACCAAAACCATTTATCTTCAAAAATGCATCAACTCTTGCTTGTTTTATTGGACGACCATCTTCATCCATGACTTTGACTTTGAAGTCTATCTTACCAGCCCCTAACACCGCCTTTTTAATTTCTTCTCTAGAAGGATGATAAGGGAAAACACTGGTATTATCCAATGGCTTTCCATAATTTATAGTCACACTGCCAACACTCCACGCTTCCTTGTATTTTACATCACCGAACACACAAAGATAAATCAGCATCATAAAATAAATAATAAGTTTCATTTTATTCCTCATTTAAAACACTATAAAAGAATTCATAGTTATAGAAAAATGCCATATTTTTGATATCACTATGAAGCCATAGGCCATTTTCACGTCCCCATATTGGTTCAAAAGCTGCTGGTTCTGGCCCTTCTTTTTTTTGTATAAAAGAATCCATGTTAACACTCGTTACCCCAATTACTGCTTTTACCCCGCATGGAGAAGACAAGGCTGGTATTCCTTTGGCAAATAATTCATTTATCGAGTCTTGAGAAATAGTTGCTGAATCCATTTCAGCAGGATGCAGGTGGAAAACAGGATCAGTTTTCAGGGTTGATACAGGCAATTGGTTAGCCTCGTTTGAAGTATATTTTTGTACCCAAATAGTATCGCCATTAACAGTCTGCTGTTCCATGGCGAATCCCCAACCGCACCAGTCGGCGCCGCTGTCGTGAACAGGATAATGGCCTCCTTTGCCTTACAGGCACAGAGAAAAGATTACATGACAAGTATTCCAAAAGAATATATTATATTCAAGAAAACGCCTTATGCAAGTATTTGCCTTGTATATTATTCTCCGCTTTGCTCATCAAGGGCAGCGGCTTCACGCAAGGTCTTCAACGCTTTCCGATATTGCCTTGCCGCATTTCTTATGGATTCAATCCGCTCTTCACTTAATGCCTTTACGTTAGCCTTTTCTCCCAATAACTTTAGAATTGCCGACAGTACCTCATCGCGATTATAGCCATCTTTCTCCAGCATTTCCAGCAATGGAGGCAATGCGTCAAGTGAACTGCTTCGTCCAAGTGCCTGCACCGCCATGGCCCTGAGACGCCCGTCGTTGCTCTCCAGCAGAGCCGTCAAGTCCGCCAGCATGATTTCCCGTTGCTCAGCCTCCCGTGAAAGCCATTTCCCCTGAATCCGCGCAACAGTGTCCAGCAGTTCCACATCTTGAGAATTGTCACAAATGCGATGCAGCAACTTTGACACCTGCGTTTCCTCGGGGAAAGGAAGCCCACGCAGATAAAGAGCCAGTTCCTCCTCATGTCCCTTTGGCGTTTCCGCCAATTCCAATGCCTTGTCCAAACAGTATTCCTGCGCCTCAGCCTTCGGCATGGACTTCAGTTTTCGCTCCAATTCCTCGTCTTTCCCCTCTTTGTGTTGGCTCCGATTATCATTCCACTTTGAAACTTCATTATTCATTTTCGTGGATTTCGTATTTAAATTTGCATTGCGGTTTTCTAGTTTGTCATTTTTGAATTTTATTTTTAGCTTAACATTCTTATCCCTATTATCAATACTTGATAATTGACTAGTAATTATTTTTTCAATATTATTAGCTAACATATCAATAAGCCTCTCATTGTTACTTTCATCTGATGATTCAATAACATGCATGACAATATAAGCATTGTTTTTTGTAAAAGCAATATGATTATATGAACCATAAATCACAGTATGATCGCCATATATTTTTTCATTATTTCGTGATATATTTTTAATATCGACCATACCATGTATATTCAATGAACTTTTGAAATGCGACACTTTGATTTTATCAGGAACAATCGAACTTTTAGATATATTCCCTAGTAAATTGTCTTGAGCTTCAATATCTGAATTAAAAAGACTAATACTTAAATCAAATACATTCTTATTTTCTTTATTGATATATTCCAATATAAAATGAATCGAAGGCAGTTCAGCCAATGACATACTTATTTTATAATAGCGAACCACATATTCATTAAGATATTGACTATTCAAATTCAAGCAATATATCTTTTGACCAGGCATTTTTACCCTACCCTTCCATTGATCGATTGCAAGATCTTGTTTTTCATACATTTGAACATATTGTATGTTTTCTGATTTCACAACATCGCAAAAAACAAAAAGTAAACAAAAGATTATAACAAATAACATTATTAAAACTCCTTTGCAAAATAAAAAATCAAAAACATGGAGGAATCATTTCATCTTGTGTATTGCTCGTATAAATTAATAATATAACCCATGCGATGACGTTTTGCTTTCAACGAATAGGAAAATTTTACCATGTCAATATGAGAATTCAAGTAATTTTCATGATAAATTTCATGAATTTTCAAAAAAATTCATCGATAATTCTCAGCCATTTATATCAAATGGGTTATGAATTTACGAAAATTTCCGATGATGTCATGATTTTTGAATAATTCTCATGAACTAAAAGACGGAATGGTAATCCATCATAGACATGAATCGCGTCTGCTTATCAATCATAAATAAATTTATATCATATAGATATGAATCAATATGGATTGAAACGCATTGACAAATGTTAATTAATATTGATATATCTCAATATTAAACAACATACCATCAAGAAATAGAAAAGTATCTATATAAAATACATAACATACTATTATTAAATGAATTAAATAAAATAAACATAGAGTCAACAAAAAGACGATTGAACCTGTGTATGGTGTCAATGATGATTGCATGTTGAGTATAATCGCGGACGGGAGGGTCGCACTCCAGTGCGACCGCGGCATCGAAGATGCCGCAAGTCAGGCATGTTTTTGCACGCACGATGGTTGAATCAATGACTGATTGCGCGTTGCGCAATCAGTCGCGCAGGAGTGCGCCGTCCCACACCGCCGCTATATTTTGGGAAAGAATTATTCTCATGTTTCGGGCGGCGCACGACGATTGTGTCAATGACTGATTGCGCGTTGCGCAATCGGTCGCACTGGAGTGCGCCCCTCCCACACCGCCGTTGTGTTTTAGAAAAGAATTATTTTCATGTTTTGAGCGACACACGACGATTGCGTCAATGACTGATTGCATGAAAATGCAATCTCCTTTGATTTGGAACAATGGCATCTTCTTCATGTGAATCATGCCTGTCCACGCTTGCGTGGAAGCTCTTTCCATGCTATCTTATGGTTGGTACCATGAAACGGATGAACATCCGTTTTTCAACATGACACAACAACCATAGGCGGTGCGACTGCCGCCATGTTCACAAAAAGGAGATTATCATGCCGGAAGAAATTGAAAAGACAGAAGAAGCCCTCCAGACCGCCACATTCAAGACAAAGGCAGTCGTCGAACAACTGACAAAAGGCGACGTGAAAGGCGTCTGGGAGAAACTATGGGATTCGCTTCAGGGTGAAATCTGGCATTTCGGCAAAATCATCCTGCTGGCGGTGGTCATCTTCATCGTCGCCTATTTCGTCAGCAAACTCATTCACAAGGCGTTCAACAAGGTAGCCCAAAAGTATTCGATGGACGTGTCGCTTGTCAGCATCATCCACCGCCTCATCACCTTGCTGATGCTGTCCTTCACCGTGCTCATCATTCTGGAGCTGCTGGGCATCAACACAGCTTCCGTTCTGACAGTCGTCGGCGCCGCCGGCCTGGCCGTCGGCCTCGCCCTGAAAGACACGCTGAGCAACATCGCGGCGGGCATTTTCCTTTTGACGCAGCATCCGTACAAGACGGGCGACTTCGTGGAATGCGCGGGCATGTCCGGCTCGATTCTGGAAATCGGCCTGTTCACGACGAAGCTTCGCACGCCTCAGGGGCAGGACATCTTCGTGCCGAACAACTCCATCATCGGCGCGCCGATCACGAACTACAGCAGCAACAAAGTCCGCCGCGCGGACATCACGGTCGGCATCGACTACGGCGACAGTCTGGAAAAAGGCATCAAGGTTCTGCAGGAACTGATGGAACGCAACACGCTCATTCTCAAGGATCCCGCTCCGGTCGTCCTCGTCTCCGAACTGGCGGACAGCTCCGTCAATCTCACCCTCCGTTTCTGGACGGAAAACGCCAACTACTGGGACGCCTACTGGGACATCCAGCGGAATCTGAAGCCGGCAATCGAAGGCGCGGGCCTCAACATCCCGTTCCCGCAGCGCGTCATCACCTTCGCCAACAAAGCGGAATGATCGTTTAGCACAACATTCTGGGCCACTGGGGCTTATGATATATTTACACAGTTCCAGTGGCTCTATGTTTTTTGAGTCTTTTGAGTATTTTGTGGACTCAAAGTTCGTACTATTCGTAGAAAAAAAAACGGAAAAAAACAAATAATCCGCTAAGAAAACAGCGTTTTGGGCGTCATATAAATAAAAGCAAAAACGAAAACCGTCCGTTCAAGCCTGATGTCCATCCTCTCCCCGTACACGGAAAAGCATTTTGAAGAAATTGTGCGCGAACACCTTCCGTTCTTTCGCGGCATGGCCTTGCGCATTCTCAAAAATGCCGCGGATGCGGATGACGCCGTGCAAATGGCACTCCTAAAAGGTTGGAACCGACGCTTTTTCGTCCGCTCTTCGGAAAAAATGACCGGTTGGCTCGGCCGCATCGTCATCAACGAAAGCTACAACATCTACCGGAAACGACAACACGAAAACACGATCACGACGAATTCCATTCCGGAAACGGCAACGGAATCTGAACCATCTCATGAAGAACAAGTTACGAAGCTTGAATCCGCCATCGCGGAACTGCCGGAAATATACCGTGAAACCATCCATATCGCCCTATTGAGCGGTGTTGACACAGAAGAAGCTTCACGGCTTCTCGACTGTCCCGTCAACACACTCTACCAACGAATCTACAAGGCCAAACAACTGCTGAGGGAGGCACTGAAAGATGAATGAACAACAAATAGACAACTTACTGGAAGACATGAAATCGCCCAACACGATTCAAACCCGTCACGGCAAAACCGACGACGAATTCTGCCAGGATTTCCATAACCGCCTTGCGCAGAACCGCAGAAGGCATCTTCTGGTGGCGGTGTCCGTTATTGCCGTCGTCATCGTTCTTTCCGTTTCCCTGCGCATGAATCATGCCCCCTCCGACAAACAGAACGATCTCCAGCCGCTGGAAATGGCGGAGGCGATTTTTCCCGAAACAGGCGTCGCGCTAATCAACGGCGAAGTCGTGACTTGCGACCGACAGGAGGAGAACTCGGCGGACTACTGCCTCAAGATGCGGCTGTCCAACCATGACGGGACAGCGCCCATGACGATTGACGTCATCGTGTCCGACAACGACTACGTGACCATCGGCAACGGCCCTGTCACAGGCGATTTGCTCATCAGCCGCTGTTCCGACAGCGAGGCGGTCGTCGATTTCAGCCTGACCGTCGGCCAACAGCATGTTCTAAAGGACATCGTCGCCGTCCAAAAGAACGGCGGCCATTTCGCGGCCAACGCGTCTTCAAAGGACTACAATCTTGAATTGCAAATACTTCCGATTCGGAAAGCCATCTAACGGAGTGCGCCATGAAAAAACTTCTCGGAACCATGCTTTTCGCCATTTGCCTCATGGCGATGGCGGTTGAATTGCCGCCGCGCCATCATATTAATGTATGGTCCGGCAAGGAGCAAAGCCTGCCGTTTTCCGCCCAGACGGAATGGCGCATCGAATCCGACCATGGCCGTTTTCTGGCCGGCGGCGGCGCGGCGAATCCCATCAACGTTTCGTTTCCATTATTGACGGCTAAAGAGACGGCCGTCCTGTTCATCGACGGTAAAAAAACGGCCTCCATCACCATCTATCCGCAGAAGTTATTGGATGGCATCACCGGGCAGATCAACTGCCGCCGTGATGAGTTGGAAGCCATTGGCATCAAACAACAAACAAATGGCATCAGGCCTTGCTTCTTCATCACCGCCACCCCGAAATTCGACCGAATAGGCATATTGTCATACGCCGCGAAAATCGTCATTTTCACAGACAGACGCGACTTTCCCATCAAAATTAATCCAGCCGACTGGACGGAAATTTCCATGGGAATGAATAAGAAAAAAGGCGGTTTGAGCGTCATATTGGATGAACGGGAACAACTTATCGACAACACGCCGGGCGGCGTCGCATGGATCATCGCCCACCATGTCATCGGAGACAAAGTCATCCTTCTCCCGCCGGATTTTGATTTACAAAACATAGATAATGTATTATTCATCAAAAAGGAGCTGGAAAAATGAAAAAGACAATCGCAATGCTCTCCATCATGCTCTTCGCCATTGGCAATGCGCTAGTTGCACAGGAAACTGCCGTGGCTGAAAAGGCTGTTCCCGAGCCCATCATGGTCCCCACCACCGCCGTGCTGCATTTCGAATCACGGTCGCGCCGTGCGGAAGGCGACAAAGTCGGCAAGTCCATTGCGGAACTGCTGTTCGTCAACCTGCTGGAAGGCGGCAACATCGATCTCGTCGAACGCGCCGAACTGGACAAAGCGTTGGACGAACTCCATCTGTCCGCCGTCGGCATGACCTCCCCTGAATCGCAAGTCAAGCTCGGACAGTTCATCGGCGCGAAGATTCTCATCACAGGCTCCGTGTTCGACGCGGGCGAGAAGCACTATCTTGTCGCCAAAATCATCGGCGTCGAAACGAGCCGCGTGAAAGGCTGCAGCGTCAGCGGAACAGGCGATTATCTTGATCTTGTGCCCGAACTGTCGCAAAAAGTCAGAACGATTCTGGAAACAGATTTTGAGAAACTCCTGCCGAAAAAAGCCACCGTGTTCTCCGTCGCCGACCGCCTGGCGGACGTGAAAGGCGAGAATCGCAAGGTCTATTTGGATGTGAAGGAAAACATCCATCAGTCCGTTCCTGATCCTGCGTCGGACATCGCACTCAAGAAGATTCTGCTCGCCCTCGGCTTCCAAATCGTCTACGTCCGCAGCGAAGCGGATTTCGCCATCGTCTGCGAAGCCATCGCCTCCAACGCAGGCCAATACCACAAATTCAACAGTGCGGATGCCCGCGTGGAGCTTTCCGTCTTTAACGTCAAAGAAAACAAACTGCTGTCGGTCGGTGCGAGAAAGGAAACAATGGCGGGAGCGACCTATGTTATCGCCGCCAAAGACGCCATCAACCAGGCGACGCTGAAGCTCGCCGCCGATGTGCTGAAGCAAATGAAATAAAAAACAAAAGGCCATTTATCCCAGTTGTCCCAGATATCCCAGATATCCCAGATATCCCATAAAAAGTTCTAAAAAATATGAAAAAACTTCCAGCGGTCATTCTATGCTGTTTGTTGTCGCTGTCCGCCATGGCGGAACTGCGTCTGGCGTTGATTCCATTGGATGAATCAAGCCGAAGCATGGCAGATCTCGCGTTGGCGGAACTTTCCAAAGACGATGAATTAGTATTTCTGGAACGTGATGAAATCGCCGTCATCAAAAGGGAAATCAGGCTATCCGCCTTGAGCGATTTCGTACCGGATCCGCATCTAATGCAGAATACACAGCTCTTCATCCTATTGAAACAGAATCAGTTAATCGCTTTCGACAGCACGACGGGCGTCCGTTTGAAAGACTGTCCGATACCATCGCAACAAGAATTGATCAACGCCATTCGCGACGCCGTCGCCAAACAGCGCTCTTTCATCGGAGACACTTTATATAAACTTTCCGCCATGCCGCTTGTTCCGATCCATCTTTCGGACAACCAGACAAAATTTGCCAGGCAGTTGGAGGAAACATTTCTGCAACTCCTTTGCAACAAAAAGGATGTGGCCCTGTTGGAACGCCGCCATCTGCTGTTTTTGCTCAACGAACCCAACGCGCAGGAGAAAGGCCTCACTGACAAACTGTTCGCCGGAACCAACATCCTTAAGCCGTCCGCCGTTTCCGACGGCAAGAACGGCATCATCTTAAAACTCCAGTTCTTCTCTCCCGATGGCAAGATGAAAATCAGCGAAACGCAAGCCACTTTCGCAAAGCCGGAAACGTTGACGGAAGACTGCCGCAAGTTTCTGGAATCATTGATGTTGCCCGCCCCCATGAAGGAAGACAAACGCGGCGAGGCCCGCGATTTCATCAACGAAGCGTGGTTCGCCATCCGCCATGGTCTTGCCACCGACGCCATCGCATCCGGAACAAGCGCCTTCGCCTTGGATAATGACTATGAAATGGAATTGTCGCGCATCGCCTTCCTTTCCACCATGCAGATATTTGGCAAAATGCCGTTTCAGCAAGACAGCGCCGCCATTGATGTCGCTTTGAACAATATGAAACTGGGCACGGAACTGGCCGAAAAAAACGGCAGTTTTACGCAGGACGAGAAATTCATTGTCTCCCAAATATTAGGCGGCATGAGCACATACCGGATGAAGCGGATGTCTCAAAAACAAATCGACACGTTCACGGATCTGACCGAACGTTGCATCACACTGGGAAAGAAGCAGTTGGACAAGGAATTGCTGGCGTTGGCGGACATGCCTGGCCCACGCTGGCCGGATGCCGTATTCAAATTTGAGACACGATGCCAGTATGTCTATGAATTGGACATGCTCTGCAATCTGCCATGGAATCTCCATTGGTGGGAGCAATTTGTCTATCCAGCTCTTGAAAAGCTAATTGCGGATGCAAAAGACCTTCAGCCCGAACTGGAACGTTTCAGCGACATGGACTTCAAGGACAACCACCCTATCGTCTCGAACCCGAACATCAAAGCTTTGCGCTACAAGTCGAACCGTCAGAAGGCATATCTGGATTTGAATCTTCAAGTGCAGCTCCACAGTCCTTTTTCCCAAAACATGACTCCTGAAAACCGCCGAATTTACCAAAAAGCCTCCGAACTGCTGCTTTCCTCCAACCTTGTCATTTTGGCGAACACGGGGCTGAATGGCCTTATGAAGCTTCGGACAAATATGGAAGGACGTCAGAGCAACATGGGATTGGATTTTCCCAACCATCTGGCGTTCTATTATGAACAACTCCAGAGGATTATTGAAAACGGAGCTCGAATAAAAACACACATGGGTTTTAGCGCACCAATATGGAGTCGTGATGATCCGGATTTTCTCCAGCAAAAACTGGCAATCAATGAACTCGCCATCAGAAAGTTCAATCAATTTGACATATTTCAAATTTCACTGCTTTCCGGCTTTGAAAAATGGGATGCCGAAACAGCAAAAATGGTCTATGATAAACTGCTCGTCATGGAGGAGGAAAGCCAGAAAATATTCGACAAAAAACCAAAATTCAATGAATTTCCACGGAAACGGATGAAGGACTTTTTCCGGAATCAACGAAGAAAACTGGAAAAGAAGTTCGGAATACAGCCCGCCGTAGGCGACACGACACCCGTCGAATCGCCGTATGCGGAAATCTACGCGCCATTGGAAAGCCGCTTGACAGCGAAAAACGCCACAACGATTTTCATCGGATATGAAAACGAATCATTCTATGTGGTGACATTTGAAAACAACACGGCGTTCCTGCTGAAAATAGACGCCGGCAGCATGCAATCCTCCGAAGTCGCAAAAATCAAAATGCCAGGCATCTACGGCGGTTTGCGATTCGGTGCGATTCTCGATGACGTTTATGTCGCTTCGGATGGGCGGATGGTCTATCTCTTCCCGAAAAACGGTTCCAAGCCAGAGATTATCGACTTCGGAGACTACTGCAAGAATTGGTGCAATTGCATGACAGGCTTTGGTGAACGGCTTTTCTTCACCTTCGATGGAAGACAAAATGCTCCAAGTACTCTCCTGGAATACAATGTGCGGACGAAGGAAAAGAAACTGCTTGCATCCACCGTGGACCGCTCCGTCAAATGGCCGTTGCAGGGCATCGACCGTCCATACTACATGGAACAGATTCTCTGCGATCCCGCTAACGACCGGATCCTTCTGCTTCTCCATGAATCACCTCCGCCGCCGACAGGTACGACTTATACCGTCAAGCTCTGGGCCTATCATTGGAAGACCGGTGAATGGAAAGCAGTTTCCAACTACCTCCCGTTCCACGAACCTTCCCACAGTCACATGACGTTGCACGACAACACAATCTGGCTCTGTAGCGACTTCGGATACGGCAAAATCAACAAAGAAGGAAACTTCCAGCCAATCTACCTCATGGGAGCCGACGGACATCTATCGGACATACCGATACGCTACGGCGACGATTCATTCAAGAAGGTCGTTCTGGATTTGTCCGAAGTGATGAAAACCGAATCAAAATACGATGATCTACAGCGTTTTGATCTGCTGCTCACCGTCTTCAGCGGACAGATTCTGCTCGGCGAAAGAGCCGCGATGATACCGAAGGAGCGTCGCTTCATGCGTCTTCCCGAGCCATTCCGCCCCATCGCCTGCATCGACGGCAAATACTGCGTCGGTTACAAACACTATTTTGAAGGCTTCCAGATACGAACGCTGAAAGACTATGGGAAATGATGATCTCAAAAGCGAAAACAACGCCAGAAAAATCACGTTTCCGCAAGTTATAAAAACAAAATCTGCGGAAACAGCATTTTTTTCACCATTTTCGCAGATTTTGATTTTATAATTTGCGAAACTCGTAATATCAACAACTTATGCATCAAATGGGAGGGTCGCATTCCAGTACGACCGATTCCTCAAAAACGCAATTCTCCTTGACAAGATGCCGTTTTGCAACCGGCAAGGTCTCTTGATCGCCTTCTTTAATAGAAACGCTCATTCTTCCGCTTGCGGACAATCTCGACATGCTCCCTTTTATAGTCCCAATAGTATTCTTCGAGCTTGTTGAAGACGTTCAACGTATCGTTGTCCAGCTTGTTGATCCGGTCGCGGAAATCCTCGAAGTTCGTGATCAGCCGCCATTTGCCGTCGCGGCGGACCATGCAGGCGATTTCAATGCCGTATATTTCGGGGTCGGCCTTCCGCCACTTGCGGATGGCCGTGATGGCGACGCCGTCCTTCGCGAACACCTTGCCCGCCGCCACCAGCTCCGCCTCGCCGGTCTTGAAGAACGGAAGGGCCTTGTCCAGCCACAGTCCGATCCGCTCCTTCTGCCCCGCGTCCGCCGGCATCCAGAAGGAAAGCGCCTCCTCCCGCCTGCCAGCCTTCAACGCATCCAGAAAATCCGACAGCGTTTTCGTGACCGCCGCGCCTTCCGGCGGATCGACGGCCGCCTTCCGCTCCGCCTCCTTCTCCGCCGCCTTACGGGCCTCCTCCGCTTTCCTGCGGGGCTCCGCGTCCGGATCGGCGGCCGGCGGCGGTGGCTTCGGAAGGTTCATCCGCTCTCGCCTGTATTCCTCGAACAAAGGCGTCAGCCTCTCGAAATCCATGACCATTCCTGTAGTGAGTATAAAATGCTTGTTTTTCCAGTTTTCGAAATCCGGCAGTAACAGCCATTTGTCAATGTCAGTCACATACATGCATACGGGCCTGATGTCAAACATTTCAGGAGCGTCCGGCCGCCAGTAGCGGACGGGCACGATGGCCGATTCTTCCGCGATAAACTGTCTCGGCTCCGCCTCCACGTCCATCTCGCCCCCGGCAAACAGCGGGATATTCCTGTCAAGCCATTGCGTGATGTCCTGCATCGCAAGCTGCGTCCGATTGAAACAGAAGGACATGGCCTCATCCCTCCGCCCCGCCTTCACCGCCGCGACAAAGCCCGACACGACATTGGACACGGCCTCCTCCCGCCGCGCCTTCTCAATGCGTATCCGCTCCATCTCCTTCAAATCCGACAGATCAAGACGGCGGTTCGGGTCCTCCTCCAGATTCGTGTCGTTAGGTGTCGGATTCGTCAACCATCCGATTCTAAACCGTCCTTTTAACAAGTCGATTGCAGTCGTGGTCTTGGAATAGTGGCAGGACACCACCTGTCCGTTTTCATCAAGCTGCGTTCGAGTTCGCAAAATCAGATAGTCATCAATACCTAAATCGTTTTTGGCGACAATGACTTCGCTGCGCCCATTTGGTGTCCATCCGCTACTGCTGGCCTTGTATGCAATCTCCCGATGGAACGCCAGATGGTCTTGGTACAGGTTGCTATCAGTAGATGCGTGGTATTCGGTCTGAAAAGTGGACCATTTCCTGCAAGGCAGCCTATAAACGCCATCCCCTTTGTTCGGAAAAGTGAGA
>JAEEGG010021838.1_pt1 | contig 12670 bp, 10 predicted proteins | sample 9134161 | NCBI WGS metagenome assembly JAEEGG01 (sample SAMN16246543, study PRJNA631951) | gut metagenome | biome: gut microbiome; feature: rumen; material: CR-attached | host: Bos | place: Iran: Karaj | collected 2018-10
GTAGGCACTGGCCCTTCTGCTACACCAGCAGCGAGCAGATCGCCCGCCTGCTCTTTACGTGGATGAAGGACAATGTCGATTTAGACCAGCTGATCCTGGAGCACAGCGGCGCCTCATGGTGGGTGCACGTCTCCTGCCGCATCAACTACCGCCGCAACCGCCACCAGGCACTTAAACTTGAGAAGCAATAACGACTATGCCAGCCAGTATAAGATTCGACTTGTGGTATTTCAATACCCCTGAGATGGATGCCCTGATAGAACATGAGGGTGCCATTGCCGCACAAGGAGCAATGCTACAATTGTTCCGCTATCTACGATTGTGTCATAATGCCATTGGTAATCGCCGCTCACTCTCTAAGATTGCGCGTGATTCAAACTGCAGTGAAGAATGGCTTTGGAATATCGTGACCAGTTACGGACTCTTCATCGTTGAGGATGATGAGAGCTTCTTCAGTCCCTATCTGTCAGGGCTGCTGCATGCTGCTTCTAAAAGCTCGTCCTCACGTACGGGCAGGCATGCACAAAAACGCGCACGCGCGCCTTATAATGAAGATAATCATCATAAAGAAGATAATGATGATAAAAAAGAAAATAAAGAAAAAGGCGGGAAGGTCTCCGATGTGATCGGACCTTCCGCCTACGAGACGATTGACCGCGCGGGCCTGCGCCATGGGCACAGAGGGGAACCGGTGCCCTGGTGGGCATCACCTCAAACCGATATTCGTTGCGTGTGGAGTCTTTGTCGTGACTGTTGGACCACCCCTGACAGCATCAACCCCAAGGCAGAACGACAGCAACGGCAACAGATGACCGATCGGGACTTCATGATGAAGACCGCTTGGGAGACGCTCAGTGAAGACAAGCAGCAAAGCATACAAGATCATGGCAGACGGATATAACTTCATTCCTCAGAAAAAATGGGAGAAGACACCCACGGGCTACTACATCGTGCCCATAGACCAGCTGGACATCAAGCGCAGCAGGACCGACGAGAACGGCACTGCCACCATCGTACGCTGCACCTGTCCTGACTGTTCCGACTCGCGCAAACGGGCGCATCAGGATCAGGCATGCGTCAGGCTTGACATGACAACGGGTCTGGGTAAATGCTTCAACTGCGGATTCCACTTCATCATTGGTTCGAAGGTGAAAGACTACAGCAAGCATCAGCCCGTGAAGAAGGAGAACTGGAAACTGCCTCGCACCGATCACCTGAAACCGCTTGATGCGGTGGCCATCGACTACCTGATGAAACGTGGCATCCAACCGCAGACAGCGAAAAAGGCAGGTGTCTGTTCGGCACGTCACATCGTCGGAGGCATGGAGCGCGATTGCCTGGCCTTCACCTTCCGCGAGGGTACGAAGGTGGTGAACATCCAATATAAGTCCACAGACAAGCAGTTTGCCATGGAGAATGACTGCGAGATCATCCCTTGGAACGTGGATGCCTGCATCGGTCAGGAGAGCATTTTCATCACCGAGGGGATGATGGACGCGCTGGCACTGATGGAGCTGGGCTACGACAATGTGATCTCTGTGGGCAACGGAGCAGACACGGAGATGCGTACGTTCAACCGCTTCCGCTACTCCCACTTCAACAGTCTGAAGACCATCTATCTGGCGGGCGACATGGATGAGGCAGGCGAACAGTTGCGCTCGAAACTGGCGGAGTATTTCGGTGAGGCCCGCTGCCGTGTTGTGGAGTGGCGCATCGAACAGGCAGACGGCGAATCGTTCGCCGAAAAGGATGCCAATGACATGCTGACGGCGCATGGTGCCGACGCAGTGATGCAATGCATCAACCACGCACAGCCCTGTCCGATCACTGGTGTGGAGACGGTGGCCAACTATCGTGAGAAGCTGTTTGACATTTGGCAGAACGGCATCCAGCCAGGCAAGAAAGTCGGGTGGGGCGAGTTCGACGACCTCGTGCAGTTCGAGCCTGGTCGCTCGACGATTATCGTTGGAGAACCTAATACGGGCAAATCGACCTTTGCCGACGACCTGGTCCTGAACCTTGCCCTACTGCACAACTGGAAGGCTGCCATCTACTCACCAGAGATGTTCCCACCTGAACGGCACATCGCCCGACTGGCAACGACCATCGCAGGGCGCCAGTTCCGCAAGGAGAAGGTTACCACCGAACGAGGCGTGGATTATCGGCAGACGGCCATCCCGCAGCCCATGGCAGAGCGTATCGTGGACTGGCTGGAGGAGAACATCTTCTTCGTGACCGAGGAAAAGGGGCGCACCATCCATAAACTGCTCCACCGAGCCGAACAGTTGCAACAGCGCTATGGCATCCAACAATTGCTGCTTGATCCCTTCAACTACATCCAACTGCCTGACGGGGCGAAGAGTGACACAATGAAGATCGGAGATGTGCTGGCAGAGATAGAACTGTTTGCTCATCGTACAGGACTGTTCGTGATCGTGGTGGTGCATCCCTCGAAGCCGCAGAAGGGCGAGCAGATCGAGTCGCTCTACAATGCTTCGGGATCGGCTGAGTTCCGAAATCGTGCTGACTACGGACTGGTGCTCGTGAATGACGACAATGCCAACCGAGCAGCAGGGTCGACATCGCATCTGCATCTACTGAAGGTGATCGTTGACAAGGTGCGTGACGATGCTATGGGGCATAAGGGTATCTGCCATCTCTCGTTTGATGCGGAAAATTACCGTCACGGAGCAGTTCGGACTGAACACTTGACCGACCAGCTGAACCAGTACCGTGTGCTGCCCATCAGCGCTCACTGTTGGCTTGACCGTTCCGAACAGCAGCAACTCGCCTTCGAGGCGCCCGATCCCGACAATGACCTGCCCTTCTGATTTTTTAGACAGAAGAACAAAAGGACATATTATTGTGCTTAATGATGCGCAGCCCTTATGTTTTTTATGTTCTTCTGTCTAAAAATTTAATATGTTCTTTTGTTCTTATTATCAAAAATAGACTATGGAAGAAATGATGCAATGTACGCGATGCGGGCAGATGCTGCCCCGATCGAAGTTAGAACGCATGAAGACGGGTACGTACCGCCGCGTCTGCAACCACTGCAAGTGGCTCTACTACGTGAAGCCGTCCCGCGACCGCCGCATCCTCCGCGAACTGGAAGAACGACGGAAAATGCTGTAAAACGTAACGTTTCGGCAGACGATTCGTAACCAAACGCCAAGCTTGGAACTAGAAACCACCAAGTGAAACGATATGAATCGCAGACCGAAACGTTACCAATTGTTGAACTTTTAGCGTATTTCAAAAATGAAACGAAAGACCTATCGTATTGAAGAAGAATATCCCTCACCTGGCGACCTGTTTCAAACAAAGGTCGGTTCCAGACTCCGCATACTGCAATTCTATCGCATGGAGGGCAATACCGTCTGGCTCAGCGATGGCAGACGGCTCTATAAACGCAAATCGGAATTGGTACAGGCAGTCCGTATCAACGAGAAACTGCTCCTTAACCTGGGATTCAAAACTGCGCTTCCAGACAAAACTTCACGTGAAGAGCGTCTAGTGCATAATTGTGACGGTCTCCACTTCGAGGCTTATAATCGTGCTGATGTGATGCACATCGAGATTACACCAGAGGGTACCACCCAGAAGACCCTTGTGTGCTGCGATTTCCTTCACGAACTCCAGCATCTCAAACGCCTCCAAATCGCCGGCATCCATTTGCAAATCATGAAAATATGCTTTTTTTCTCCAAAATATTTGGTGGAATGAAAAATAGTTCTTACCTTTGCACTCAACAAGCTCACCCCGCTTCTCGTCAGATCAGCGCGCTCAGGGTGAGCCTTTTTTAAATCTTTTATTATGAATAAAGTAATATATACAAAACAGATTCAATCGTTTGCCAATCAGATTGGCATCTTGAAACAGCGTGGAATGACTTTTGCCAATGAAAACCAGGCAGAAGAGTGGTTGAAACGAGTAAGCTATTATCGTATGAGTGGTTACTGGTATCCTTTGTTGGCTGACCGCGAGAATCACATCTTCAAACCTGGTTCTTCTTTTGAACAGGCATGCCTGCTATATAGCTTTGACAGTCAACTCCGTCGGCTCGTCCTTTCATATATTGAAAAGATTGAGGTGGCTTTACGCACCCAGATAGCTTATGTGCTGTCGATGTCAAAGGGTGGAAACTGGTTTGAAGATGCGTCCCTCTTTTCTAATCAGGTACAATATGCCAAAAGCATGCAAAGCATCCATGATGAATTCAATCGCAGCGATGAACAGTTTGTTCGTGCTTTCAAACGCAAATATTCCAATCCATTGCCACCATCCTGGATAACGCTTGAAATAACTTCTTTTGGTACAATGTCTATCATCTATCAGAATCTAAAACCAGGTATTCCTAAGCGTATGGTTGCAACAGCCTTTGGCTTGAGTGACACAGTGTTTGTCTCGTGGTTACACACACTAGTATATATTCGTAACATCTGCGCTCATCATTCACGGTTATGGAATCGTATACTCGGCGTACGCCCGTTAATGCCACGCAGGACAAACAATACTTTCATTTTGCAACCTGCTTGTGGCACTCAACGGATTTATTTTGTATTAGCAATTATTCGCTATTGGCTTATCATCATTGATCATCATAATACTCTTACCCAAGATATAACCCAGCTGTTGGATGCTTATCCTTCTGTCAATCCATCAGCAATGGGTTTTCCAATAGGTTGGCAACAGGAATCTCTGTGGCAGTAGGTGTACAATGTGAACATCGTTATAAAAACAGCGTGATTTTGGCTAACTCGATAAGGCTGATTCTCTTGGAATCGGCCTTTTTATTTTGTATCTTTGCAAGTGCAAATGAGGCATTGCTGCAAGGCGGGAGAATCCCGTTCTGAAGTAGTAGAGAACCGTCCTGAAGCCGAAGGGACATAAAGAAAGGAGGACGATATGGCAGTATTCTACCGATTATCGCAGGTGACGTCACCTAAGCAGAAGGGCTACGGCAAGTGGTACCCCCGTGCCGTGATGACCAACACCGTGGATACCGATGCACTGGCCACGATCATGCAGCGTAACTGTACCGTGAAGAAGAGTGATATCCTGGCTGTGATCTCCGAGCTCATCGAGACCATGCAGGATCAGCTCCAGGACTCTAAGCGCGTGAAGCTCAACGGCTTCGGAACGTTCAAGATCGGCATGTCGAGCACTGGTGCCGACAAGGCATCCGATTTCGACGCCCGTAAGAACATCAAGGGTCTGCATGTGCTGTTCATGCCCGAGGTAAAGACCGACTCAGAGGGTCAGCGTCAGAAGACGTTTATCTCTGGTTGTAGCGTACAGGAGGCACCTAAGAACGACGTGGACACCTCGAAGCCCAACCCTTCGGCAGGCTCAGAGACCGTGAATGGTGGTAATGGCTCTTCGACCGGTGGCAGTGGTATTATCCCGACCCCGACCGATCCTGAAGATGATCAGCCCGGTGATTAATTAACTTTAAAAAAGAAAGGAGGAAACGATGATGCGACATTGGAAGACGATTGCGAAGGTCGCCGTGGCGGTGCTCACAGCCTTGTTAGGTGCGTTAGGAAGTGCCGCCGCAGGGGTTCGGATCTAGCCCCTGAAAACTAAGAATCGCCCCCGTTAAGCTTGTGCTTAGCGGGGGCGATGAAATAAAAAAAGATTATAATAATGTGTTAGGATCATAAAAAATGGCTTCTATACCATAACGGATAGAAGCCATTTTTTATTATATGCTTAGATAGGAATTAGCGGTTACCGCCTGCCCACCATACATTCTCTGTGAAAATATACATACCAGCCTCATTACCAGAACCGAAGGCAGCTGTAACGTTGGGGTTAGAAACCACGTCGCTATCGCCATAAGGCAAGCGGAGCGGCCAGCGGTTACCAACGCTTGAAGTGTTGTTCGGGTTCTTCATCTCTACAGGATATGAACCGTCAGTATATTTGATACGACGAATATCGTTGTAGGTCTCGATCACCTCACCACGAGTCTGAGCGAGGTACTTCTGGATACGGATCTCCTTCAAAGGATCAGCAGCGAAGAGAGGAGTGATCTTGTCGAGGTATTCCTGAATGCCTGCATCGTCGATTGACTCACCGGCGATAGCGAAGTACTCCTTAACATTGCTTGAAACAGCCTTTTTGAAGGCAGCTGTAGCATCCTGTCCGAGGATAGCCTGTGCCTCTGCAAGGATGAAGTAGAGCTCAGACTCACTCATGATAACCAGGTTTGCAGCACCATTCTCAAGCCATGCAGGCTCATTCAAAGCCTCTACAAGTGTAGCCTGATCAGCATTTCCTGGCTCGCCAATAATGTTCTCTCCAGTTCCTAATCCATCATAGTTATAGAGGGGTTCACGTGGGTCTTTACGCTCCAGCATCAGATCGTCAACAGTCTTGTTTGAACCGATATAGTAACGGCTCCACTGATAAGCTGACCAAGCGTTGTCGGCAGTTACACCGTTGAACACTTTCAGATAGCAGCCAGTAAAGCCACCATCAATAGCAGCCTGTGCCTCCTTAACAACCTCGCTGAGCACGCTCTTGTTGCGGCCATAGGTATGAAGCAGATAACGAGCCTTTACAGCATGGCCGAAGGCACTCCACTTCTTTGTATCACCACCATAGATGATATCCTGCTCACCAGCATTGTTTCCACCTGCTGCCAGAGCGGTCTGAGCCTGGTCGAGCATAGCGAAGATAGCTGTATAGATAGACTCCTGAGTATCGACCTTCGGAGCAGAGATGCCCTGGAAGCACTCACTGAAAGGAACGTCTCCGTGAAGGTCTGTCAGCACACCCCAGTTGATGGCGTTCAGGATCAGGGCCTCACCAAGAATGTCGCTCTGAGATGCATTAATACCACCCTCAGAACACTTCTCAATCATCTGATAGATATTGTGGAGGTTTAGATAAGTTGAGTTCCATTCGTTGTTGAACGTAGTAGCACTAGCTGTCTCTGATGGATTTCTCAATTCTGCCTTCATCATCTGGTTGTTACCTGTACCGAAGAGCTGCTCGGTATAAGAAGAAACATACCATGCGTAGGCTCCGTTCACCGTTGAGAAGGCTGTAGCAACCTCAGCATCGGTTAACTGGAACTTAGCGGCTACTTTATCGGCTGTCTTGCTGGTCTCGTCCTTATTGATTCTGTCGAGCATATCCTCAGAACAAGAGCTGAAAAGCATTGTGGCCAATGCTAAGCCAAACAAATATTTCATTTTCATATTCTTTCTGTTTTCTTAATGATTAATTACTTCACTAATTAGAATGTGATCTTCAGACCACCACCGAAGCTTGATGTGCTAGGTGTAGAGAAACGCTCGAAGTAACCACTCATGTTACCGTTACCCTGTGAGTTCTCAGGATCCAGGTCTGGCATCTTAGCCCAGATGAGGATGTTACGTGCGAAAGCGAAGACATTCATGTCGATACCCCAGAACTTAGGAAGTCTGTAGTCCAGAGTTACGTCACGGAGCTTCCAGAAGCTGGTGTCGAAGATACCTGCCTCGGTGATGTCGTTGTAAGCCATATAGTAGTCCTGCTTGCTTACCTCAACAGTGTTCTTCTGACCAGTAGCCTCGTCGATACCCTCAGCAATCATAGTGCCCTCACGGTAGTCAAGAGAAGCCATGGTAGCACCGAACCAGTTCATGGTCAGGATAGTACCGGCATACATCTTACCGCCCTTCTGCCAGTCGAGTGTAGCAGAGAGTGACAAGCGCTTGTAGTTAGCCTTCAGGTTGAAGCCCATATTGAAGTCAGGCGCACACTCACCGATGTTCTCACTTGATGAAGTACCCTGAGGCAGACCGTCTGCCAGCAGCAGCTGACCGTCCTCAGTGCGCTTGAAGGCAACACCGTAGATGTTAGGATAGCTGTAACCAGCCTGTGCACGAACCTGAGGCTCAACGAAACCACCAAGCATGATGCTCTCTACGCCAGGAGCCAGCTCCTTAACCTTATTAGATACTGATGTGAAGTTCACACCCAGATCCAAGTTGTAGTCCTTATGCTGCAGAATGCTTGCATTCAGTGAGAACTCATGAGCCCATGTTGTCATGCGACCAGCGTTGGTACGCAAATACTGGTAACCAGTAGAACCTGCTGTAGGAACGTCGAAGATCTGATCCTTAACATCCTGATAGCTGGCGGTATATTCGAAGCGGATACGGTTCTTGAAGAAGTTCAGGTCAACACCAAACTCATAGTTGGTCGTATTCTGAGGCTTCAGGTTCGGGTCGAATGATACATAGTAAGGTACATAGCTCTTTGCACCACCCATCGGGTAAGCAATAGGAGTATATACATACATACCGCTACCGTAAGAAGGTGTGTAGTAGTAGTTCTCACGATAAGTACCAGCCTGACCTACCTGAGCGTATGAAGCACGCAGCTTACCATAAGACAGGAAGCTCTTGTCCTTCAGAGCGGGAAGCTCTGTGAAGATCCAGCCCAGTGATACTGAGGGATAGAAGAATGAACGGTTGCCACGAGGCATTGTAGATACAACGTCGTTACGACCGGTAACAGTCAGATAGAGCATGTTCTTCCAACTTGCAGTGGCCTGGAAGAAGAAACCGAGTGTACGCTCCTGACCATGAGACATTGACCAGTAGTCCATGTTGGCAGCGTTCTCAATAACGGGCTGACCATACCATGACAGACCAGAAGCATCGTAGTCCCAGCTACGGCTGTAGTCGTGGTTGAACTCGTTACCCAGCAACAGGCCGAGATCCCACTCCTTCTCAGCACCCAGCTGAGCGTTGAAGTTGATGGTGAACAGGTTGTTGAAGATGTTGCGCTGAACACCGAAGTCCTCAACCTCACCCTTGTTGTTGTATGCAGAACCAACCTCAGCAGTTGTCAGGTTGTCAGTCGTATAGACATCCAGACCAGCCTGCTCACGGAATGTCAGCTTCAGGAAGTCAACACCGAGCTTTGGAGAAAACTCGAAGTATGCGTTACCATACACACGGTTGGTGTGCTGACGGAACTCATCGTTGTTTGACCACCAGATTGGGTTGTTGAAGTTAGTTGCACGATAAGAAACCTGCTTGGTGGGATCGTTAGGATAGTGCGTAGGAGTGCCATTGAGATCGTACTCAGCAGGAGCACCATAAACCACGTTAACCACACCGTTGTTAGCACCAGGAGCAGAATTGATCTTTGTAGAAGTGTAGTTTGCAGAGAAACCAGTCTTCCACTGATCGTTGATCTCATAGTCAACAGCAGCACGGGCACCAGTACGTGTCAGACCTGTAGAAGGAATGATACCAGTCTGATAAGTGTTGTTTACACCGAAAGAGTAGCTGATGTTATTCTTACGCTGAGAGATGTTGAATGTAGCGTTCTCTGTGAAACCAGTGTTGAAGAAACCACCTACGTTGTCATAAGTCTGAGGAGTAGTCCATCCGTCGAGACCGGCAGCGGCATACTTCGGGTTGTAGTACTGACCCTGGTGCAGACCGTTTGCAGTATAATCGTTCTGAACGTTGCCACCGTAACGAGGATCGTTAGGCAGATCAGTGATCTTCGGACCCCATGTAGAAGAAGAGTTGGGGTTGTAAGCAGCCTGGCTGCTACCCTGAGCATATACATCCTGATGCTTGAACTTGCGGCTCAGTGTCTGGGCACTCAAGTCCATAGAGAAGGTTACTACAGGCTTCTGAGTAGCCTTGCTACCACGCTTGGTTGTGATCAGGATCACACCGTTAGAGGCACGGATACCATAAAGGGCAGAAGCAGCCTGACCCTTCAGCACGCTGATGTTCTCAATATCATCAGGGTTGATATCAATGCTACGGTTGGTGAAGTCAGCACCTGTTACAGAGTTACCTGTAGAGAAGTCAGGTGTAGAAGCGATAGGCATACCATCTACAACATACAGAGGTGCATTGTTACCGTCGAATGAACGGGCACCACGGATGATGATCTGGGCAGAAGCACCAGGAGCACCTGATGAAGGACGTACGCTAACACCAGTCAGCTTACCCTGAATAGCACTTGCCAGAGATGTTGTACCGAGCGTGTTCAGGTCTTCAGCCTTCAGATCCTGAGCAGCATATCCCAAAGCCTTTCTGTCGCGGCTGATACCCATGGCGGTTACAACCACCTCGTCGAGGGCCTTGGCATCACTCTTCAGGAATACACGCATACCGTTCTTGGCAGTAACGGTCTGAGACAGATAACCGAGATAACTGATCTCCAACTGCTTGCTGTCAGCAGGCATAGTGACGTTGAAACGACCATTTACGTCAGTCAACATACCAGTACTTGTACCAACCACCTTAACGGCAGCACCGATGATGGGCTGACCGTCTTCCTGTGAGAGGACAGTACCGGAAATCTTTGTTTGAGCCAGCGCAGTACCCATGCAAAGGAACATAGCGGCTAAAAACATCGTTAGTCTTTTTTTCATAAATTCTCTCTTTTTGGTTATTAATGTTAAATATATATTGTATATTCGTTCATTTCTCACCTCATTATATATATAAATAGACGACCTCTGCCGCAGAGGTGTACTGATTTTACTAAATTTTCAAATAAAATAAAAATTATGGTATTTCCTATTAAATTTGAGTTTCATCTTCACATCCATTGGAATAGAAATGGAGTGAAGAATAAAAGAGAGCATGATAACGATAGAAGGACAGAAGTGTTCTGTAGATTAGCGTTTCAAGAGATAGAACGGCAAAAGACCATGCTGTGTCGTTCAACTATTGAGAACTATTCGACGGCACTCCGATCCTTTCAAGATTTCTTTTTAGATTCTTTATCTGATGATTGTCTTGACGATGATATGTTCAGACAATATGAACACTGGCTTCACAATCGTATGGTGAAGCCTAATACGATCTCATGCTATATGCGTTCCTTACGTTCTTTGGTATCCAAAATCTATGGAGAGGAAGGGCGAAGCATGTTCAAACACGTCTATACAGGGCTTGCAGTTACAGACAAACGGTCGATATCCACCGACGATATAGCCAAACTCAGGGATCTACAGTTAAAAGATGGCTCTTTTCTGTCTTTGACACGAGACATATTCCTGTTCAGTTTCTATGCCTTTGGTATGCCCTTTGTAGATATAGCGTTTCTGCAGCGGTCACAGATATCTGACGACAGATTCACCTATTATCGACATAAGACAGGTCAGATGGTCACTGTGAAGATAGAGCCTTGTATGCAGGAGATCATCGAGCGCTATCAGGAAGGAAACCTGCGGTACGTTTTTCCTTTGATATATGCCACAGATCCGCAAGATGCTTACGATGAGTATTTAAGAAAGTTAAATCATTATAACCGTACCTTGAAGAGTCTGGCTAAAATGGCAGCTATCGATCACCAACTGACGTCTTATGTGTCGCGTCATTCCTGGGCGAGCATCGCCTATGATAATAATATAGATCTGTCCGTTATCTCTAAAGCTCTTGGGCATGTCAATCCCCAACATACCCTCATTTATATCCATCAGATCAACGACAATAGACTGTATGATGCTAACCAACAGATATTGGAAGAAACGCTCAAATAAATTAATGCGAAGATTTTTAGATGATTAAGTGTCAAAATGTTACTTTAATCGAATTATAAGGCTCAAAATTGACATAAATCAAAGAGATCGCTAAAAAATGTTCACTTTTTAGGGTGAAATGTGATTTTTTTATAAAATTATTCGTTTTTTAGAATATTATGCACTATTTTTGCACCCCAAAGGTCCTAATAGGGCATAAAAAAGAGCTACCTCTGCGGCAGAGGTCGTCTATTTATATATATAATAAGGTGGAAAAATGAACGAATATACAATATATATTTAACATTAATAACCAAAAGAGAGAATTTATGAAAAAAAGACTAACGATGTTTTTAGCCGCAATGCTCCTTTGCATGGGAACAGCGCTGGCTCAAACCAAAGTTTCTGGTACAGTGCTCTCACAGGAAGACGGTCAGCCGATTATCGGTGCAGCTGTCAAGGTAGTCGGCACAAGTACCGGTATGTTGACTGACGTAAATGGACGATTCAACATTGCCCTGCCTGCTGGTAAGAACCAGCTGGAGATCAGTTACCTCGGTTATCTGTCTCAGACCGTTACCGCCAAGAACGGCATGCGTGTTTTCCTGAAGTCAGATGCTCAGGCCCTCGACGAGGTGGTGGTAACTGCCATGGGTATTAAGCGTTCTGCCAAGGCACTGGGTTATTCTGCAACAGCTGTTGATGGTGAGGAGATCGCCGCAGGCCGTACCGCAGACGTGATGTCTGGTTTGCAGGGTAAGGTAGCCGGTGTTGCTATTACCTCAGCTTCTGGCGACCCGGGTTCTTCAAACTCTGTTATCATCCGTGGTATTAGTTCATTGGGCGGTACTAACCAGCCTTTGTATGTGATCGACGGTGTGCCCATGAACAACTCTGCCGTTTATAGTAACGATGGTCTGAACAGTGGTTACGACTTCGGTAACGGTGCTAACGCCGTGAACCCCGATGACGTGGAGAATATGACCATCCTGAAGGGTGCTGCCGCTACTGCCCTGTATGGTAGCCGTGCTGCCAACGGTGTGATCCTGATCACCACCAAGAGCGGTAAGAAGCAGGAAAAGGGTCTCGGTATCGAGTATAACGGTGGTCTGCAGTGGGAGAGCGTTATGCGTCTGCCGCAGATGCAGAATGAGTTCGGTATGGGTTGGA
>JAEEGG010021843.1_pt1 | contig 12669 bp, 13 predicted proteins | sample 9134161 | NCBI WGS metagenome assembly JAEEGG01 (sample SAMN16246543, study PRJNA631951) | gut metagenome | biome: gut microbiome; feature: rumen; material: CR-attached | host: Bos | place: Iran: Karaj | collected 2018-10
GGAAGGTGATGTACTCATCGTTTTAGAATAATTATCAATCATTGTAAAATCAATAAAACTATAGAATAATGAAGGAATTTTTTATAGAAGGTCTGCAACAGTTCTTCAATTACTCCGGTTTCGCCAATTGCGAATGGGGTAACCTGATTATGATTGTTGTCGGTCTGATCTTCATCACCCTCGCCATCACGAAGGAGTATGAACCCATGCTGCTGATTCCTATCGGTTTCGGTATCATTTTGGGTAACATTCCTTTCACCGACGGTTTGCAGGTGGGTGTATATGAGAACGGTTCCGTGCTCAACTACCTGTATTTCGGTGTGTTGAAAGGTGTATATCCTCCGCTGATTTTCCTTGGCATCGGTGCCATGACCGACTTCTCCGCCTTGATTTCCAACCCGAAGCTGATTTTGATTGGTGCGGCAGCCCAGTGCGGTATCTTCGCCGCCTACGCCGCCTCTCTGGCCTTAGGATTCACCCCCATGGAAGCCGGTGCTATCGGTATCATCGGTGGTGCCGATGGTCCTACCGCCATCTTCATCTCCTCCAAGCTGGCTCCCAGCTTGATGGGTGCTATCGCCATCTCAGCTTATTCCTATATGGCCCTGGTGCCGGTAATCCAGCCGCCTATCATGCGACTGCTCACGACCCCGAAGGAACGCCTCATCAGAATGCGTCCCCCAAGAGCGGTCAGCCACAGAGAGAAAGTGATGTTCCCCCTCTTGTGCATCCTCTTGACCGCATTCCTCGTTCCTACAGGTCTTCCCTTGCTGGGTATGTTGTTCTTCGGCAACCTGCTGAAAGAAAGCTCCGTGACCAAACGTCTGGCCAACACCGCTTCCAACGCCCTGATTGACATCGTTACCATCCTGATCGGTTTGACCGTAGGTTGCTCCACCCAGGCCAGCACCTTCCTGAAAGTGGAATCCATCCTCATCTTTGTTTTGGGTGCTTTCTCTTTCGTGATCGCAACCGCATGCGGTGTGCTGTTCGTCAAACTGTTCAACTTGTTCCTGAAAGAAGGCAACAAGATCAACCCATTGATTGGTAACTCCGGTGTGTCTGCCGTTCCTGACAGTGCCCGTGTTTCCAATGTGGAAGGTTTGAAATACGATAAGACCAACTTCCTGCTGATGCACGCCATGGGTCCGAATGTGGCCGGTGTGATCGGTAGTGCGGTGGCCGCGGGTATCCTGTTGAGCTTCCTGTACTAAAAAGTTGAAAACTGAAAACTGAAAGTTTAAAGTTGGAAGTTAAACATTGAAATATAAGAAGGCATCTCGTGGAGATGCCTTTTTTTGTTTTAAAAAGATTCATGTGTCAACACTTCGTTTTCACACTTGTAGGGACAATGGAATTGTATTCCCAACTGCCCTTGCAAACTGTCCTGAAATCCGGACATCAAGCCTATAATTATCAATTTTTAGCTTACAGTTTTCAACTTTCAGTTTTCAACTTACGGATGATACAGCAAAGCGCAGCGGTCGATGATGGTATTGGCAAGATCGAAACCCGAATCACAAGTTGTCTTATTTTGTATGCCATCATATCCCATAGATAAATGCAACATGTCATAACCTGCGTTTATGAATGCCAGTAATTTACGGTCCCTTGCTGCCGCAGCATTTTTATATTTCTCTATTGACGGTCGCCCTTTACCCTCACGCACCTGCAAAACCGCATCAAGGGCTACAAGACAACCACTCCATAGAATATTGCCTGCCGTCTTGATATACTTTTTGTCATTATACAACCTCGTTTCGGGATCATAAACGGCCTTTACAATGGTCTCTTCCGCATTGGCCACATACCTGCGGGCCTCTTCAATGGGATTTTGTTTTTCTTTACTTTTCATCATTCATTCGTGGTTAATTCGATGGCAAAGATACAACAGGAATCCCAATATTTCAACGACATGGAGTTTTTTTTTTGCCGCTACATATCAATGAATTAGAAATAAAAGATTTGCATTTTCAATAATTTATAGTAAATTATTCGGAATATTTTCGTATTTTTACAACAAACAAAATGAACAAAAAAAACATACAACACTACAACAGAGTGCAACACAAAATTCAGAAGACAATGATAAATTTCAGACTCTCAATACTCCAGTGTTTGCGAATGCACTCAACCACCTTCTCCGCACCGTTGAATTTGTGCTAAGTAATATAGTAACGCGCAAAAGAGGGAAAAAAATAAAAAAAACGCTGTAGCCGTATGGCTTTTTAGTCCTTCTGTTCCCTTACCTTGGATTCCCGGTACCAGTACATGGTCTTGCCAAAGGCAGCAACGCCCCAATAACCACGAACTTTCAGGCGCTTGTCATCAACAATACTCATGTATGTGCTGAAAGTACCTGCTTTACCAGGATATTTCATCGTACCATTCTGATACTCTTTTTTTTCAGCATTATAACGCAAGGTGGTCAAAAAAACCAATCCTAAAAATTTCTTTTTCTTGGGATTCTCCACCCATACCACCTTCCCTTCATAATCGCCATTTGCAGCTCTGTAGATTTCCACTTGGGAGCCTTCCTTGGAAAATGGGTCAACCATGTGAAAGATGCCACAAATAGCATCGGGATTCTGGGCAAAAACGCTCATGCTCAAAAGAACGAAAATAAAAGAAAAGAGGATTTTTTTCATGATGGTTTCAGGTTATTGGTTTTAGGGATCAGGTTTTAGGGGTCAAGGGTCAGGGGTCAGGGGTCAGGGGTCAGTGATTAGGGGATAGTGATTAGGGGATAGTGAGGGGCATTCAAAATTCAAAATTCAGTTCTCAACTTTCAGATTAAATTCGGAATTACATTTACGTCACAACACCACCCCTCGGGCACCCGTTGGAGGCTGCGCCTCTTTCTCCTCCTCGCTCGGCATAGCCAAAGCAAGCTCTGCCTCTGCTCTCGCTCCTTCGTCGATTCTAAAAGAAGGGAAATTAAAATTTCCATTAAGAGCATAGGCCGGAAATCCCCACAATGATTGTACATTATAAATTATTAATTGTTAATTGTCAACTATCAATTAGAACGAGGTGGTAACTGAGAGTCCCATGCCGTAAGATGCAGGAACAGAACGGCAGACGCCTCCCACACAGAGAATGCCTTCGCGAGTCTTGCCGAAGTTCAAGGCTATACGGGTGGTGTGCCATACAAAAGCGGCAGACACATTGTAGTAATGTATGCGCTGACCTTTGTCAGAATTGCCATAATTCCATTGGTCGCCCACTGAAATAAACCAATTGGGACTAATGGAATACTCCAACATGCCATACAGCCAACTGCCTTTGTCTTCTTTGGTATAAAGATGTTGCAACTCCAAGCGTAATGCATGTTTGGTATTGATTTTGCAAGTCAAATCCGAAGAAACCAAATGACCCTGCATAATACCACCATGACCTTGCATCACATCCATATTATATGTGATATAATTGTATGCCAAGATCAGCTTCCAGCGCTTGTCAAAGCGATGACTGAATTCAATACCCACATCCTGATACAACAATTTTTTGCCGAATTTAAAGAAACCTGATTTATAGCCTTCCGTACCCGACAAAGTGCCTAACGAGTCAGCCATTGGCACCGAAGTCCGGTCTATGTCGTGAAAACGCGAGAAATTGAAAGTGATGTCGGTGCCATATTTGCCACCTAACTTGGTCTTTTTCGGAATCTGATAATTCACCTGCAACTGCGCGCCAATCTGTCCGTTGGGCTGACTGGCATAGCTGTAGTTGCTGATTAACTGGTAGGCATACTGACGGTTGATAGCCGGAATGCAATTGACAGCCAACACCGGTGTTTTAGCCAAGGCCAAGCGCTGCGAGCGAAAATCCATGTTGTCGGAACGGATAAACGAGGCCGACACACCCAAGCCTTTCATCGAATAGGTGGCAGACAGGAATAAAGCATTGCCTTTCTTATAAATGTAGCCATTGGTAGCATTGGGATCGTTGACTTTCTGCGCGAACTCAGCCTCAAAACGGAAACCTTCGTAGCCAAAATTCAAGCGGGTGCTCCAACAAGCCACATTGGCGGGAATCTTACCAGCAGGGATAATACCAACGGCTTGCTCACCTCCAGGATAAATATCAATATAAATATCGTTTTCAGATTTTTCATATTTGCTTACGAAACTTCCACCGATAGTAGCGGTAAAACCTTTTTCTGAAATGACAGGGAAAATGTCCCCAAAAGCGAATTCTCCATCAATACCGCGGACAAAATCCCTACGTTTCACATAATCAAAATCAAAGTTGTTACGCATAATTCCCCATACTCCCTTGATGGTAATACCTCTATAGGGGGTCAGCCTGATACGGGCACCAAGCAGGCTGTTGTCAATGCCCAACTGACGTTCCTCATACGAACGCAGCGTAAAGCCATTGCCAAACTGCTCATAAAAAGTACCGGCTGTCACCTGTATGATTTTATGCTTATAATCAAAATAATAGCGTGTCAAACCCTGGCCTTTATAATTGATTTTCTCGAAATCTATCAATGGAAAAGAGTAAAACTCGTACTGTGCACCCACAGTAAAACCGCCATTGTTATACATCAGGCTAAGATAGGTATTGGCACGCACTTTCGAATCGACAGGTTCCGCACCAATCAACGAATCCGGGATATAATACATGCCGTTAAAGCCAAATTCCCCACTGATTTTGCCGTTTCCCACCACATGCTGGGCGTAAGAAAATGTTACACAAAAAACGAACAAAAGGGAAACAGCAATTCTCCGAAATAAACCTTTATCCATATATCTATAAATTACTTCCTAAATCACACAAAATGCGCCACAATATACAATGTCAAAAAATCTATTGATATTAAAGCCCTGACGGGCTATATACCTTCTACCTTCCACCTACCTCCTATTTAACGAGTTTCAACAATTCCTGATAAACCTCCTCTTCAGAACCGGGAGCGTAAGAAGTATGCTGCCAAACAATCTCGCCATTGCCGTTAAGGATACACAAATACGGCACATCAGGGACATTCATGGCACGCTTGAAATCCCAGTTAGGATCCTGTAACACCTCATAATCCCAGCCTTTGCCGTTGACAAAAGGAGCCACACGGGCAGCGGTTTTGGAATCATCGATGGAGATGGCATACAACTTCACACCGGTTTCTTCCACCCAATCGTCATACACATCGGCGATGGCCAACAACTCGGCAACACAAGGTTTGCACCAAGTGGCCCACAAACTGATGATAATGGGTTTGCCATCATTCTTAATGTCTGCTGTATTGAAAGTTGTACCATTCAAGGTCTTAATATCCACAGCGGGAAGTTTGGGATACTGTTTGGGTTTTTCCTGTCCTTCTTGAGCACAAACAATTGAAAAAGAAATAATTAAGCCAACAATAAGGATGAGTTTTTTCATATTTTTTTGTTTGGATTTTTAATTGATTATAAAGTACAAAGATACAATTTTTATTAAAATGTTTAAATAGGTTATGAATTTTGAATTTTGTATTCTGAATTATTTTCAATTCTTAATTTATACAGCCAAAAAACACCCACCAACGCCAACACTATCGCCACGCCCAAAATATACTGCCAAGCATGGACATCCGAGAACTGCATATTTTCCACATCAATACCACGACGCAAGAAAATGAAATCAGAAATAATGCTCCAGCTATTGTGTAAGAAATGCGCGATAATAGGCAACCAAAGTGAGCCACTCCAATAAAACAGGTAACCCAAATAAGCGCCTATCAGCATGCGAGGAATAAAACCGGAAATCTGGAAGTGTATCGCGCTGAAAACAAATGCGGTGATCCAGATAGCCCAATGCGGACTTTTCATCCATTTATGCAAGAACTGCTGGATGGTACCCCTGAACAACAACTCCTCCCCTACTGCCGGCAACACCGCCATCACGAAAAGGTTGACGAACAAAATACCGATTCTGGGGTCATGTGCCATTAAATTCACCAACTCCTGGTTTTGCTCATCCAAACGACGCATCCAGTTCTCCAGCCCGGCCAATGACGCTGGCAATTTCCAACCCGAGTTCCATTCGGCCAGAGCTAACACAATGGGCAAAATCGCCAAGGACATCACCAGCACAATATTGACCATACTATACTTCGGACCTTTGTTCATCTGGTTATAGCTAAAGAAATTATTCTCTGAAAGATAACTGAATAACAAAGCCGGGAACACAAAAGTACCCACTGAGCCGAAGGACTGGATAATACGATAATATGCTGCCTGATTGCTTGCTTCCGCCGGCGTGCCGAGACCATAAAATATGCTGGCAACAATTACGCCCAACACCGAAGCGACTATCATGCAGCCTACAATCAGAGCTAAGAAGATAACAATTTGCACAAAACGGTTTTTCCCTTCAAAAAAGGGGATTCTTGCGGGTGGAAAGGGGTTGGATTCCATCAATTAACAATTAACAATTAATAATTAACAGAAACTCAGAAATTTATTTCAGGAAGGCGATGATGTCGCCTTTGTGAACTTTCTCTCCGGGTTTCACGACCACCTCTATCAACTTGCCCTCATACAAGGCAGGAACTTCTTGTATGCCATAGAAAGCGTTGATCCAGCATACTGGTTCACCTTCTTTAAAAGCAGTACCTAATGGCTTGCTCATCGATGGCTCGTTCACAGACAGCTCCCAAATCACAACACCGTCGGTATTGGCTACCACCTGTTTGGCTTCAGGTTCCTTAGCCAACACACGGTCTATAATCTCCTGCTTCTTCACTTCCGGAGCTTTTATTTCCTTGATAACCACCTGGATATTAGACTTTTTCTTTGCTTCTTCCAGTTCAGCCTCAAACTTCTGTTTAGCCACGCCTGAACGGTAATCCAAATACTGGCGTTCATGCATAGCATACTCGAACAGTTCCTCATCATCCTGGCCTCTGTCCCAACCCTGTTCTTCCATCAGCTTAATGTATTTCGGCAGTTCATCAGGATAGTTATCCTGCGGCACGCCTGTATAGAATTCATAGCCGTTTTGTTTGGCCAAATCAATAATTTCAGGAGCCAAGGTACCTGGCAGCTGACCAGTCTTGCCCAATATCATATCCCAGGTGTTTTTATCCATTTGCGAGAAACGCGGCTTGCCCTGCGCCATCTGCATAATGTTCATCAAAGCTATATTCTTAACATACTGACTGAAAGGTGTTACCAATGGCGGATTACCAACCTTAGGCCATACATACTGCACTTCCTGGAACATCTGCACCAGCAGTTCATCCTCACTCAATTCCTTCTTGCCAGCATTACGCAGGAACATATTAATACCATTCTGGGCACCACGCAAGTCGGCCATCATTGAGCCCATCATGCCGCCAGGAAGACCACAACCCACTAACAGTGAAGTCATTATCTTATTTTTCGGATTGATAAAGTAACCCAAGAAATCGTCCATGAATTTCTGCGTCAACGCACGGGCCTGCATATAGGCGTTCATATTGATTTCAGGCACATCGAAGCCTGCATCCTTCAGCATAGCTTGGATGGTAATGACATCGGGATGCACCATACCCCATGACAACGGTTCCATGGCCACATCGACAATGTCGGCGCCATTTTTGCACACTTCGAGCATAGAGGCAACAGAGAAGCCAGGGCCTGTATGTCCATGGTACTGCACCTTGATATGCGGATGTTTTTCTTTGATATTCTTCACCAAACGGCCTAACATCACAGGACGGCCAACACCGGCCATGTCCTTCAAACCGATTTCGTCGCAGCCATATTCCACACACTTGTCCACCACACCCATGTAGTATTCAACGGTATGGATGTCTGAGTATGTAATACTGAGGGCAGCTTGGGAGATCATGCCGGCCTCTTTGGCATATTTGATAGACCATTCAAGGTTGCGATGGTCATTGAGGCCGCAGAAAGAACGGGCGATATCCACACCCTGGGCTTTCTTCACCTTGAACATCAGACGACGTACATCTTTAGGCACCGGATACATACGCAGTCCATTCAGAGCACGCTCCAGCATCTGTGTCTTGATGCCGGCATCGTTGAACGGCTTGCACCACTGGCGCACAGCTTTATTAGGATTCTCACCATAGAGCAAATTCACTTGTTCGGAAGCTCCACCATTGGTTTCCACACGGCTGAAGCATCCCATTTCAATAATCACTGGAGCAATTTCGAGTAATTGATCGACACGAGGCACATACTTTCCTGATGATTGCCACATATCGCGGTAAACAAGACAAAACTCAACTTTCTTCTTTTCCATGTCAATTTATGTTTTTTATCAATTTATTTTATATATAATCTTCTGAATTTCAAAAAAATACAACACAATCTCAACAACTTCAAAAAGATGGCAAAGATAATGAAATTTATTGATATTTTCAAGGCTTTTAGCTTCGATAAAAAAAGAAAAAATATCAAAGAAATTTTGTAATTTTGCGTTAGAAATAGAATAGTGCATATTTTTGTAAAATATTAAAAATGAAAAATTTACTTATTACATTCGGGGTGATATCAGGTATTTTTTTCGCATCCTGCACCCAAAAATCCATTTCTAAGAATGCGGAAGAGGAAACGTATGTAGCCACGGAAGACGCCAGCAATTTTGTAGTGATTACGGATGTTGTTCCAGACGCCATTCTTGAGATTCGCTATTACAGCACTTACAATTTTGTGGGGGCACGCATAGATGGCTATCTTGAGCCCACCGCATTGCTTACACGCCAAGCTGCCGACAGTCTCAAAGTCGTCAGCGATGAGCTGAAAGCACAAGGATACCGTCTGAAAATTTACGACGCCTACCGTCCACAGATGGGGGTGGATCATTTCATGCGTTGGGGTGATGACGTCACCGACACGCTGATGAAGCCCTATTTTTACCCGGATGTACCAAGAGACAGTCTCTTCGATTTAGGTTATATCGCTCGCCGCAGCGGTCATTCACGTGGTTCCACCGTCGATTTGACACTTTTTGACATGAATACAGAGAAAGAAGTGGATATGGGGGGTACTTTTGACTGGTTCGGTTACGAAAGTCATCCCGATTTTGGCGGCAATCCCGAAACAGGTGAATATACAGGCATTTGCAACAGTCCCTCTGGCCGCACTATCACTGCCGAGCAATTCGAGAACCGTATGATTCTTCGTCGTGCCATGTTACGCCACGGTTTCAAGCCATACGACGAGGAATGGTGGCACTTCACGCTGATCAACGAGCCCTACCCTGACACCTATTTCACCTTCCCCGTGAAGCAGCTGTAATTTTTTAAGAAAGATTCCATCAAAAGCAATACATGAAAAAAGAAAAATTCACCAGTTTCCTTGTCGAAGGTGCACTTGAGATTCTCGCCGTTGTGTTATGGCTGGTCACGGACAGTTTCTTCTTTTTCCTCAACTTTACCTACATAGTTGTCTGTATCGGAATTGGCAGGGGGCTATCGGCCGCAGGAAAGAAATACGCCCGTGAGGTCGTGCAGTTCGGTGTAGGACTCTATATGTTCGTTTTCCTCGGCCTGCTTTGCCGGGAGAACATGCAGATAGAGGGTTTCTGGTATTATTTGTTCTCCGGTTTCTTCGGGGCAGGCGTGCTGCATTATGCCGTTGCCAAGATCTTTGGTCCGCTGCTGTTCGGCAGGGGCTGGTGCGGCTATTGCTGCTGGACAACCATGATTCTCGACCTGTTGCCTTATAAGGAGCCGCAAGGGCCACGAAAGAAGCTGGGCTTCATCCGCTACATCGTGTTTGCGCTGTCGCTAATCCTTGTCCTACTGCTGTTTCATTTCGGCAAAGCCACCAAACACACCCTATTCGTGCTCTTTCTCATCGGCAATCTGGTCTATTACGTAGTCGGCATCACTTTGGCTGTGCTGTTCAAGGACAACCGCGCTTTCTGCAAGTACATCTGTCCCATCACAGTCTTCCTCAAGCCGATGAGCTATTTCTCCCTGCTCCGCATCCGCTGCGATGAGGAGAAATGCATCCAATGCGGCAAGTGTCTGAAAGTCTGCCCGATGGACGTCGAGGTGAACAACAATTCCCGCCAACGCAAAAATGCCACGGAGTGTATTCTTTGTCAAAAATGCAAAAAAGAATGTCCTGTGAAGGCACTGAAATAGAATATACAGAAGTTCCTGATAACAATAGAAACATGAATAAAACAAAGCTCATAGCAATTGTTTTTTGCTTGGTGATTATAGCTGGTGCTTGTAAACCAAAAGATGAGGACAGTGGTTCAAAGATGAAGGAATTGGCTGACCAATTTTTTCTCCTTGAAGATACCGTATGGATTAATGACGCTGTCTTTATAAGCCCAATCTCAACTCTTGAAATGATAAGGGCGGTTAAATACCAGGGCTTTTATTTCTGTATTTTCCGAGAGGTACAAATCTATGAGCATTGGGTATCTAAGAATCGTTTATTGGTCTTTCCCGAAGATGGAAAGGAGGTTAAAGAAGTTGATTTGCCCTATGAGTTGAAATACGATTATTATAGAGACCTTTTTGTACGACATGATACGCTTTTCTTAAAGCCCTACTATTGTGAACATGGTTATTTTTTTAACATGGAACAATGGAAATGGCAGCCTTTAGAGCTGATTCCTGATGTGATTTATGAGGATAATCAATACAACGTAGCCTATGTAGATATGGGAGAATGGGGAGCCTATACTTGGTTTATGGAAAAGCCTTCTGAAACAAAAGCGCAAGTGAATCAATATATTATGGCTCAATACCTATCTCGCATTATCAAAAAGGACAATGTCTATTATTTCATTCATGGCCATAAGGTGGACACCTTGATTTCTTTGAAAGGAAAGGCAAAATTATGTGAAAACGATCATACCTACGAGGCTGTTGTCCGTGATGGTTATAAATATCTATATAGCCTTGGTAGTTGGAAAAGCGAAGACTCTTTAACCACTACTCCTGTTCCCACTCTCTTTCAATTCGAAGGTGTTGACGAAGACAATTGGTGGGACGAGAAGGTCTATGATACGCTCTTCCATAATGCTTTTTTGACGGATAATCAGTTATACTATGTGGTGAACACGAAAGGAAACACCTATATTGCGCAATTAGTAGGAGACAAATTGAATAATGTTATTGATTTTGGACACAGGTATGATTTCTTCAAATGGTATGGTAATGGGCATAATCTGGCACCAAACCAGTGTTTTCTACAATTCAAGGAGAATGATAATTCTTATGGTGTGATGGAAATTCAGGACAAACTGATTCACATTCTTCATTTTATACTTAAGCAGGACACCTTGCCCTATACTGGGACAGACAATATTGAACCATTGTTGAACTATCTTTTTAATCAATTCGACCATCTGACTTATGCTCAGGTAGATAAAATGGAGAAATCCCTACAGGCTACTTGTTATGGACGGTTTAAGGAGCTGGCCAATGACTATTTTCCAGCTGAATATCAAACGGGGAAATATAAGCGAATCAATTATTATACGGTAATTGATGATAAACAAATGTTCACAGTGTCATACTGCGTGAATGAAAGCAATTCCATGGTCAAAGGGGCTTTTTTCGATTGGGATAAAAATCCGAAAAGTGATATAAGTTATAATGACTACTATGAACTTGGTATAGAGAAACAGAAGACGGAGGAAGTACGGCGGATTCTGACCCGGCTGACAGGCAAGGATCCTGTGAGAAAAGTCGGTGAAAGCACGTATTTACTATGGGAATACCGTAATCTCACCATAAAATTGTATAAAGAAGGCCGGATGGTGATGTATTTGACGGGAGAATAGATTTCTTCGGTCCGGATGCGTTGCTTTGAAAAACAATATTAAAACCAAAAAAATGAATACAAAAACAAAAGAGATATACTTGGCGGGAGGTTGCTTTTGGGGAACGGAGCACTTCTTTAAGCAGATTGAAGGCGTTGTGGAAACCGAAGTGGGTTTCGCCAACGGACATACGGAAAATCCAACCTATAAGGAAGTTTACACCGACGAAACGGGCTATGCCGAAACTGTACGTGTGGGCTATAATCCAGAGGTGGTGAGTCTGGAATTTCTGCTGCGGATGTTCTTCAAGGCCATCGACCCTGTGAGCTTGAACAAGCAGGGCCATGATGAGGGGACACGCTACCGTACCGGCATCTACTACACCGATGACGAAGACCTGCCTGTAATCAACAAGGTATATGCCGAGGAACAGCAGCATTACGACCTTCCGTTAGCCGTGGAGAAACAGCCACTGGAGCGCTTCTATACCGCTGAGGAGTACCATCAGGACTACCTTGACAAGAATCCCACCGGCTACTGTCACCTGCCCCAATCGCTCTTTGAGTTTGCGAAGACAGCGAAAGATCATACAAGAACCAAAAATCATTATTGATAAAAACACCACTCCACGGCAAAGCATTTTGTATTTCATAAGTGACAAAATTTTATAATTACGAATTTTGTTGTTTATAAACAATAAAAATGACAAAAAAGGATGTTTTGTTGTTTATAAACAATCAAATGCAATTTAAGCCTTAAATACTACTGAAATATGAAAAAACTAAAACTTATCGCAGCAATTTTATGCTTGGCACTTGTACTTGGTGCCTGTAAACAGAAAAACGTGGATTTCGGAGTTCATGCAGTTAACGGTAAACGTTGCTTGGAACTCATCACCTTCGAACCGGTTTATGGCATGGAAGAGAATCGTTTGCAGGTGGAAAA
>JAEEGG010021850.1_pt1 | contig 12666 bp, 8 predicted proteins | sample 9134161 | NCBI WGS metagenome assembly JAEEGG01 (sample SAMN16246543, study PRJNA631951) | gut metagenome | biome: gut microbiome; feature: rumen; material: CR-attached | host: Bos | place: Iran: Karaj | collected 2018-10
AAGGCAAGGTAATCGGCGCGGATGTCCTTGCTGACGATCCTGCCGCGTCTTGATGACTCGACGGGCTTCACGGTGCCGCCTTCGACCATCTTCTCCAGGTCCTTGAGGCCCGTGTCGCCGCCCACGGGGATTGCCATGGAGCGGGAGATCTTCATGCCGTTGTACTGCGGCGGGTTGTGGCTTGCCGTAATCTGCACGGAGGCATCGGCCTTGAGGTATACGGTTGCGAAATAGACCATCGGGGTTGTTGCCAGACCGATGTTCCAGACGTCCACGCCGGCATCGTTTATGCCGCGGCAGAGGTTCTCGAATATCTCGTCGCTGCTTGTGCGGACATCACGTCCCACCACGACGAACTTGCACGGAAGAAGCCTGGGGAGGAAGTAACCGACCTTGTAGGCTGTCTCCTTGTTGAAATCCTTGTTGTAGACACCGCGGATGTCATAGGCTTTGAATACACCCATTATCAATCTCCTTATATTATTGTTTCCTTATTGTTATCCCTGATGAGGTTCTCGACCGCCTTGTCGATGAGCTGGAAGTACAGCCTGCGTCCGTCCTTGAGCGTGAACTCCGTGGCGCTCTCCGAGAGTATCCCGGTGACCGGGTTGAGCTTTCTCAGCTTTGAGAAGTCGCTGTAGCCCAGGGCGCATCTGCGCGCGGCCTTTTTCCTGACCTTGCGGATTGACAGGACATCGGAAGGGGAGAAGGAGGACTCGAACATCCTGTATTCCTCCTTGTTCTTGACCGGAAGCCTGAAGCCCAGGAAGCTGGGAACGTGCTCGAAGTCCTGGAACCAGAAGACCCCGTTTACCATGTAGAGGAACACACCGTAGTCGCATACCTTTCCGAGGCTGTCGGCATAGAATGTAGAGAACGTCCTGTACGTGATTGATCCGTCGCGCCTGGCCTCTAGATCCTCCAGGAAAGCGCGGCTCTCATCATCCATGACCTGATCCACGATGATCCCCCGTCTGTCTTTCTTTTTTCCTTGTTATAATATACAATGCCTTGCGGAAAGGTGAAAGCGTAAAAATGGACTACATGGACAAGGATTTCGGAAAGATTCTGAAGAACAACGCGCAGACTCTGCGCCACGATCTTCTGGAGAAGGGAACGGACTGTTTCCGTGTCTATGACCGAAATCTCTCCCGCTATCCTGTCACAGTGGACCTCTACGGCCGCTACGCCAAGGTCACCGATTACGGCAAGGATCCCATGACCGAAGAGGTGCGTGAGAGCTGCCTGGATATCTGCGCCAGGATGCTGTACTTGGATGCCCCCAACGTGGTCTACGCCTTCAGGGCAAAGCGGACGGACCGCTCCCAGCATGAGAAGACAGATTCCGAGGCTGTTGTCACAACAGTCAAAGAGAACGGTCTCCTGTTCAAGGTGGACCTCACCACATATGTCGATACCGGACTTTTCCTGGACCATGCCGTTACAAGGCAGCTCATCCGTGAGCGCAGCGCCAACGCAGATGTGCTGAACCTTTTCTCCTATACCGGAAGCTTCTCCGTATATGCCGCAGCAGGTCTTGCCAACAGCGTCACAAGCGTCGACATGAGCGCCACATACACAAAGTGGGCAGAGGAGAACCTTGCGGCCAACGGCTACAGCGGAGACCTTTACAAGTGCATCTGCATGGATGCCGCCAAGTTCATCAGGCAGGCTGAGAAGGACGGCCTGAAATATGACATCATAATCTTCGATCCTCCGAGCTTCTCCAACAGTCATAAGATGGACGGGGACTTTGATGTCGCACGTGATTATTCTCTGTGGGTCAAGAACCTGCTGAAGATATTGAAGAAGACAGGAATAATCCTGTTCTCGACCAATCTGGGATCTTTCCAGATGGACAGAAGAAGGCTCAGGGGACTGAGCGTGAAGGAGATAACGGGGCTGGTGGCAGCGCCCGGATTCGTGAAGGACCGTGCAGGCACGGTCAGGAGTTGGATGATGGCATTTGATGATGATTCGCTCTCATTGGATTGGAGCGAGCCGGAGAAGAAGTCCGTGAAGAGTTCGGACAGTTCAGAGAGAAAGGAAAGGTCAGACAGACCTTACAGCAGGGATTCCAGGGGACCGCGTGACCATGAGAGACGCACCTACGGAAGGCGCGACGACAGACGTGACGGAGAGAGACCCTACAGAAGGGAACGCCGTGAGGACCGCCCGTACTCGGACAGGGGCGACAGGTACGAGAGAAAGCAGTACGGCAGATCCTACGACAAGCAGTATGACAGGCCATATGACCGCGAGGACAGGCCGGAGCGCACAGAGCGCAGATCATACAGGTCTGACAGGGAAGATGGCGAGAGAAGGTCAGAGCGCCCGTACGGCCGCTCATACGACAGGCCGAAGTCATTTGACAGATCCGAAAGACCCGCACGCTCAAGAAGGACCTTTGATGAGAAGAGATCCTACCAGAGCTCAGAGAATTCAGAAGAGAGAAGACCTTACCGCGAGAGAAGGGAGAGGTCCTTTGACAGGGACGCTGCCCCAAGGGAGAGAAGGAGTTTTGACAGGTCCGACAGACCTGAAAGAACCGACAGGTCCTCTGACAGAGGTGAGAGGCGTTTCTCCGACTCAAAGAGAAAGAGCAGCAAGCCTTACGGCTATGACTCATTCAAGCCTGCCCGCTCAAGGGAGGACAGCACCGACTTCTTCTGGAACGCAGAGGACCTTGACCCCAAGAAGAGAGACAAGGAAGACTGAATCCAAGCGCATAAACGAAAAACAGACCTGCGGATGCGGGTCTGTTTTTTGTTATAACAGTACGGCTACGTGAAAAACAGGTAGTGTACTGTCAAAGACCCATCTTGGCCTTCTGCTTGGCCCAGGAGTCCTTCAATGTGACGGTACGGTTGAACACAAGGTGCTCAGGAGTGCTGTCGTAGTCAGGCGTGAAGTAGCCGCTTCTGATGAACTGCAGGTAGTCGCCTGGCTTCGCATCGGCGACGGACGGCTCAAGCTTGGCATCGTTTACCACAATCAGTGAATCCGGATTGAGGTCATCGAGATAGTTGCCTGTCTCTCCGCCGGGGTACTCGGTCCTGAAGAGCTTGTCGTAGAGCCTGACCTCGCCTGTGATGGCGTACTTGGCGCTGACCCAGTGGCTTGTTCCCTTGACCTTCCTTCCGTCGGGGGTCTCTCCTCCGCGGCTCTCGGGGTCGTAGGTGCAGTGGACCACTGTGACCTTGCCGTCGGCATCCTTCTCACAGCTTGTGGCCTTGACGTAGTAGGCGGTCTTCAGGCGGATCTCATTGCCGATGTAGAGGCGGTGATAGCCTTTGGGCGGGACCTCCATGAAGTCCTCGCGCTCTATGTAGAGCTCCTTGGTGAAAGGCATCTTCCTTGTTCCGGCAGAGGGGTCCTCCGGGTTGTTCTCGATCTCGAAGTACTCGGTCTGGTCCTCGGGGTAGTTGTCGATGACGAGCTTGATCGGATCAAGGACCGCCATGACACGCTTTGCACGCTTGTTCAGGTCCTCGCGGACGCAGAACTCCATAAGGGAGTAGTCCACAACGGACTCGACCTTTGCCACTCCCACACGGGCGACGAAGTCCTTCATTGACTCCGGCGAGTAGCCGCGGCGCCTGATTCCGCTGATGGTGGGCATTCTGGGATCGTCCCAGCCGCTGACTATGCCGAGGTTGACCAGGTTCAGGAGCTTGCGCTTGGACATGACGAAGTAGTTGATGTTCAGGCGGGCGAACTCGTACTGGTGCGGGGTGTGCTCAATTCCGTCGATGGAGCAGGCCCAGTCGTAGGCCGGTCTGTGGTCCTCGAACTCAAGGGTGCAGATGGAGTGGGTGATTCCCTCTATTGCGTCCGAGATGGGGTGGGTGAAGTCATACATCGGGTAGACGCACCACTTGTTGCCTGTTCTCGGGTGCTCTGCGAACTTGATGCGGTAGAGCGCCGGGTCGCGCATGTTGATGTTGGGGCTGGCCATGTCGAGCTTTGCCCTGAGGAGGAACTTGCCCTCCGGGTATTTGCCTTCACCCATCTCCTTGAAGAGCCTGAGGTTCTCCTCGATGCTCCTGTCGCGGTCAGGGCTGTTCTTGCCCGGGGTGGTGAGGGTTCCGCGGTTCTCCTTGACCTGCTCGGGTGTCTGGCTGTCGACATATGCCATGCCATGCTTGATCAGGTTGATGGCGATCTCATGGAGCTGGTCGTAATAGTCCGAGGCATAATACTCATGGTTGCCCCAGTCGAAGCCCAGCCATCTGATGTCGCTCTTGATGGAGTCGATGTACTCCATGTCCTCTTTGGCGGGGTTGGTGTCATCCAGCCTGAGGTGGCAGATTCCGCCGTATTTCTGTGCAAGACCGAAGTTCAGGCAGATGCTCTTGATGTGACCGATGTGCAGGTAGCCGTTCGGCTCCGGCGGGAAACGCGTCACGATTGTGTTGTTTGGTACTCTGCCGTTGGCGAGGTCGTCCTCGATTATCTTCTCGATGAAGTTGAGGGAGCTTTTCTCCTCTTCGGCTGTCTTGATCTCATTGATCTCGTTGCTCATATGTTCCTCCACTGCTCTTCCAAAGGAGCCCTAAGGTTATGAGTGATATTAACACAATTGGAAAGAATGCTCCATATAGTGTATTATCAAAGGTGTGATTTGAGACGGAGGTTGCTAATGGTCGCATGTGTCGGTGAGTCATTGATTGACATTGTCAACAGCAGGGAGCTGGTCGGAGGCTGTCCGTTCAACGTGGCGCTTGCCGCATCCAGGCTTGGCGCACCCGTATCCTATTTCGGCAAGGTCTCATCTGACAGGCAGGGCCTGATGATCCTCGAGAGGATGATAGATAACGGCGTCCTCTTTGATCCGGAGCTCTGCAACGCCCCTGAGCCTACGCTCTGCAGCAAGGCTGTCCTTGATGCTGACGGTAAGGCGTCTTATGTCTTTGATTACAAGGGAACAGCTGCCTGCTCAATCACAGAAGCCGAGCTTTCTCAGTCTTTTTCCAACGAAGGAGACATCAATCTTGTGTTCTTCGGCTCAATCTCCCTTGTGATGGAGCCTGGGTGCAAAGCCATAATCGAGGCCCTGGAGAAGATGGAGGGAAATCCCGCTTTCTTCCTGGATCCGAATGTCAGGCCGTCCATGATCTCTGACCCGGAATCCTACAGGACGATGATATTCACACTTGCCAGAAAGAGCGATCTTGTCCGTGTCAGCGACGAGGACCTCGCGTTCCTCTGTCCGGATATGGACCCTGATGATGCTGCCCAAAAGCTCGGGCGCGCATGCAAGGGTGCCCTGATAGTCACCAGGGGAGCAGAGGGCTCTTCATGGCTCTCAAGGTCTTTCCGCGTCGACTGTCCTGCGTTCATCGCTGGGGAGGTGGTGGACACTATCGGCTGCGGGGACACATTTGACGGGGCGGTGATAGCATATCTTGACCGCAACGGCCTTCTGGGAAAGATTAGCTCCCTGGACAGGAACACGATTCGTGAGGTTCTTGACTATGCCTCAAAGGCGGCGGGCCTGAACTGCCTGTTCGAGGGCTGTGATCCTCCCAGGAGGGCAACAGGCGACGAGTTGGCAATGTGAGTGAATTGGAGTAGTATCTGATATATGAAGATCAAAAACAGGTTCGTCCTGGTCCTTATAATCGCAGGTTCTCTTGTCATAGCCGTTCTGGCGGGCATTGTCCTTGTCAGGTGGACCAATGCGATCTCCTCCAAGCAGCGCGTTCAGGAGCTCAGGACCGCCCTCAAGTCCGTGCTTGACACATACGGGGAGAAGGGCCTCTTGGAGATGGCCGGGGTCCCTGTGGACAACATCTACTACGGTGAGTCAGGTGTGTCTCTCTTCCTGGGAGATCAGGCTGCATGGACATACAGCAACGACGAGCTTCAGAACATCAGCATATTCGAGGCCAGCAACAGGGCCGTTGTGCACATAGAGACCCAGGTCACAGATGACTCGTCATACTTTGACGCGGTGCCTGAGAGCGACACCGGATCTGGATTCTTCATCTCTGCCGACGGCCTGATTGTGACCAACTACCATGTGATTAAGGATGCCTCCATCATCACCGTCTCCCTTTATGACGGCTCGGTCTACGAGGCGCAGCTGATAGGGTCCGACGATGAGAACGACATCGCGGTGATAAAGATCAGCCCCACGTCGGACGCAAAGATCAGCATCCTCTCCTTCGGGGACTCGGACTCGCTTCTTGTGGGCCAGAAGGTCATAGCCATAGGAAACCCGTTCGGCTACGACAGGACCATGGTCACCGGAATAATCTCCGGCCTGAGCCGCCCGATCCGTGACGAGGCCGGCCGCGTCATGCTGGGCATGGTGCAGACAAGCGCCCCGATCAACCCCGGAAACTCCGGAGGACCGCTACTTAACACAAAGGGGCAGGTCATCGGAATCAACACCTCCATCTACAGCACAAGCGGAACCAGCCAGGGAATGAACTTCGCTGTTGCCTCCAACACTGCAGCGGCCTCAGTCAACGACATAGTCAACTACGGCAGGGTCTCAAGAGGCTGGCTGGACATAGTGCCGGTGCAGCTGTCTCAGAGCATCGTCGACTATGCGGGACTTAAGGTCTCCAAGGGCCTTCTGGTGAGCCAGATCGTGCCGGGCGGACTTGCAGACCAGGCGGGGCTGAAGGCCGGAACGCAGCAGGTGCGCTACGGAAATTCCGTCATCTACCTCGGAGGCGACATCATAACGGAGATCAACGGTATCTCCATCTCGGACTACAACGACCTGTTCTCGGCCCTGTCCAACACAAAGCCCGGCGACTCGGTGCAGGTGATGGTCTACAGAAGCGGCAACACTGTTAGACTGAACATCACGCTTGTTGAGAGGACGGAAGAGAATCTCAGCTGGATCAACAGATAATATGGCAGACAGCAATCACAGATACCCCTCAGAACCATTCGGAATGCAGCTTCCCTCGAAGGACGATGTCCTGAAGTTCCACGCCGGACCTGACGGCCCGGGCATGAAGGAGGTCGACTCATCATGGGGAGGGGACATGGTCTACAATGTCCACGGCTCCGTGAAGTGGACGGACAAGCCGTTCGTGGTGCATGCCCCGTTCGATGTCTCAGGCGACCAGCAGCAGGCCATAGACAGGCTTGCAGAGGGTGTCCTTGAGGGTGACCGCTTCCAGACGCTCAAGGGTGTGACGGGGTCAGGAAAGACCTTCACCATGGCCAAAATCATAGAGAAGGTCCAGCGTCCGACCCTCATTCTCTCACATAACAAGACACTTGCGGCACAGCTTTACAGGGAGTTCAAGTCGTTCTTTCCTGAGAACCGCGTCGAGTATTTCGTCTCCACATACGATTACTACCAGCCGGAGGCCTATGTCCCCGGCAAGGACCTCTACATCGAGAAAGACGCCGATGTGAACGAGGAGATAGACAGGATGAGGCTGTCGGCATCGTTCTCACTGATGGAGCGCCGTGATGTGATAGTCGTGGCCACAGTGTCATGCATCTTCGGACTTGCCAACCCGGTGTCTCTGAGGGACATGACGCATGTGTTCCGCACGGGGCAGGTGTTCGACCACAAGGCGGAGCTGGAGCAGCTGACGCGCATGCAGTATGACCGCAACGACGTGGTGCTGACGCGCGGGTGCTTCCGCGTCCACGGGGACATAATCGAGATCTGCCCGCCGTACCTGGACAATGCCGTGCGCATCACGCTGGACTGGGACACGATAGAGAGCATCCAGTGGTTCGACCCGCTCACAGGCGAGAAGCAGAACAGGCAGGAGAGCTTCACGCTGTATCCGGCCAAGCAGTTCGTCATGCCCAAGGAGCAGGTGATCGCAGCCATTGGGCGCATCCGCAGCGAGATGGAGGAGCAGTACGAGCACTTCATGAACACCGGCCATCCTGTGGAGGCAGAGCGCATCAAGACGCGTGTGGAGTACGACCTTGAGATGCTGCAGGAGATCGGCTACTGCCCGGGCATTGAGAACTACAGCCGCCCCCTGTCCAACAGGGCGCCCGGGGAGAGGCCCGCAGTGCTCCTTGATTACTTCCAGCCGGACTACCTGACATTCATAGACGAGTCTCATGTGACGCTGCCGCAGATCGGCGCCATGTATGAGGGCGACCACTCCAGGAAGTCCAACCTGGTGCAGTACGGCTTCAGGCTGCCCTCTGCCTTGGACAACAGGCCGCTCAAGTACGACGAGTTCGACCAGGTCACAGGCCAGCGCATCTTTGTCTCCGCCACGCCCGGAAAGCTTGAGAAATCGCTCTCCAGCCAGGTCGTGCCGCAGGTCATCAGGCCCACGGGACTCCTGGATCCGGAGATCACAGTCAAGCCGACTGAAGGGCAGATAGAGGACCTCTTCGGAGAGATCAGAAAGTGCACCGCCCAGAACCAGAGGGTGCTTGTCACGACGCTTACGAAGAAGATGGCTGAGGACATCTCCGACTTCTTCGCCTCCAAGGGCGTGCGCGTGCGCTACCTGCACTCGGAGATCGAGACCATAGAGCGTGTGGAGATCCTCAGGGACCTCCGCGCCGGGCAGTTCGACGTGCTTGTGGGAATCAACCTCCTCAGGGAGGGCCTTGACCTGCCGGAGGTGGCCCTGGTTGCGATCCTCGACGCGGACAAGATAGGCTTTCTCAGAAGCACCACATCTCTCATCCAGACAATCGGCCGCGCCGCGCGAAATGTCAACGGCCGCGTCATAATGTACGCCGACCGCATGAGCGACGCCATGCAGGAGGCCATAGCCGAGACCCAGGAGCGCCGCGCCATCCAGATGGCCTACAACAAGGAGCACAACATCACTCCTAAGTCCATTGTCAAGGCGGTGGAGGACATCCTTGAGCGTGAGCGCGAGGACGAGCGCGAGAACGAGAGGACCGACATCAGCATCCGCAAGGCGGGCTTCAACCTGCTCGAGTCCTCACAGCGCAAGAAATACATCAAGGAGCTCGAGGCCGAGATGCTCCAGGCCGCCAAGGACCTTGAGTTCGAGCGTGCCGCTGTGCTGCGCGATGAGATAAAGAACATCAAAGAGATGAAATATGACGGCTGACGTTATTATTTCAACAATTTTCATAAATGTTTCTGTTTGAAAATGGGCAAAGAAGTGTAATAATATATGTAATCACTAAATTGGAGCGAGTATGTCGAAAAAGAACAAAGTCATTAAGCTTGCATCAAAGAACAGGGATAGAGGCAAAAGCTACTATGTCACCTACAACGGCGTGGAGATGACACGTGCCGAGAGAGAGGCGCTGATCAGAGCCGCACAGGCAAAGAGCGCACCAGAGCAGCCGGCACCGTCTGGAAAAAAGGCCAAGAAGGGCACCAAGATCGCCGAGCCAAGCCACAGCAAGCTGTTCAGTCTGCTCCGCCCAAAGAAGAAGCAGACAGTCGCTCCGGATCTCAAGTCAGTTGAGAACACCGAGCCTGTCGTGAAGAAGAAGGAAGAGCCGGCACCAGAGCCGAAGCCTGCCAAGAAGGCCGAGCCTGTTGTCGAGAAGAAGCCTGAGCCTGCACCGGAGCCGGAGCCCGTCAAGGAGCCGGAGCCTGTTGTCGAGGAGCCCGCTCCTGTCGCAGAACCTGAGCCGGTCGTTGAGCCTGTTGTTGAGGAAGTTGCACCTGCTCCTGAGCCGGAGCCAGTTGCTGAGCCTGAACCAGAGCCGGAACCAGAACCAGAACCAGAACCCGAACCCGAACCTGTTGTTGAGGAGCCTGCTCCTGAGCCTGAGCCCGCACCGGAGCCGGAGCCTGAGCCAGCACCGGCACCCAAGAAGGTTGCCGCTGATGATGACGACGATGATGAGGAAGAGGATGATGACGATGAGGAGGACGATCTCTCAGAGGCCATCAACAAGAAGAACGCCAAGAAGCGCATAAGCCCGAACTTCGTCAAGAGAGTCGGAAAGACCGCAGGCCAGGGCGCTGACGAGTGCATCAACATCCAGCACACCTTCGACGAGAAGATCGCTGAGATCGATGCCCAGATCAAGGCCGCCAAGACCCCGAAGGACGCCGATGACGCCGTCAAGGCAGAGTACAACGAGAAGAGGAAGGCCCTCAGGAAAGAGAAGAAGCAGCTCGAGCTTGAGCGCGACACCAACGCCCACAAGGCCGAGGCCTTCGAGCGCGCCTGCGACGGATACTGCGACATCTACACCCTGCTCACAGGTAAGGAGCTTGATGTCAGGAAGACCGAGAGACTCAACCCGTTCATTCCTCTCACAGAGGAGATGGAGCTTGAGGTCCTCAACAGCCTCTGGGCAGACAAGAACGCCAGAAGGGCACCTAAAAAGAAGAAATAATCATCCGCTGATAAATGAACCCCGGGCATTCCGGGGTTCTTTTTTATGTAAAGTTCAGTTTTTTCAGGCGTTTTCAGGCAAAAAAAACTGAACTTGTCAGTTTTTTTGGCTGTTTTTTCGTGTTTTCTACTGACATTCAGTGGCGGATAAGGCGGCCGTCGTTGAACTCGAGGATCTTGGTCATCCTTATTCCGGCGGTGATGTAGTCTGATGCGGGCTTATAGACGGTGTAGACCTTTATGATCATGTCCTCATACTGGGCCGTGACAAGGTACTCCTTTCCCAGGTACTCGCTTCTGATGATCTTGGCGTTCTCAAAGCGCAGGTGAGGGAAGAACTCTGGGAAGGGAAGGCCCGGCATGTCGTTGACCACCATGTCCTCAGGCCTGAAGAGCAGCCTGTGCTCAGGGCCGAAGCACTGGTAGATGATCTTTGACCTCTCTGTCTCAGGGACGCGCAGCGTCTTGAGGATCACATCATAAGGCAGGATGTTGCACTCGCCTGTGAATGTGGCGGTGAACTCCGAGTTGGGGCGCCTGTAGATGTCCTCAGGGCTTCCCATCTGCTCTATCTTTCCCTCCCTAAGGACAATGACCTTGTCTGAGATGCTTAACGCCTCCTCCTGGTTGTTTGAGACAAAGAGGGTGGTGACGCCTGATTTCTTGTGGATCTCCCTGATCTCGTTCCTGAGGGCCTGCCTGGTCTTAGTGTCCAGGGCAGAGAGGGGCTCGTCCAGAAGCAGGATATCCGGCTGGGACGCAAGGGCCCTGGCCATGGCCACCTTGTACTGCTCCTCTGCGGACAGCTCTCGTGTCTTTCTCTTCTCGGTCCTGCCCAGGTTCACAAGCTCCAGGAGCCTTCTTATCTCAGCTACGGTCTCCTCCTTGGAGAGGTGCCTGCCCTTGAGGGCGTAGGAGACGTTCTGCTCCACGCTCATGGTGGGGAAGATGGCGTAGTCGGGAAGGACGATGGCAGCCTTTCTCTTCTCTGCCTCAAGAGCTGTCACATCCTTGCCGTTGATGGAGATGCTTCCGGAGGCCGGGCTCTCCAGGCCGCAGACCAGTCTCAGCACGGAGCTCTTGCCGCTTCCGGAAGGGCCGATGATTGAGACAAGCTCACCCTTGTTGATGGAGAAGTCCAGATCCAGGGTGATCTTTCCGATAGTCTTTCTGATCTGATTGCAGACAAGTCCTAATTCAGGCATGCTGTTTGCCCTCCCGTGAATGACCTATACCTAATGAGAAGAATATGAAGCAGAGCACAAGCACAACAGAGCCCATGGCGCAGGAGACTGCGGTGTCTCCCTTATCTGAGAGCCTGAGTATCTGAGCGAAAACCGTGTTCAGCCCGAATACCTCTGCAGCGCCGAAGCTTGCAATGCTCAGCGCGCATGATGTCAGGACCGCTGTGCGCACGGACGGTGCGATGATCCTGAGGTCTATGTGCCTGAAGCTCCTGCCGCTTGAGCTGCCCAAAGTAAGCGAAGTCTCCCTGAGTGTCCTTCGCACGGATCTCACCGCAGGCAGCATGATCATGGTCTGCACAGGTGTGAGGACCAGGACGTGGCAGATCAGGGTGAGTACCATCTTGGCTGCAGGTGTCTCAGGAATCCACTCGTAAACACCCATGAGGCCTGTCGCGATTGCAACAGGTCCTATGGCGAACGGGATCATTGCGATGTATGTGCCAGATCCTGAGGAGGCCACTCCCACACTTATGCGCACTGCGATGAACGCCGCGATGAGTGATGAGACAAGCGCCAGCGCAAGACTGAAGAGCAGGGCCACAAGCCAGGTGGGGTTCAGAGCCGAGAACATGGACATGTAGATTCCGAATGAGAACTGGCCGTCTGAGAGGACCGAGCGCAGGATCATTGAGCATGCAGGCACAAGAAGCAGGGCGATTACGGCAATCATGTAGATTGATGAGAGGAAGACCGTCAGGATGTTTCCCCTGCGTTTACAGCCGTTTTCGGCATCAGGGGATTCGGATCTGCTGATGTTCTTCTCTGATGAAACAAGCACCGCAAGTACGATCAAGCTTATGAAAGATGATAATATCGGGTTCTCCGGGGCCATCATGCTTCTGAGAAACACTAGAGCGGAGGCTCCGATCATGGCCGGCCTGAGCTTGGGCAGCGTGATGGTGCGGAAGATCCTCAGGCGTGAGGCTCCGAGCGTCCTGGCATCCTGCTCGCATCTTGAGTCGAGCCTTCTCCAGTGCTCTCCGACCATGACGGTCAGAAGAGGGATGCCCATCATGAGGCTGATGGCTGAGGACCTGAGGAATCCGGCCATCTGGATCTCGGCGATATAGCCTCCCTTTCCGAAGAGGATGTCAAAGCACATGTCCATCAGGACCGGCGGGAAGCAGAAT
>JAEEGG010021851.1_pt1 | contig 12666 bp, 11 predicted proteins | sample 9134161 | NCBI WGS metagenome assembly JAEEGG01 (sample SAMN16246543, study PRJNA631951) | gut metagenome | biome: gut microbiome; feature: rumen; material: CR-attached | host: Bos | place: Iran: Karaj | collected 2018-10
GGATCTGTATGAGAAGCACAAGGTGGTGACCTATCCCCGCACGGACTCCCGGTATATCCCGGAGGACGTGGTGCCCACCCTGCCGGAACGGCTCCAGTCCCTGCGGGGCGGGACCTACGGCGCGCTGGTGAACGCCATCATGCGGAAGCGCCCGCTCCAGACCCGCTTCCTGGTGAACAACGCCAAGGTGACGGACCACCACGCCATCCTGCCCACGGAGGAACCGCCGGACTATCGGCTCATGACCGGCCCGGAGCAGAATATCTACGATCTGATCGCCAGGCGTTTCCTGGCCGTCCTCCTGCCGCCCTATGAGTACGAGGATGTGACCGTGACCCTGCGCTGCCAGGGGGAGACCCTGCGGGCCAGAGGCCGCAGGACCCTGCAGGAGGGCTGGCGTGCCGCCTACGGCAGCGTGAGCCTGGAGGATGAGGACGGGGATGAGGAGGATGGACGCATCCAGGATCTTCCCCTGCTGAATCAGGGCACGAAGGTCCGCCTGGCCCAGGCCAGGGTGAAGGAGGGCCAGACGAAGCCGCCCGCGCGGTATACGGAGGCGGCCCTGCTCAGCGCCATGGAGCATCCCGGCAGCCAGCTGGAGGACCGGGGCCTTTCCAAAACCCTGGAGGAGACCGGCGGTCTGGGCACCCCCGCCACCAGAGCGGATATCATCGAAAAGCTCATCTCGGCGTTTTACGTGGAGCGGAACGGCAAGACCCTCATTCCCACGGCCAAGGGGCTCCAGGTGGTCCAGCTTGCGCCGGAGGAGCTGCGCAGCCCGGAGCTCACCGCCCGGTGGGAGCTGCGGCTCAGTGAGATCGCCGCGGGCAGACAGCGGCCGGAGGGCTTTATCCGGGAAATGCGGGAATATGCGGGCAAGCTGGTGAACGAGGTCAAGGCCAGCGATAAGCAGTACCGGCACGATAACGTGTCCCGGGAGCGCTGCCCGGACTGCGGCCAGTTCCTGCTGGAGGTAAAGGGGAAGAAGGGCGGCAAGCTCCTGGTCTGCCCGGACCGGAACTGCGGATACCGGAAGAACCTGAGCGTCCAGACGAACGCCCGCTGCCCCAACTGCCACAAGCGCATGGAGCTGCGGGGCCAGGCCCCGGGCAAGGGCGAGGAGGACAAGCGCCTGTTCGTCTGCGTCTGCGGGTATCGGGAGCGCATGGCGGATTTTGAAAAGCGCAGGACCGGGGGCGACGGGGCGAACAAGCGGGACGTGCAGCGCTATCTGGCAAGTCAGCCTGCCCAGGGCGGCAATACGGCCCTGGCGGAGGCGCTGAAGAAATGGCAGGAGCAGTCCGGCAAATAATGCGGGAGGGGACGGAGACAATGGAACTGGTGGAAACCGAACTGAGTCGTGAGGAATTGTATTCCGGACGGGTATTCCGCGTCACCCGGGATAAGGTGCGCCTGCCGGACGGCCGTCCCGGGATCCGGGAGCTGGTCCACTCAAACGGGGGAGTGGTGATCCTGCCGGTGGACGAGGGGGGAAACGTCACCCTTGTGCGGCAGTTTCGCTATGCCCAGGGCAGCGTGCTGCTGGAGGCCGTCGCTGGCAAGCTGGAGCCGGGGGAGGAACCCCTTCCCGCAGCGCAGCGGGAGCTCCGGGAGGAAACGGGCCTGACCGCCGGTGAATGGATCTCCCTTGGCTATATCTGCACCTCTCCCGGCTTTCTCACCGAGCGGCTGTATCTCTTCCTGGCCCGGGACCTCACCCGGGGCGAGCAGGAGCTGGACGACGGCGAATTCCTCCGCTGTGAGATGATGCCTCTGGAGGAGCTGGGCGGACGCATCGGGCGGGACGAGGTGAGCGACGGCAAGACGCTGGCCATCTATCTGAAGGCAAAGCTGTATCTGGAGAAGGGAGGCAGCAATGGGGAACAAGATCCTGGTCGTGGATGATGAACAGAATATCGTGGATATCCTGCGCTTCAACCTGGAGCGGGAGGGGTATGAGGTGATCACCGCCTCGGACGGCCCGGAGGGCCTCAGCCTGGCCCGGAGCTGCGAACCGGATCTGGTCCTCCTGGACGTGATGATGCCCGGCATGGACGGGTTCCAGGTGTGCAGCGAGATCCGGAAGGAGGACAAGCTCACCCCCATCATCATGCTCACCGCCCGGGAGGAGGAGGCGGATCGGGTGATGGGCCTGGAGCTGGGCGCGGACGATTATGTCTCAAAGCCCTTTTCCGTGCGGGAGCTCATGGCCCGGGTGCGCACCAACATCCGCCGGAAAAGCGCCATATCGGAGAACGGCGCCTCCGGAAAGGACGGGCTGCTCCGGGCGGGAAGCATCACGGTGGATACGGAGGGACTGCAGATCCTGAAAAACGGAAAGCCGGTGGAGGTGACCCAGCGGGAATACGCCCTGCTCCGTTTCCTGGCCTCCTCCGTGGGGACCGTCTTTTCCCGGGAGACGCTGATGCAGCAGGTGTGGAATTACGATTACTGGGGCGATACCCGCAGCGTGGACGTGGCGGTGCGCAGGCTCCGGGAAAAGCTGGAGGACGATCCGGCGAATCCCACGCTGCTCTGCACCCGCAGAGGGGCCGGGTACTATCTCAGCGGCAGCTGAGCCGCCGGGGATCAGGGGGTAGAGGAAAACCATGCGCAAGGGTCTGCAGGCCAAGCTGCTCTTCATCCTGCTGCTGCTCATCGTTTCACTGATGGCTGTGGTCAGCGCGTTTCTCATCCGCGGGGTAATGCAGTTTTACCTCGGGGGCTTCTATCGGCAAATGCAGGAGGTATTCGGCAATACGGCCTTCGTATCGGACCTGCGGGCAGCCGCCGCGGCCCCCGGCGGCGAAACGCAGATGGCCTCCATCCTCAGCGCCTATTCCGGCGCGCTGGGGATCGACGAGGGCGTCAGGACCTACTATATCCTCTCCGGGGAGACTGGCAAGCTCCTGGCCGCCGGCGACGGCAGCACGGAGGAGCTGGAGATCACCCCCAATATCCTCACGGCCCTCACCGGCCGTGAGGGCTATGCCAGCGACGCCGGGGCCTCCTATATGGACGTGGCCGTGCCCATCGAAGGGGAGGGCGCCCGGTATGTGGTCTACGTGCGGGATAATAAGCAGACGGTCACGGACCTGACCCAGCAGCTCATCACCATCATCCTGGAGGCGCTGCTGGTGGGCTTGGCGATCTCCATCGTCCTGGCGATCCTCCTGTCCAAGACCCTGGTGATCCCGATCCAGGGCCTCACCCGGGCTGCCGGACGCATGGCCACCGGCGATTTTTCCGAGGAGATCCCCGTGCAGGCGGGGGATGAGATCGGCGTGCTCACCAAGACCTTCAACCACATGGGCTCCCGGCTGCACGATACGCTGCAGGTCATCGAAAACGAGCGCAACAAGCTGGAGACCGTGTTCCTGCATATGACGGACGGCATCGTATCCTTCAACGGCGCGGGGGAGGTCATCCAGTTCAACCCGGCGGCGGAGCGGCTGCTGGGTCTCGGCTTCGTCGGCGCAAAGCTGGGCTATGAGGATATTTTCGGGGACCTGGCGCCCCTGAGCCGCGTCCTGGGCATGGGCCGGGACGAGGTGATCGAGGGAGAGAAGGAGAGCGGAGACCGCAGCCTGGACGTGTTCCTCGCCCCGGTGAGCGGCGAAAGCGCCCAGGGCGGCATCCTGGCGGTGATCCATGACGTGACGGAGCAGCGGCGCAGCGACGAAATGCGCAGGGAGTTCGTGGCGAACGTCTCCCATGAGCTGCGCACCCCCATCACCAACGTGCGCTCCTATGCCGAGACCCTTGCGGATGCGGACGGGAGCCTGCCCCGGGAAACGGAGCAGCGCTTCCTGAACGTCATCCTGGGGGAGAGCGACCGGATGACCAAGATCGTGCAGGACCTCCTTGCGCTGAGCCGTTTCGACGCCGGGGAGATGCGCTTCAATATGAGCCCCTTCGACGCGGCCAGATCCGCCGCCAACGTGTATGAGGCCATGCGCCTGGAGGTGGAGAAGCACGAGCTGGAGCTCCATATCGCCCTGCCGGCCCAGCCGGTGATGATCTATGGGGACAGAGACCGGATCGAGCAGGTGATGATCAACATCATGACCAACGCCATGCGCTATACCCCTGCCGGCGGCAGCGTCACCATGGAGCTTGTCACCGGGGGAGACACGGCGGAGATCCGGGTGCGGGATACGGGCATCGGCATCCCCAAGGAGGATATTCCCCATATCTTTGACCGGTTCTATCGGGTGGATAAGGCCAGGAGCCGCGCCATGGGCGGCACGGGCCTGGGCCTCTCCATCGCCTATGAGATCGTCAAGCGGCATAACGGGGAGATCCGCATCGAAAGCGAGCTGGGGAAGGGCACGCAGGTGAGCATCTGCCTGCCCATGCTGCGGGAGACGGATGCATGAGCGCCGGAAAACGGTGGATCGAGCGGATAAAGACCGCTCTCATCCTGCTGCTGGCGGCGCTTGCCCTTTTCCTGGGCTGGAAAACGCAGCTGTTCGACGGCCTGTTCAAAACCGGCGAAGTTCCCGCGGACGCGCCTGATGCGGCGGCCGTGACCAGCTACCAGGCGGCGCTCCTGCCCGTCTGCGCCGCCGCCGTCATTGCGCCGGAGCTGATCCACGGCGTTCAGTATGCGGATGGGGAGATGGGGTCCCTGCTCCAGGATCTGCGCCCCATCCTGGGGGAGATCCTTGGTACGGCCGCCCGGCCGGAGCCGGTGGAGGAGCAGGTCTGGCAGGCCGCGCTGCTGGAGCCCGGCCTGTTCCTGGATTACGGCTGTCCCGTATCCCTGAACGTGCTGGCCCGGTGGATGGGCACCACCGCTGACTTTGCGGAAAACGTGCGGGCCTGCCGCCTGCTCCTGGTACCGGGGAAGGATACCGGCGCGGTCCTGTATTTCCGGGATCCGGAGGGCATGACCTTCCGCTGCGAGACCATGGCCCTCAGCACCGCTCTGGAGGAGGGCATTGCCGCGTACCTGCCCAACGGCGCGGAATTTGCCATGCAGTACAGCTCCCTCTCTGCCTGCGATCCCTATGCCCTGATCCTGCCCCGGCTGCCCGCCATGCCCGTGGTGAGCGCCTCGGACAGCGGTCAGGAGGCTGCCCTGGAGGCGGCTGCGCGGCTCATGCAGGTCAAGCTGAGCACCGCCAACAGCTATCCGGAGCGCAGCGGCACCGCCTACCTGGGGGAGAACGGCATTCTGCACCGGGAGGCGGACGGCAGCATACGATACACTGCCGAGCAGGACAGCGCGCTGGGCGAAGCGGCGGACGAGGCGGACCAGATCGAGTTGAGCAGGCGGTACCTCTCCGGCATCGGCTCCGCCTGCGGCGGAGCGGGGGAGCTGCGGTACAGCGGCACGCAGCAGACGGATGACGTCACGGTGGTCAGCTTCAGCTATTGGGTCGGGGGGCTTCGGGTGGAGCTCAGCAGCGGCAGCGCCGCCCGGGCGCAGTTCCGGGACGGCAGGCTCCGGGAGCTGTTCCTGATCCCCCGGACGTATACCCTGGAGAGCGGCGAGATCGAACCCCTGCCCGCTCTGCAGGCGGCTGCCGCGGCAGGCAGCAGACAGCCCGGCTCCTTCCCGGAGCTGGTGCTTCCGGACCCCGGCGGAGAGAGCAGCTTCCAGGCTGTATGGACCGTGCGGGAAAGGGGGCGGTAGCGCATGGATACGGGCAGACTCAAGACCGCGGCGATCCTGATCCTGCTGCTGACGGATCTGGCCTTCGGCTGGATCCTTCTGACCCAGCGGAAGAACGCAGCCGATCTCCAGGCCCATTCCCGGCGGGAGCTGATCCGGGTGCTGGCGGATATGGGCGTCGACCTGGCGGAGGACAGGATCCCCACGGAAACGGAACGGGACGTGTACGCAGCGATCCGGGACCAGGAGGCGGAGACCGCTCTGGCCAGGGCTTTCCTGGGAAATGTGGAGGGCCGGGACCTGGGCGGCAATATCCATTACTTTGAAAACGAAAACGGCAGGGCAAGCTTCCGCAGCACGGGAGACTTCGAGCTTCTGGTGACCGCCGCCGGCGCTTCCATTGAAAAGCGCCTGGCGGACAGCGGCGTGAATGTCGTCCGGGATGGGGAAGAATACATCTGGCTCATGGAAGGACGGCAGGTGTTCAACTGCCGCATCCGGCTCTCCGCCATGGCGGACGGCAGCTACCGCATTTCCGGCAAATGCGTCCTGGGCGCCGTGCAGCCGGACCGGACCGTAACGGTCCCCGGCGCCGCCACGCTGCTGCTGCGGTTCCGGGAGCAGGTGGAGGAGAGCGGCCGGGTATTCACCCGCATCAGGGCCATACGCTCCGGCTTTCTCCTGCAGCCCTCCGCGTATTCCTCCGAGCTTTTCCCGGTCTGGCGCATCGAAACGGACGGCGGCACCTGGTGCGTCTCTGCCGAGGACGGAAAGCTGCTCAGCGAATTGACCTGAACCGGGATCGGGGCGGAATGCCGGGCGGCGAAGCCTTTTTCCGGCGGCATTTCCCGGAAAGGGCTTTACAAGCGAGTGAATTGCAGATATAATTATCTGGATATGTAAACCGTGGTCCGGATGCTCCGGGTCAAAACGGTTTGCCTGCGGGAGCGATTCCCGCTGATATGCATAGAGAGGTGCGTCATGGCACGAAGCCTTTTGATCCGCGGCGGCAGAACGCTGAACGGCGAACTGGAGATCAGCGGAGCAAAAAACGCGGCGATCGCGATCCTTCCGGCAGCAATGCTGGTGGACGGCGTCTGCATCATAGAAAATATTCCCCAGGTGAGCGATGTGAGCCTGATGCTGGCCAATATGCAGCAGATGGGCGCCTCCATCCGCACCGTGGACAGGACGACCATGGAATTCGACTGCGCCGGCCTTCCTCCCGTGGTGGAGGGCGGCCGGAGCCTGAGCCGCATCCGGGCCTCCTACTATTTCATCGGCGTGCTGCTGGGCCGCTTCGGCAAGGCAAAGGTGCCCATGCCGGGGGGCTGTGATTTCGGCGTCCGGCCCATCGATCAGCATTTGAAGGGCATGCGGGCCATGGGCGCGAAGGTCGAGGTCCGGGACGGCTATGTCTATGCCGAAACGAAGAACGGCAAGCTGAAGGGCGCGAACATCTATCTGGACGTGGTCAGCGTCGGCGCCACCATGAATATCATGCTGGCCGCCGTGCTGGCGGAGGGCAAAACGGTCATCGAGAACGCTGCCCGGGAGCCCCATATCGTGGACCTGGCCAACTTCCTCAACTCCATGGGCGGGGACGTGCGGGGCGCCGGCACCAGCGTCATCCGCATCAACGGCGTAAGCAGGCTCCATGGCGGGTTCTACTCCATCATCCCGGACCAGATCGAGGCCGGGACCTACCTGGCGGCGGCTGCCGCCGCGGGCGGGGATGTGGTGCTGAAAAACGTGATCCCCCGGCACCTGTACTCCATCACCGCCAAGCTGGAGGAGATGGGGGCGGAGATCCAGGAGCTGGGCGATTCCGTCCGCATCACCAGCAGCGGGAGACTGAACAGCGTGAACGTCAAGACCATGCCCTATCCGGGCTTCCCGACGGATATGCAGCCCCAGATCCTCACCTGCCTCTGCATCGCCAAGGGCACGAGCGTGGTGACGGAGGACGTGTGGGACAACCGGTATAACTATGTATCCGAGCTGCTGAAAATGGGCGCAAAGGTGCAGGTGGACGGCAAAACGGCGGTGGTGGACGGCTGCGAATTCCTCACCGGCGCGGAGGTACGGGCCTGCGATCTGCGGGCCGGGGCGGCGCTGGTGATCGCGGGACTCATGGCCCGGGGCGTCACCGAGATCCGGGATATCCACCATATCGAGCGCGGCTATGAGGACCTGGTGGATAAGCTCAGAGGCGTCGGCGCGGATATCCGTCTGGTGGACGTGCCGGATCCCGAGGGAGAAGTCCAGGAAACTGCCTGAGGGAACAGGGAAACAGAAAGGACGAGGCGCATTGCCGGTTGGTCAATGCGCCTCTTTTTGGACAGCGGCTATGGAATTCATCAGCTTTGCCAGCGGTTCCTCCGGCAACTGCGGCCTGATCCGGGGCGGCGGCGTGACGCTGCTGCTGGACGCGGGCATCAGTCTGAAACGGATACGCGGCTGTCTGGCGGATCGGGGTCTGGAGCTGGGGGACCTGAACGGCGTCCTGGTGACCCACGAGCACACGGACCATATTTCCGGGCTGCCCATGCTGGCAAAGTACAGCGGCGTACCGGTGTATCTCAGCGGCGGCACGGCCCGCGCGGTCCTGCGGCAGGGAAAATGCCCGCAGGAGCGCCTGCGCATCCTGGCCTGCGGCGAAACGCTGGAGCTTGGGGAGCTGCGGATCCGGGGCTTTGACGTGCCCCATGACGCTGCGGAACCCTTCGGATACCGGATCGAGGGGGAAACCGGCGCCCTGGCGGTGGTGACGGACCTGGGCTATGCCCCCAGGAGCGTGCGGGAAGCTGTTGCCGGCTGCACTGCGGCGGTGCTGGAGGCCAACTATGACCGGGATCTGCTGCGCACCGGGCCGTATCCCTGGACCCTGAAGCAGCGCATACAGGGGATGAACGGACATCTGGGGAATCCGGATGCGGCGGAGCTGGCGCTGGGGCTGCTGGAGAGCGGCACGAAGGAGATCCTGCTGGCGCATCTCAGCAAGGAGAACAACCAGCCGGAGCTGGCATATTCCGCGGTGCGTGAGCGGGTGAAGGATGAGCTGCGGCTGCACGTGGCGCCAAGGGACGCCTGCAGCTGCGAAATGCGGATATGAGGAGAACATGCTGAACATAAAGATCGTCTGTGTGGGAAAGTTAAAGGAGAAATTCTATCGGGACGCTGCGGAGGAGTACCGCAAGCGACTGTCTGCCCTCTGCCGTCTGGAGATCGACGAGCTGCCTGAAACAAGACTGACCTCCGAGCCGTCCGCGGCCGAGCTGGAGGCGGCGCTGCAGCGGGAGGCGGAGAGCATCCGTCTGCGCATCCCGGACGGCGCGGTGACGGTGGCGCTGTGCATTGAGGGCAAAACGGTGGACAGTCCGCAGTTTTCCCGGTTCCTGGAGCTCTGCGCCGTGAATGGAAAGAGCAGGGTCTGCTTCCTGATCGGCGGCTCCAACGGCCTGGATCCCGCGCTGAAAAGCGAGGCTGCCCTGCAGCTCAGCTTTTCCCCCATGACCTTTCCCCACCATCTGGCCAGGATCATGCTGCTGGAACAGCTTTACCGGGCGTTTCAGATCCAGATGGGCAGCAAGTACCATAAATGACGGAGGAATAGGAACATGCCCTGGTGTATGAACTGCAAAAAGGTATTCCCTGCCGGAACGGAGGTCTGCCCGGACTGCGGCGACCTGCTGGAGAACGGCAAGCCCGCGGAGGGCTGCAGCGGCGACTGCGCCAGCTGCGGGATGTGCGAGGATGAGGACAGCTGCACCGGAAACTGCGATCCGGGCATCTGGCCCACGGACGACGACGGGGAGCCGGTCGCTCCGGCCCTGCTCACCACCGTCACCGGCACGCAGCTGGATTATCAGCTCATGCTAAGCCAGCTGCGGTCCTTCGGCGTGCCCGTGCTGGGCACCTTCAACGCCACCGGCAACCTGGCCAAGCTGATCCTCGGCTTTGCCGGCAGCGGGATGGATGTTTTCGTGCCGGAGACCATGGTGGATCTGGCCCGGGAGCTGCTGAAGCCTGTGGACGACCCGGAGGACGGGGAGGAAGCGGATGGATCCCAGGGCTGAATACCGGCGCTGGCTCAGCGCGGACACCCTGACGCCCCGGGAACGGGAGGAGCTGGAGAGCATCCGGGAGGACGACCGGGAGATCCGGGAGCGCTTCTTCGCGCCCCTGGAGTTCGGCACGGCCGGACTGCGGGGCGTCATGGGAGCGGGCATCCGGCGGATGAACGGCCATGTCATCTGCCAGGCCACCCGGGCGCTGGCGTCCCTCATCCTGGAGGAGGGCCCCGAGGCGGCCCTTCGGGGCGCCGTGGTCTGCTATGACTGCCGGCTGAACAGCGCGGCCTACGCCCGCATGGCGGCCTGCGTCCTGGCGGCCTGCGGCATCCGTGTCCGTCTCTTCCGGGAGCTCCGGCCTACCCCGGAGCTGAGCTATGCCATACGGCTTTACGGGGCTATGGCGGGCGTCAACGTCACCGCCAGCCATAACCCCAAGGAATACAACGGCTATAAGGTGTATTGGGAGGATGGCGGCCAGCTGCCGCCGGAGCACGCGGCCCGGGCGGCGGAGGCAATGAGCCGCCTGGACGTGCTTTCCGCCTTTCCCATGGCGGATTACGACGCCGCCGTGGCGGACGGGCGGATCCTGCTGCTGGGGGAGGAGACGGACGAGAGCTTCCTGCGGGAGGCGCTGGGCCAGTCCCTGTGCCCCGGCGCGGCGGAGAAGGCGGACCTGCGCATCGTATACACCCCCTTTTACGGGGCCGGCGCGAAGCTGGTGCCGGAGGCCCTGCGCAGGCTGGGCGTCCGGCGGCTCAGCTGCGTAACGGAACAGATGGAGCCGGACGGCACCTTCCCCACGGCGAAGGACCCGAATCCGGAATATGCCGTGGGCTTCGAGCGGGCCGCCGCCCTGGCGCGGCAGGTGGATGCGGATCTGATCATCGGCACGGATCCGGACGCGGACCGGCTGGGCCTGATGGTGCGGGAGAAAACCGGGGGATACCGGCTCCTCAGCGGCAATCAGGTGGGCGTGCTGTTCCTGGACCACGTGCTGCGCTGCCGCAGGGCTGCGGGTACGCTGCCGGAAAACGGCGTGTGCCTGAAAAGCGTGGTGAGTACGGAGATGGCCAGGGCCGCCGGGGAGTATTACGGCGTGCCCGTGGAGGATACCTTCACCGGCTTCAAGTTCCTGGCGGAAAAGATGAAGCAGTATGAAAGCGGCGTCAAGACCGTGCTGTTCAGCTTTGAGGAGGCCATCGGCTACGCCTTCGGCTCCTTCGTGCGGGACAAGGATGCGGTGACCGCCTCCGTCATGGCGGCGGAAATGGCGTCGGTCCTGGCCCTGGAGGGCAAGACGCTGACTGACCGGTTGGAAGAGCTGTATGCCATTCTCGGCCGGTATCAGGAAAAGACCGTCAGCCTGGTCATGCCGGGGCTGGACGGTCTGGAGAAGATGCGGGGCATTATGGCGCGGCTGCGGCAGACCATGCCGGAGACCCTTGGCGGGCTCCGGGTCCTGCGCTGCCGGGATTACGCCGCGGGCATTGCCCGCACCCCGGCGGGGGAGCGGGAGGAGCTGCCCATGCGGGGCTCCGATGTGCTGTATTACGAGCTGGAGGGGGACTGCCGCCTTGTGGTTCGGCCCTCCGGCACGGAGCCGAAGATCAAGATATACCTGCTGGTGCGGGGGGAGGACGCCGAAACCTGCGAGCGCCGCGTTTCCGCCCTGGAGGGCTTTGCCCGCAGCCTGGGGGAAGGTTGACAGGCGGCCCCCGCCTGGGCTATACTTGACGAAAAAGATCGCAGAGAAGGGGTCATGACCATGGCAGATACGATTTACGGAAATGTATATGATATTCAGAAATTCTGCGTCCACGACGGGCCCGGCATCCGTACGGACGTCTATCTCAAGGGCTGTCCGCTGCACTGCCTCTGGTGCCACAGCCCGGAGAGCCAGGGCTTCGGCAGCGACCTGGCTTATATGGACATGCGCTGCGTGGGCAGAGACGACTGCGGCCTCTGCGGGAAAGCCTGCGACCGCGGCGCGGTGAGCTGGGGCGAGCCCCAGCCGGACGCCACCGGGGAAAAAATGCTCGTTAAGCCCATCGTGGACCGGACGAAGTGCGACGTGTGCCTGAAATGCGTGGAAGCCTGCCCGGCCCAGGCCATGTACGATCCGCTGAAGCGCATGTCCCTGGAGGAGGTCATGCGCCAGGTGATGCTGGATAAGCGGTATTATGATAAATCCGGCGGCGGCGTGACCATCTCCGGCGGCGAGCCCATGAGCCAGTTCGCCTTCACCCTGGCCCTGGCAAAGCGGTGCCATGAGGAGGGCGTCCACGTCGCCCTGGATACCACGGGCTTCGCGCCCACCGCGCAGTATATGGAGATCCTGCCCTATATCGACCTGTTCCTGTACGATCTGAAGCATATGGATTCCCACCGCCATGAGCGGCTCACGGGCGTGCCAAATGAGCTGATCCTGGAAAACGCCAGGCAGCTCACCGCGGCGGGAGCCCGCTTCCAGGTGCGGTTTCCCATGATCCCCAAGCTGAACGCCACGCCGGAGAACATCCGGGCTACCGCGGAATTCTGCAAGGAGATCGAGGCGGGCATCGACGTGGTCCAGCTCCTGCCGTACCACAACTTCGGCGCCATGAAGTACGTGCGCCTGGGCATCCCCTATAAGCTCACCAACGTGGCATCCCCGGACGACAGCTTCATGAAGGAACAGCTCAAGCTGTTCCAGAGCTATGGCCTCAACGCCATGATCCACTGATACAGAGCCCGGATACATATGATGAGCGCTTCCGCGTTTTGCGGAAGCGCTCATTTTACAGGCTGTTTTTCAGCCCTCGTCCTTCAAGGTCAGGGCGATGTGCAGCTCGTCCAGCTGCTTCTGCTCTACTGTGCCCGGGGCGTCCATCATCAGGTCCTGGGCGTTCTTGTTCATGGGGAAGGGGATGACCTCCCGGATGGTGTCCACGCCTGCCAGGAGCATGACCATCCGGTCCACGCCGGGGGCCA
>JAEEGG010021854.1_pt1 | contig 12665 bp, 7 predicted proteins | sample 9134161 | NCBI WGS metagenome assembly JAEEGG01 (sample SAMN16246543, study PRJNA631951) | gut metagenome | biome: gut microbiome; feature: rumen; material: CR-attached | host: Bos | place: Iran: Karaj | collected 2018-10
TGAACATGTTCTTTGAAATAATCCGACACCCTCCGCGCATTCACCACCAGCAAGGTTCCCACTCCGACCAGCAAAAGGACCAGTGCGATGCTGATGACCGTTGATATCCAAGAGGATACAAGCCTTCTGCGGATCATTCTGTTGCTCTTTTGGGACATAATACACCTAATTTCGCCCCAAAGTTAAAAAATTTTCTTAACTTTGTATGCTAATTTTGATTATTATGGAAGATTCCGCCAAGAAGATTCTGTTCGTCAACTCCGAGATGGTTCCCTATCTCCCGGAGAGCAGCATTGCCAGGATCGGACGCGACCTGCCGCAGGGCATCCAGGAGCGAAAGAAGGAGATCCGTGCCTTCATGCCCCGCTATGGATGCATCAACGAACGGAAGAACCAGCTTCACGAAGTCATCCGCCTGTCCGGCATCAATATCATCATCGGCGACGTGGACCGTCCGCTGGTCATCAAGGTCGCCTCAATCACGTCTGCCCGGATCCAGGTCTATTTTATCGACAACGAGGATTATTTCCGCCGCAAGCAGATCTGCCGCGACGACGAGGGCCGTTTCTTTCCCGACAACGGAGAACGGGCGATCTTCTTCGCCCGGGGAGTCCTCGAGACCGTCAAGAAGCTCCGCTGGGCCCCGGACATCATCCACTGCCAGGGCTGGATCACCCAGGTCCTGCCCCTGTACCTGAAGAAAGCCTACAAGGACGACCCGATTTTCGCCCATACCAAAGTGGTCCTTTCCCTGATGGACGACATGCCCGCCGAACAGTTCGGCCCCGCCTTCAAGGATATGGTCCTGATGGGCGGCATCAAGCCGCGCGAAGTGGCGCTGACCGAAAAGGCGGACGGCATGGAACTTGCAAAACTTGCCGCCGGGCACGCGGACGGGATCATTTTCGCCGCCAAGGACCTGCCGGAGGAGCTGAGAGGGTTCTGCGAAGGTCTTCCCGCACCGGTCCTTCCCTATGACGAAGCCTCCTATGCGGACGGCAGTTATATGGACCAGTACAACCGTTTTTACGACAGTTTATTGTAATGAAATTTTCCTGGAAATGCATCGCGGCGGCGACCCTTCTCGCGGCAGGATGCGTGAAGACAGACCCTCAGTTAGGCCGGGATCTCATCGACTCCGGCCTGCTTTATGATACCTATACGGTCGAATTCGATCTCACCGATGTGGAAAACCGCCGGTCGGAGGATCTCTCCGCCTATTCTTCCACGCGCGTCACGCTCGGGGCCATCCGCGACGAGGAGTTCGGCCTGACGACCCGCGCCAGCGCCATGACCCTGATTCCGGCCCTGGACACCCTGGACTTCGGCACCGACCCGAAGGCCGTCAAATTCTTCCTCCACCTGAGCTGCGACACCGTCTCGGTCGCCGACCGCTCCCAGGCGAACATCCTGCAGAACGTCTATGTCCATGAACTGCTGGACTCGCTGAAGACCGTCGGCGTGGGAACCTGCACCCTGCCGTCCTACGACATCGCGCGGATTACCCGCGGGACGCCCGTCATCAACGGCAGCGATTCCCTCTCCTTCGAATTCACGCAGGAATTTGCCCAGAAATACATCGACGGCATCCGGGGGCTTTGCGTGAGGGACAGCGTCCTCATCGACCGCGGTTCCCAGCCGGAAAGCGGCTTGAACGCCTATCTCAAGCAGCGGATGAAGGAATATGTCAAGGTCCTCCCGGGCATTTTCATCGAAACCGACATTCCCGCGGGTAACGGCGGACGGATCACCCTTTTCGATCTCAGCTGCCTCAGTGTCAGCGACAATTACTACACCCGCAACAACAACGTCGCGATACTGACCCTCCACTCCAGCTGGAAGGGGGTCGAGAAGGACTCCACCTTCCTCTTTATCCCCGGCGAACCGAGCTTCTTCGACGAGAGCCAGTACATCCTCGACAACGAGCGCTTCTACCAGTACGCTTATAATTTTACCGGCCATGAGACGGCGGAAGGGAAAGCGGGGGCGACCTGGCGCATCGAAGGCGGCGGCGGGCTCAAGCCGGTGGTCAAGGCGGCCGAGTTGAAAGAGAAGACCCTCGCCGAAATCGCCAAGCGCGGCAGCGCCGAGAAGGTCATCATCAACAAGGCGACCATCCTGATGCCCTTCGAGATGCCCGCCAACTACAAGGACCTCTCCCTGTTCCCCTCCACGCTTTCGCCGACCATCCGAACGAAGACCTCCTCCGGGTCCATCCAGTTCGCCGGACTGACGGACGCATCCGACGCGACCGAGGACCAGGGCGAGATCGACCTGTCGAACCTCCGCTACTCCCCGGACGTATCCTACCACCTCCAGGAAATCCTCAAGCGGACGGAAAAGCTGGACGAAGCGGACGTGTGGCTGTTGACCGTCCATAACGAGACCATCCAGAACGCCACCGGGTCCATCTACGACAACGAATACTACCAGCAGCTGATGTATGCCTCCTACTACAACTCCCTCTATGGCTATGACGGCTACGGCGGGTACGGCGGCTATGGCGGATACGGGTACGGCGGATACGGCGGCTATGGCTACGGCGGCTACAACAACTACTATAATTATATGATGATGGCCCAGATGATGGCCGCCCAGAACCAGAGTTCGACGACAACGACCTCCGAACTGGACAAGGACCGTTACTACCGGGGCATCCTCAACGGCCCCGACGCGACGACCCTCGACCCGCTCACCAAACAGAAACGGGTTCCCCGCTTCCGGGTCACCTTCTCGATCCCGAAGAAATAGCGACCGAAAACCCCGGCACCATAGGAACCGGGGTCATTTTTAAGAGCGCCGTGAATTAGGCGTTGAGTTTTTCCTGAACTTTGGCGATGGCGTCACCAACCGTGGCGATACCGCTCGTTTCCTCATCCGGAATCTTGATGTCAAAAACGCGCTCAAATTCCATCAGAAGCTCGACCGTGTCGAGAGAATCTGCGCCGAGATCGTTGGTGAAGGATGCAGATTCAGTCACAGCGGACTCTTCCACACCGAGCTTGTCAACGATGATATCTTTGACAGCTTTCACGATTTCTTCGTTCGTCATAACAAATAGGTTTTAAGTTTATATTAACGTTTCTTTCTTTCTCGCAAAAGAGCGTACAAAGTAAGTAAAAATTTTCGGGAACTCAAAACATTCGCCCCGAAAAGCGACATTTAGGACTATAACGATTCATGTGTCCATACATGGATATCGGATTATTTGGATTATTCCGGATAGTTGTTACCTTTGTAGGTGAGTATGAACTTTCTCCATAGTCGTTATGCGGTACTGTAACAGACAACTCATCTTTTTGTCCATTGTCGGAGTGCTGTCCGGCCTATCTCTTCGGGGACAGGAAGTGGTGTCCCCTGTGGACAGTTCGGTGACAATTCAAGCGGACGGGAGTACACAGGTGGAGTATTATATCAATCCTTCCGCACTATTCCCCGTGTTCCATCCGGATTCAGCGTCGCGTAAGCGCCTGGTTTTTAGCGAAGAGGAAACGGAAGACTATTTTGCAATGCTCCAAGCCCGGACAGACTCCTTGTTGAGCATTCCTCCACCTTCAACGGCTCCGTCCATGGCGGTGTCGGAGTATTCGTTCGGGCGTATTCCAATCGAGTCCGGGGTGTCGCCGTCCGGCGGACGGGTCTATCGTGTCCCGATACAGGCGGCCTCCGGCATGAAGCTGGGTCCGTCCCTGTCCTTGAATTACAATAGCCAGGGCGGCGAAGGGGTTGCCGGATATGGCTGGGATGTGGGTGGCATGTCCGCCATTACGTTGATTGGCCGGAACGTGTACTATCATGGGGAGAGCCGTGCAGCCAGCCGTCTGGACAATGAGGGGTCGGTCTTTGCGCTGGACGGAGTTCCTCTTGTCCAGAACGATGATGTCGCGACGAGCGGGGAGTATCCGTTGGAGACGGCCTCGGGACATGTTCTTGTGAAAACCCTGACGGGACAAGGTGGGTATCCATCAGGGTTTATGGCCCTGTATCCAGACGGTCGCCGGGGAACCTTCAGCCGCTGGAATGCCGGGGCACAGCTATACCCGTCATATCCCTTGACGGAGCTGGTGGACCGTGATGGGAACAGGGTTAGTTACGCATATTCCCTGGATTCGGAAGAAGGAAACGATCGCCTGGAGCATGTGTTTTATGGCTCCACTTCGGGGGGCGGATACCAGGGGGCGATACACTTTGCGTATGACACGCTTTCTGAATCGTCGGTTCCGCTCCGTTATTATGCCGGTGCCGCGGTCTGCCACCCCTGGCGCCTGAGCGGAATCACTTCCATGGACGGGGCGGATACGCTCTGTCATTACAGCTTGGAATACACGCAGAAGGATGGTGTTTCTTTACTGAGCCGGATTGACTGTCTGAATCCTGACGCTGCCCTTCCTCCCTTGACCTTCCATTACGGGGAGATGGAAAGCGACCCTGTCAGTGGGGAACTGAGGCGGAATCCGGATCCGGTTCTTTTGTCAAGTGTGCTCACTCCCGGCTCCCGTCCGCTTATCCTTCGGCGAGGAAAGTTTGTGAGGAACAGTATCAATGACGGGATGCTGGTTTATGAGTCCTATACGACCTACTGGAAGGCCCTGGACCTCGTCTTTTATTGCATATATGGGAATCTCTATCCGGCCGACCGCCGAATCTACTTGGCACCGAGCCTGGCGGACATGAACGATATCGACGATAGCATCGTGGCGGGGGCAGGCTTCCTAAGTGCCGAGGCCGTGGACGTGGATGGTGACGGGGTGGACGAAATCGTGAAGCTGAACGGGGCTGGCGTGGATGAGACCGGGTCCGTCCTCCGGATAACCATATACGGCTGTGACAGTACCGGCCACCCTTACCAGAAGTCGTCCTATACGGTATCGCTCAATGGAAAGATTGGCAGCGGTTCGCTGGCGAGTCCGTACAACCGTGCATACCACTGGGGCGATTTTCTGGGGAACGGGAAGGTGCAGCTCCTGTGTATTGCTTATGCATCGAACGGGATGAATCCCAATGCCGCCCAGACCTGTTACAGTTCCCTGATAGACCTTTCCGCAGGAGTGAAATTGTATGATTCGGAGCTGATTACCGTCCACCCGGGGCGTCCGCGTGGCGCCTTTTGCTGCGACCTGGACGGGGATGGCCGGACGGAACTGTGTCATGCAACGGACGCGGGAATGAACGTATACCGCTGGCAGCTATCAGGAGGCTTTTCGCTGGAACAGACTCTCTCCGGCCCGAGCGCGGATGAGATGAACGGAGACAATCCGACCTTCGTGACGGATATCAACGGAGACGGCTATGTGGATATCATGCTCTCACCAGCGGTAAACGGCGGATCGCAGTGGACGCGGTATGCGTATACGGGGACCCGGATGCGGCAATTGTCCATGGAGATATGCTCCCGCGGGGAGGATGATGAATTCCTGTTCATAGATCTTGACCGGGACGGGTTCACGGATGTGGTGAAGGTGAACGGTACGTCATTGACGTCTTATATCAACAGTAAGGGACGTTCATTCTCCTCCGGGACGGTGTCCCCCGATGGAATCAGCGACAGCAAGGGCATTCTGCCCGTGAATGTGGTGGACTATTCGGCGTCAAGTTGCTTTGCCAAGCTGGACGGGACGGGCATCAACCGTTACGACTACACGATTACCGCTGGGCCCCGCCGCTATTTGACGTCGATGACAGACAGTTACGGGCGGTACTATCAGAATGTGTATTCCTATCTTCCGGAGTCCAGCCTCTATGGTGTGGATCCCGCTGCGAGTGTGGATGCTGCGGCGGGTTACCGTTTCTGCACGCTTCCGCTCTATGTCTTGAGAAGCGAATACGGCCGTGCGAAAGAGAATGACGTGAGCACGCAGTTTCTCAGCCGGGGTTATCAATACTACAGCGGCGTTGGCCACGCCCTTGGCCTTGGCTTCTGCGGCTTCAGCCGGGTTCGTACTTATGATTATACAGGGGGTAATCCTACGGTAATAACGGAGGAAGTGCATGCCCCGATGAAACGGGGCGCCGTGACGCTCGTGGAGACGCGGCTGGGTTCTGTGCACGCCGCACCTCACAGTCGCATCAACAGCACATACGATAGCCATAGCACGCAATATGGTAAACTGAACCCGCGCCTGACGCAGACCACTTCCACTGACTATCTGACGGGCCTGACTGTAGCGACGGCATACAGTTATGACGCCTACGACCTTCCGACGACGGTCACGACGACGCGCACGAGCGGAGCCGGGGCGCAGAAATCGGAGCGTTTGGAGCGGAGTTACAGCCATAGCGCTACAACGCAGAAGTATATTCTCGGCTCGGTAAGTGAAGAGAGTATCGTCCGGGAAGGTGACGGAGATGCCCTTCTTTCCTGGAAAGAGCGTGAAGTCACGACCTTCGACAGCCTTTTCCGTCCATCTACCCGGAAGAAGTATGTGGGCGGGTGCGGGTATCGTATCGTGGAGGACGGGTCCGCCACGGAGGTAGGCGAATGGGTGGAGGGGGAAGATCCGATTTTGGATAATCCGGTTGAGCCGGGTATCCGTCCACGAGGTGGTGGGGTACAGCCAGAGCCGGATGGGCCTTCCATTCCGCTGGATTCGTTGTTCATTGAGCCTGTCGAACCGGAAGAACCTGCCGAACCGGAGGATCCGGAGCCCCCGTTGATGGAGGAGGTAGATGCCACGAATCTTGTCAGCGAGACGCGATGGCAGTACGATAGTTATGGGAATGTGGTTTCGGAGCAGATGGCGCCCTACGGAGCGACGGTGTTCACGGGCAAGAGCTGGACATACGACGGTAACGGGCGGTACTTGACGGGTGAGACAGATGAGCTGGGCCATACGACGACGTACGGGTCCTACAACAAGTTCGGTAAACCGGGGACGGCCGTAGACTGGCGGGGCCATGAGACGGCGCTGTCCTATGATTCCTGGGGAGCCCCGGTGAGGAGGGAGAACGCTGACGGGAGCGTCGAGGAGACTCAGACCCTGTGGTCCTCCCCCGGCGAAGAAGGACTATACTGCATAGTGAAACGCTCTTCCAACGCTCCGGAGACGAAAGTATACTATGATGCCCTTGACCGGGAGGTCATACGTGGAGAGAAGCGTTTCGACGGGAGCTGGCTGTGGCGGAAGACCGAATATGACGGGAAAGGACGGGTGAGCCGTGTGTCGCTTCCCTACAAGGGGACGGCGCCGGCGTATTGGACCGTGAACAGCTATGATGACTACGGCCGGCTTCTGAGCGTGGTGGAAGGGGCCTCCGGGAAACAGTCCACCTGGGCATACGATGGAGCGAGCGTCACGACGGTGAAGGAGGGAATCCAATCGACGAAGACCACCGATGCCAACGGCGCGGTGGTGGGTGTGACGGACGGCGGAGGGACGATAACATATATCCTCCGGGATGACGGACAGCCATCGCGGGTGACGGCTCCGGGGAATGTGGTCACCTCATTTGAATACGATGACTACGGAAGACGGACGAAGATGAGGGACCCGAGCGCCGGCGTCCAGACGGACGTCTATGTGTGGAACCCCGACGGCACATCGGTCCGGACCCATACGAACGCCAACGGGAGCGTCACGACCCGAGTGGACCGTTACGGACGGACGACCGGGGTGGAGCGAGCCGGGACGGATACTGTCGCATATTACTATAATGCGTCCGGCCTGCTGGAGCGGGCACTGTCGACGGGCGGGGTATCGAAGCGGTATGCCTATGACAGCCTGGACCGCGTGAGGAGCGTAAGGGACAGCCTCAGGGATGGGCGCTGGCTGCAGCAGGACTACAGCTATGGTCCCAGCGGACGGCTGGAACAGACAGCCTATAGCACGCAGGGTGGCCCTGTCACGACGGAGCACTACCGTTATGCGAACGGCCACCAAAGCGGCATCCGCCTTCAGGACAGCACGGTAGTTTGGACCCTTGTGTCGGAGAACGGGCAGGGGAGAGTGTCGGAGATACAGACCGGTAGCATCAGCCGTGAGTACGGCTATACGCCGTCCGGGCTTCCGACTTTCAGGAAGATGGGCGGCGGGACACTCCAGCACTTCGCCTACCAGTTCGATCCCCTGACGGGGAACCTCCTGAGCCGGAGCGATGTCCTGCGCTCAAAGACGGAGACCTTCGCCTACGACACGCTGGGCCGCCTCGTCGGGATGGGCGCAAGGACGGTGACGTACGACAGTAAGGGGAACCTGGGTCAGATGCCGGACGTGGGCCAGCTCTACTACGAAGATGCTGACCATCCCTACCGTGCGACGGCCTATATGCCGGAGACTACAAGCGGCTGGCCGTTCCATGACCAGACGGTCAGTTACACAGGCTTCAACCGCCCGCTGGAGATACAGGAAGGGGCCTACAAGGCGACCTTCGCCTACGGGCTGGCGGACGAGCGAGTGAAAATGACGCTCCGCAGCGGCAGTTCCGTCACCCTGACGCGTTACTATCTCGGCGGCCGCTATGAGATGGACGAGACGTCCGGAGGAGTGACGAAGGAACGCCTGTACCTCGGTGGGGATCCGTACAGCGCCCCGGTCGTATATGTGCGGGAGAACGGCGGAGCGTGGACACTTCTGAACATCGGGCGGGACTACCTCGGGAGCATCACGCATATCGCCACCGGGGACGGGACACTTCTTGCGGAGTATAGTTATGACCCCTGGGGCCGCATGAGGAACCCGCAGACGCAGGTCCTCTACGCCGGTGGAACGGAGCCGGAACTCCTGCTGGGACGTGGCTACACAGGGCATGAGCACCTGAAACAGTTCGGCCTCATCAACATGAACGCCCGGCTGTACGACCCCTACCTCGGCCGCTTCCTGAGCCCCGACCCCTACGTCCAGGCCCCCGACTTCTCCCAGAACTTCAACCGCTACTCCTATGCCCTCAACAATCCGCTGAAGTACACGGATGAGAGTGGGGAAGTGTTTGGCGTTGACGATGTTCTTATTGCCCTTGCAGTAGGATCTTTATTTGGATCTTATTTTGGCGGCGTTATTGCAAATGAGGGACAATACAATCCGTTGAAATGGGATTGGTCTTCGTCTCAAACATACAAATATATGCTTTCTGGAGCAATCGTAGGTGGTTTTAGCGGATTCGTTGGGGGAGCGATTATTACTTCCGGTATCCCGTTCGCGAATACCATGTCTACTATGGTATCATCGTTTTTGAATTCTTTAGGGATGAATGCGTATTCAGAGGGTTTAGTTCCCATTTCTATGAGTTATGGATTTGCATCCTACAACTTTTCGAATAATGAATGGGGCTATTTATGGAAAAAAGGGAATAGCTGGTATGAGAATATGTCATATATGTTTGGCGCGTTTGCCAATATTCAAGATGTTTTCTCTTTCATGCAAGGAGGAACTGAAGCCATGGCTGTTAACTCGGCACCTATAAATGATGGTGGATGGTGGGGGCATAGTTCTATAACTGATCTATCTGGGGAGAGCCTTTTGTCCGTCGGGCCAGCATATGGCGCAGAAAAATCAGGTGGTTTATTTGAAACATTGAAAAATGGTGTCCAACCAGCAGATATGGATTGGTCGACATATTTTCGAGAAGAAGGTACGTGGTCAGTTATTCTTCCAAATGTGAGCTCTAACGCTATAGGGAAATATGCGGCGAGTGTATCGCAATGGGATTTTCTTCTTAACAGTTGTGTAGGACATACAACCCGTGCTTTATGGGGCGCAGGCATTCCTACGCTATATTTGTTTCATCCATATATGCTTAATGCTCAATTATTCGTGCGAAAAATTGGAATTATGTCAAGTCCGTTTTTATATGATTGGTATCTATGAAAAGATGGTTCATTATAGGCATTGTTTTGATTTCGGCATGGAACTGCTCGATATCCCGGGGTGATTATCGCTCATCAGAAGAAACACGGGGTGTTTCGCAACGGGCCGTTCGCTCTTTTGAAGAGATCCCGGCGGACATGTTGTCTCAATTGGAAGTGTCAGGTTCCGATGATAATTATCTGTTGACGCCCCATGAGGCCGCATATTTGAATTTGATTTTCAACTCAGATTCACTGGGGTTCGACTTCATTGATAAGAGAGTATGGTTTAGAAAAGGGAAAGCAGCCTTTTTTGAAGAAGAGAAAATCAGAAAGGGAAAAGGCCAGGCACCCATAAGGTCTGCCTATTTGTACATCTTTTCGGAAGAAGAAAAGAAAAGCATTGAAGGAATCGATGCGGCAATCGATTATTGGTGTGTGATGCTCTATTCGTATGATAAGATGCTCACATTTGTAAAACAATCAGTTTCGCCGAACGAGTAGATTTTTAAGTTACGCAAGGGATTTAGAAAAAATAACCTGTATCATTTTTCCTGTCGTCGCACTGCGTGCGACCCATCCCTCTATTCAGCGACATGAAAAGAGTATTATTACTGTTTTGCGCCTTAATAGCGCAGTGTCTCACAGGATGCGAAAAATTCATATCTTTTGGATTTTTACTTCCGGAAAAGTATGAATGTGTGTATTGTTTTATCCCTGAAAAAAGAACAAAGTGGTCCAATGATACCACCATATGCTTCACGAAAGAAGATCTTCGATTACTACCGCTTTCGCCCTGGGGAGAAGGGGAAAAATATGGTATGGTAAGCCTCGGTCAGGGTACAATTGATTATTTGTTTTATTGTTGGGAAAGTGATACGGTATCGTTCTTCCTCTTTGATAAGAATGTCATTGATACGATGCCCTGGGATGAGATTGTAAAAAAACTATTGCGTCTTACAGCGTTATGATTTTACGAAGGAGGATCTAAATCGAATCAGATGTCATATATACTATCCGCCGACAGAAGAAATGGCGACTATTCATATGTTCCCGCCTTACGAAACATTTGAGACGAAACGGGCTGTTGTTGATGTAATGAAATGATCATTATATTTTATTGCTTATGCCATGTCAAAACTGATTCATTTACTGATCGCCGTGTCCGTTGCCGTTCCTTTTGTCGCAACGGCATGTGCTAAAGCGGATGCGCGACAGCTATATCCTTATATGCGGCCATCAGAAGTGGACTCCTATCTTGCGGGCCAGTTTATTCAGGGTAAACTGGATTGTGCGTTCATCTTATCGAATTATTCTTTTGACGTGGTATGTGTTTACCAGCAGGAAATGTCCGTGGTCTCAGGTTCTGGTGATGAAGTCAAGATTGAAAAGTGGGAAGAGTATGTGTCGAGAAAGCTAGAATCCCAAATACACGGCCCGGGACTATTTACGGAACCAAGTATTGATGTGAGGATAAATGCTCCGAAGCCAAGTTATCCATTCTTCGGAGACATTATTGGCGGCCTCATCAACATGAAAAGGTATAATGAAAAGTATTAGTAAATTGTATCTTGGAGTAACGATTGTTGCGTTAGCATGCACTGTGACTGGGTGTACGGAAACAAAACACCCGGAGCATTACTACCTCACGATCAGGAATATGTCTGATAAAACCATCATGATAGGGCTATCGGACATGTACCCGGTTGATTCTATTGTTGTTCTTTGGAGAGCGGATGAAAGTGAATGTGTAAGACCGAACAGTGAACAGTCTTATACTAAGACGAATTATGAAGAAGGCATCTCAACTTGGTATTCTTTCTTTAACTGGGAGTTTCAGGGATATATGTCCATAACCCTTGTTGATTTCAATCATAATAGTACATCGAGATGGAAGGTGGAAGATTATAGTGATGTCCTTGTCCGTTATGATTTAAAAAGAGAAGATATGGAACGTCTCCATTGGACGATCAGTTATCCCCCGACAGAGGCGATGAAGGATATTCACATGTTCCCACCTTACGAAACGTTTGAGACGAAACGGGCTGTTGTTGATGTAATGAAATGATTATTATATTTTATTGTTTACGCCATGTCAAAACTGATTCATTTACTGGTCGCCGTGTCCGTTGTCGTCCCTTTTGTTGCAACGGCATGTGCTAAAACGGATGCGCCGTCTGGCGCTTCCCAGGATTTTTCCAAGGAGATCGCGGAAGGGAAAACGCTGTACATCGTCAGCAGTGAAGCGGGATGCGATCAGCTTGTGGACCTGGGGCCCGAAAAGGCGACGCTATCAGTTGCTCAATCCCGGGAGGGCCTTTGTGACTTAACGCTCTCTTATGACTTCGTTTATTCTTCAGCGCATTTTTCTCTGCACTTTTTTATCCCGAATGTGTCCATGAAGAAGAATGAGGATCGTTTTGATGTTCAATGTCAGAAGTTGCAGGGGGTGTGGTCCTTTACAGATTCTTCCATTGAGCGATTTCTTCTATTAAACGGGTTCAAGCAGGAGGATCTCCCCTTTGAAAATGTCTCTGTTTCCGGAAGCGTCGGATTCGACGGGCGTGCCGTCATGGACCTTTCCGGATCCATCGGCGGGGAAGCCTTCCGTATCAAGGTCTTGGAAACCGCCGTTGCCTATCCGGGCTCCCAAGCGAATGTCGGAGCCATCATTGACTACCTGTGTTCCAACGAAATCTCCTTCACGAACACTTCCTCGACCCCCTATGATATTCACTTTGATTTGGACCAACATACAGGGCAGCAAAGTGAAATTCATCTCGAAGTTGGAGAGAGCAAGCAGCTCCGTTTTTACTTTGACGAGCTCCTCTGGGGAGGCGAATGTGCTGAAATGACGATTTCGGCACAAGGAGGGAAGTCCGTGACG
>JAEEGG010021855.1_pt1 | contig 12665 bp, 8 predicted proteins | sample 9134161 | NCBI WGS metagenome assembly JAEEGG01 (sample SAMN16246543, study PRJNA631951) | gut metagenome | biome: gut microbiome; feature: rumen; material: CR-attached | host: Bos | place: Iran: Karaj | collected 2018-10
CGCGCTCCGAGGACGTCCGCGCCATCAAGTCCGCCTTTCCGGAGGCGCTGGCCGTGGACATGGAGTCCGGGGCCATCGCCCAGTCGTGCCACCTCGCCGGCGTGCCGTTCCTCTCCTTCCGCGTCATCAGCGACGTTCCCGGCGGCGACGGTCATTACGCCAAATACGAGAATTTCTGGGAAACGATGGCCGACCGCTCCTTTGAAGTGACGAGGCTTTTGCTTGAGGCGCTCTGCGCCTAGTCCCGCAGGTTTGCAACACAATGAACCGCCCACGACACACCTTTACCGCAAACTGGCACTCCCACACGTTCCGCTGCAAGCACGCCGCGGGCGACGTGATTGACTACTGCGCGGAGGCCATGCGCGCCGGAATCACGACGCTCGGCATCTCCGACCATTCCCCGACGCTGGACGGGCGCTGGCCGGGCGTCCGCATGGACTACGCGCTCATGCCGGACTACATCAACGCCATACGGTATGCCGCCGTCGCATACCCCGGCCTGCGGCTCTATGCCGGGCTAGAGTGTGAATGGGTTCCCTCCTTTGGCCACGATTGGTTCGAGGGCGACCTCCGGGGGCGCTTCGGGCTGGACTTCATCGCCTTTGCGCCGCATTCTTTCACGATGGAGGAGGGGTCGGAGCATTGGTACAATTCCTTTCTCCGTTCCCCCGCGATCGACCAGAAAGCCTGGGTGCGCGGCTACGCGCGGTACGTGGTGGAGGCCATCGGCACGGGCCTCTTCGACTACGTCGCCCATCCCGACCTCATCGGCTGCTTCTGCACCGCGTGGACGCCCGACTGCGCCGCCGCCGCGCGCGACATCGCCCAGGCCGCGCGCGACGCCAGTCTGCCCCTGGAGCTCAATACCTCGGGCTTTCGGAAGCCTTGGGTCACGGACGACGACGGCGCCACGCGCCCGCAGTACCCCTGGGCGCCGTTCTGGGAGGTCGTGGCGGCCGAGGGCGCCACGGTCATGGTCAACACCGACGCCCACGCCCCGGAATTCCTCGCGGCCTCGCTGACGGAGGCTTTCGCGCTGGCCGACGCCGTCGGTCTTGAAATCCGTTCGCCGGTTTCGCCCGCCGACATGCGGCGGTAATTAGGGGCGGCGCCCCTAGTCCTTGAGCTCGATTTCGAGCCGTTGGGCGAGGTCATGCTCCCGCAGCGCCTTGAGCATGTCGCCGAGATCCCCCTCCATCACGCCGGAGAGGTTGTAGGCCGTGTAGTTGATCCGGTGGTCCGTGATGCGGTTCTGCGGATAGTTGTAGGTGCGGATCTTCTGGCTGCGGTCGCCGTTGCCGGCGAGGTCGCGGCGGTTGCGGCTGTCCTTTGCCTCCTCGGCTGAGCGACGCTGGTCGAGGATGCGCGCCTTGAGGACGGCCATGCACTTCTCCTTGTTGCGGAGCTGCGAGCGCTCGTCCTGGCACTGCGCCACGAGGCCGGTCGGGAGGTGGGTGATGCGGACTGCCGAATAGGTGGTGTTCACGCCCTGGCCGCCGTGGCCGCCCGCGCAGAAGATGTCGATGCGCAGGTCGCTGTCTGGGATGTCGAGGTCGTCCTCCTCATCGGCTTCGGGTAGTAGGAGGACGGTGGCGGCGGAGGTGTGGATGCGGCCCTGGGCCTCCGTGGCGGGGACGCGCTGCACGCGGTGCGTGCCGCTCTCGAACTTGAGGCGGCCGTAAACGCCCTCGCCGGTGATTGTGGCGATGACCTCCTTGAAGCCGCCAGCTTCGCCCTCGTTGGAGTCGAGGACGGAAACCTTCCAGCCCTTCGACTCGGCATAGCGCGAATACATGCGGAAGAGGTCGCCGGCGAAAAGGGCTGCCTCGTCGCCGCCTGTGCCGCCGCGCACCTCAAGAATGGCGTTGCGGTCGTCGGCCGCGTCCGGCGGCAGCAGCGAGACGAGCACGGCGTGCTCGCACTCGGCAATCTTCGCGGGAAGCCCCTCGGCCTCCTCGCGCGCCATCTCGCGCAGCTCGGGGTCGGTCGAAGGGTCGTCGATCAGCGCCTTGTTGTCTTCCAGCTCCTTGATTGCCGAAGTGTATGCACGAACATTCGCCTCAAGACGCTTCAGCGAGGCATGCTCGCGGACGGCTTTCTTGAGGCGCTTCGGATCGGCAAGAGTAGCCGGGTCGCCAAGAAGACGCTCCAAGTCCTCCAGGCGGTCCAGCACCCGCGTGACACGTTTCTGGTCAATCATGGGTGGGCCTCCGCGGACGGACTTAGGCGTAATTTATTTCTTCTTGCCGTAGCGCTTGTAGAACTGGTCGATGCGGCCTTCGGTGTCAACCAGCGTCTGCTGCCCTGTGAAATAGGGGTGGCAGGCGGAGCAGGTGTTCACCGACATCGCCTTCTTGGTGGAGCGGGTGTGTATGACGTTTCCGCACGCGCAGGTGATTGTCGCGTCGGCGTATTCGGGATGGATGTCCTTCTTCATGATGAATCCCTTTGTAAAAAGAATGGTCTAAAATGATACCAAAGTGCCTTTCCTATGTCAAATCACAGCGAAAAAAAACTCCGGCATCCGCTGACCCGCATGAGGCTACTCCCACTAGAACCCGCTGTCGGATGTCTACCTGTTGCTCACCATGTTGAGCAGCAGGTGGAAGTGGTTGGCTATATGGCATCGTTTTCCCTGTGAAATGGTAATTTATGGCAATGTGACGCAGAGGCGGAAGCCGTATGTGGTGTTAGCCGTGCCTGGCGCCTGGCTGGTCCTAAAGGCCGAACGCATGCCCTTGGCGCCGTCATAGTAGTATGAAGAACGAATGACGCGCTCGCTTCCCGACGACGGTCCTTTGGGATCAATGGCCGGCGCGTCTGACGTGTCATAGTCGCCGTACCAGTCAAGGCACCATTCCAATTGATTGCCATACATGTCGTAGAAGCCCCAGCCGTTCGGCTGCCTGCCCCCGACGGCGTGAACTCTTTCACTGCCATTGTTGCCGGTGAACCACGCTATGGGTTCCACGTCGGGATTGCCCCATTGCGCATCGTTGCCCTTGCCTGTGTAGATGGCGGTGGTCGTTCCGGCGCGGCAGGCGAACTCCCACTGCGCCTCGGTTGGAAGGTCGAGGGCAAGCCCCGTCGCCGAACGCATCGTCGAGAGGTAGCCTCCGGCCGTCGAACCCGTCGAGGGCCAGTTGATGCCGTCCGAAACCGAGCCACGGAGGTTGTTGTAGAGGATTCGTCCGATTGGCGCCTGGTCGGGATCATCGCCATCATAGGGGGTTTCCTGCTCGCCGTAGGTGGCGTGAACCTTGCAGCCCATGAGGGCGAACTGCTTTCGCGTCGTCTCGTAAATGGCCAGGTAGTAGTCGTTCGTGAGGCTGACGAGGTGCTGCGTTTCCGTGGTGTTGCGCCATTGGTTCTCGTCCTCCGGCGAACCCATGGTGAAGGTCATGCCGGCGGCACTGACCTTCTTCATCACGAGGTGGGTCGTGCGGTAGATGTCGTTGGTTAGCCCGCCATGAGGGAGGAAGCCTTCGGAGGCGTAATAGGCGATGGCCTTGGTTTCGAGATTAATGTCCATGACATCGGGCGGGACATCTCGCGCCCACGCCTTGAGCGACACCGAAATGGATGGGGTGTCGGACTTCTGGTCGGGCCAGCTGCTGCGCGCATCCCAGACTATTGACCTGTCGCCGGCGGGAACGAGCTGGTTGCAGTCGCCTGTGACGAACGAGATGTTCTGTCCGCCGATGGAGACGTGGTTCGTGAGGACATCCATCGTAATGTAGGCGGGTTCGTCAAGGTGGTAGGAGATACGGAATTTGCAGCGCTTGTCCTGTTCGACGCGAAACGCGGTGATCTGCGGGTCGTAGCCAAGCGAATCGGAGGCGGGGCCCGAAATGCCATTCAGCAGAACGCGCTTGCGCGGGTTGTCCACGGAGGCCCTGAAGCAGTCCGGCGTGATGCCAAGGCTCACGGGTTCATGCTCGACGCTCCAGCCCGACCATTCGCGGAAGGCGTGGTAGGTCCAGTCCCAGCCGTAGTTCCCGAAGATGTCGATGAGGTCGCGGAGATAGACCTCCACGCCGCCTGCCCATGCGGGGGCGGAGAATTCGCCGACGTAGATTTTCGCCCCGTGCGCCGCCTCGAAGGCGCGCGCCTTCGAGAGGACTTGCTGGAGATAGGTCTTGTCACGCCCCTCCCGGGGATAGTAGAGGATGTCGAAGTTCGTTTCGCCGTTCACGCCCTGGTGCGTGTAGCTGCCCGGCTCGTACATGTGCAGTTCGTAGATCACGTTCGTCAGATTGAGCGGCGAGAGGTAGGAGAAGGTGAGCGGCGAATCCTTCTTGTTGGACTCGATGATGATTGGCGTCTCGGGATCGATGGCGCGGATCGCCTCGGCGGCGAGACGCTGTATCGTCCAGTAGTCGTAGAGCACCGGACCGGTCTGGTTCAGTTCGTTGCAGAGGTCGTAGCCGTAGATTCCGGCGCGGCCCTTGAAGCGCGTCGCGATGTTCCGCCAGAGTGAGATGAACTCCTGGGCGTAGGTCTCGTCGTCCAGCATCCGCCCGTCGTTGCCGCCGGGGGGCGTGTGGAGGTCCACCGCGACCTCCATGCCGTAGCGGACGGCCCAGGGCAGCACGTCGCGATCGAGGTGGTCGAGCTTGCCGCCGAGCCATGTGCGGTAGCGTGCCAGGTAGTCTTGCTGCGATTCGCCGGAGGACGGCTTGGGGCCGTCGGTCATCTGGTAGCGCACCAGCGTCGCGCCCCACTGGCAGAGCGTCTGGAAGTCGTTTTCGGTGCAGTTGCGCCCCGGGAGCATTACGCCGCGCTTCTGCGGGGCGTTGCGGACGCGATCCGTGTAGGCGCAGGTGAGGTCGCCGTTCACGCGCGGGAAGAGCGGGTCGCCGTTCACGACCTCGGCAGTCGATAGGTCGAACTGCACGCGGCCGCTGACGCCCTGCAGGCCGAGCCAAAAGCGCCCGCGCGAGGAACGCGTGCCGCCGGAAACCGTATCAACAACCTCCATGCGTTGCCACTCAAAGGGCGCGGAGGGGCGCGGGGCCTCGGGGTAGCGGTCGCTTCCGGTGTCCGGGTCGGTGAAGTGGAGCATGACCTTGATGCCGTAGGTTGTCCTCTCCGGCACGGACAGCGTTCCCGCGCGCGCCAACACAGACGCGGAGAGCGTGCGCCCCTCGAACTGGTCGAGGTCAAACGAAGCCCTCGCGCCGTAGAAGGTGCCGTCCGCCGCCTCCTCCGGCACATCGACCGTAAGGATGTTGCCGGAAATCGTGGCGTATTGCCCCGCGCTCCAGGTGAGTTCGACATCCGAGGTTGCCAAGGATGCGCCCGGCCAGGCGAGGCACGCGGAGGCGAGAAGCGCCGCCATGACTAGTGACGATTGGCGAATTACTTTATTTTTCATGGTGTGTTTTCCTTATGTTCCACTTGGGAGGGGAGAAGAAGGGATGACAGATATGTTGCCAGCGCGGAAACAGTCGTCGCGGCGGCGACCGCCGCCATGCCCCAGAGATGGTCGCGTCCGGCGAGGATGGTCGGGCAGGCGGCGAAGGCCCGCCAGAACACGATGACGTAGGCTACCTGCCCCAGAAGGACGGCGCGCGGCTTGAGGCGCACTGCGGCAAGCCCCTCGACTAAGCCGCGTAGGGCGTTTAGCACGCATATCCCGGCACCGGCCGCGAGGGCGGCCGTAGCCAGGCCAAGGCTTCCGGGCGGGATTTTCTGGAAGTCGCAGAAATACCAGCGCGAAAAGGGCGCAGAGAAAGATGCGGCGAGGAGCGCCACGCCCAGTCCTGCGCCGGCGACGAGCGCGAAGGACAGGACGCGCCGCGCGCTTTCCCGCGTCTTTGCGAAGACTACCGCCACTGTCTGGATTTGCTGCGCCGAAGCGAGGAACGATATTGCCAGCCCGTAGGCGACATAGTGGACGAGGCGGTATAGCTCCGGATCCGAGGAGCGGGAGTAGAAGAAGGTAGCGATGGCGGAGGTTGCGGTTAGCAGGAAGGCTCCGGCGGAAAGCGGGATCGCGAAGCGCAGCTGGCGGTTGACGGTTGCGGGCGGCGAGGCGTCCGGCGCGTTTTCCGGCAGGGCGGCGGTGAAGGGGCGCGAAAAGCGCCAGGTGAGGCCAGTCTCCACGAGGCACGGGAGCGTCATGGCGACCGCGCCCCAGATGTGGCCGACAAGGCCGAATCGCACGAAGCACCAGGCGAGCGGGACGGCCACGGCCACGCGGATGAGCGTCGCTGCATTGGCCAGGTCGCTGCGCTTGGCGCGGAGAAGCGGCGCCAGAAAGAGGCCGCGGACATAGAAGTTCATCTGCATCGGGATGCAGGCGATGACCGAGCGGCGCGCGACAGTCCGCACTGCGGCACTGTCCACGGCAAGGATGCGGCCGAACACGAGCCCTTCGGTCGCGGGCAGGGCCGCAATGACCTGGCACAGGGCCGCCACGGCGGCCAGCAGCAGGCTCAGCCATAGAAAGTTCCGGCTTCCAGGCCGCGTCGTGGCGAAGACGATGCCCGTCGTGACAAGGCCGAAGCTGGTCGAGGCCAGGAAGGTCAGCACCTGCTGCCCGATGACATACGCCTCATATTCCAAGCCTCCCATTGGCCCGTTCGACACCACGCTCGCGACGAGCGGGTAGGTGAACGACTGGGAGAAGACGATGACGACGAGCGGTAGGAAAAACGCCGTCAGCGTCCTGAATGTCGGCTTGTCCGATATGGGCATGGATGCACTCACTATATCAAGATGCGGGGCTGACCTTGACGAGCCAGAGCGAGTTGTCGCTGCCATAGCGCTCGCAGCCCTGTGGCTGCATCCACTCCGCCGTGATGAGCCACGATTCGCCGTCCGCGTCCGCAACGCAGTAGTTGCCGAGGCGCGCGCCCAGTTCCGGAACGAGCGGGAACTCCGTTTCGCGGACGAGTCCGCCGCGCGCCGGGTCGAACTCGGCCATGAAGATGGGGGCGCGGTTGCGGAAGACATGGCCGTTCGCCGAAGTCTCGCGCGTATAGGCTAGGAAAAGCGCGTCGCCGCAGGGAACCCAGTGCTGCTGCGTGTTCCGGTTGCCGATGGGGGTCCCGTCGGTCCATGTCCATGGACGCGGCGCGGAGAAGGTCATGCCGCCGTCGTCGCTTTCGCACCAGAGGCCCGTTTCGTCGCTGCGGAGCGTGAGGAAGACCTTGCCGCCGAGCCGCGAGAGCGAGGGCTCTCCGATGCCGCGCGCAAGGTCGTCGCGGGCGACGGGCGTTCCCGCCGCGACAACCTTGAGGCCGTCGCCGCCGAAGGCGTAGCGCACCGTCACGACCTGGCTCTTTGGCCCGGCGCCCGGCGGGCAGAAGTAGAACGGCATGAGGATGTCGCCGTTTTCGCATTCAAGCGCCTGGCCGAAAGGCAGTGCCAGTTCGTAGTCGAGCGGGAAAGGAAGCGGCCTGTAGCCCGTGAAGCTTCCCTTGCCGATGTCCACGGAGACCTGGATCGGGCGCCCGTAGGGGCGGCCGTCCACGCATTCCTGGAAGGGGAGCTTGTCGTCCTTGTAGAGTTGCTCCATGCCGAGGGCGAACCACTTACCGGCCTTGGCGGCATGGCGGATGGTGGCGTAGTGTGCGACACGGATGTCGCCCTCCCAGGTGTCGGCGAGGGCCGTCTGCTCGGCAGGTTCGCTCCAGGTCCTGCCGCCGTCGACGCTCTTTGAGATGAACTGGCCGTAGAAGACGTCGGAGCCGGTCAGCAGCAGTTTCTGGAAGCCCAGAAGCGCCGTTCCATGGCCGTCGGTGGCGATGGAGGGCTGTATCTTGCAGAACTTGCCGTCGAAACCGGGGAAGAGGCGCTGGCGGGTGAAGTCGTATCGTGTATTTTTCATTTTCCTTGCATTCCTTCTATGAGGGCGCGCTTGCGGGGGTTGTCGGCCGACGGCCGGAAACATTCGGGCGCGGTGCCGAAGGCTACCGGCTCGTGCTCGACGCTCCAGCCTTCCCATTCGCGGAAGGCGTGGTAGGTCCAGTCCCAGCCGTATTCGCGGAAGAGGTCGATGCAGTCGGCGATGTAGTTCTCCGCGCCAGGCGCCCACGCCGAGGCACTGAACTCGCCCACGTAGATCTTCGCGCCATGCTTCCTCTCGAACTTCCGCACCACTTCAAGGACACGCCTGGCAAGCGCCTTGTCGTGCCCCGGCGACGGATACCGCACGAACTCCGGCGGCTCGACGCCCAGCCTGGTGTGCGGCAGCTGGTGGGTGAAGTCGCCCGGCTCGTACATGTGGACCTGGTAGATGACATTCGTCAGGTCGAGGGGGCTGAGGTAGGAGAAGGAGAGCGGCGAGTCCATGTGGTTGGATTCGATGACGATTGGCGTCTCCGGGTCGATTTCGCGAATGGCCTCTGCGGCTAGGCGCTGGAGCGTCCAGTAGTCGGTTTCGGCCGGGGCATGCTGGTTTGGCTCGTTGATGAGGTCGTAGCCGTAGATGCCCTCGCGCCCCTTGAAGCGACTGGCGATCCTCCGCCAGCAGTCCACGAATTCGTCCGTGTATGTCCTCTCGCAGAAGACCCTGGCAACGCCGTCCTTGAACCCGCCGGGAACACGGTGGAGATCAACGACGATGTCGATTCCGTATTTGACGGCCCATGGCAGCATGTCGCGGTCGAGGCGGTCGAGCATGCCGTCGAGCCAGGCGCGGTAGCGTGGGATGAAGGTTTCGGGCGCCTCGTCCTTGGCCGGGACGGGGCCGTCCACGATTTGGTAGCGGGCGAGGGTTGCACCCCATTCGTGGAGCGTCTTGAAGTCATCCTCCGTGCAGGCCCGCGCCGGAAGCATCACGCCGCGCTTCTGCGGGGCGTTGCGGACGCGGTCCGTGTAGGCGCAGACGAGGTCGCCGTTTACCTGCGGGTAGAAGGGTGCGGCCGAAATGATTTCGAGGGTGGAGAGGTCGAAGACAATGCGCCCGGTGACGCCCTGGAGGCCGAGGAAGAGGGTGCCGGAGGCGGAGCGGTTGCCGCCGGAGAGGCCGTCGTCGACCTCCAGCTTCTGCCTTGCGAAGGGAGTCTTTGGCCGCCGCGCCTCGGGCCAGCAGTCGAGCCCGCTCAGCGTATTGGCGAAGTGGAACATGAACTTCAGGCCGTGGATGCCCTTCGGAGACGCCGTGATAGGCCCGGCCTCGGCCATCACCGTGGCTCCCAGCGAGCGACCCTCGTATGGAGTGAGGTCGAGATCGGCCGTTGCCCCGTACATGCCGATTGGCGCGTCCGCCGGAACTTCGACCACGAGAACCGAGTTGGAGATCGTGGCGAACTCGGAAAGATGCCAGTCCAGCGAGTTAGCCACGGAATCGCCCCCCTGGGCCGACAGGGCAAGCATGAAGGCGAGCGTTGCAATGCTAAGTGTGGAGGTCAGTTTTGCCATGGTGCGGAGGAGGGGAAGAGAATGTGGAAATGTGAAAATGTGAAAACAGCCAATACCAACAGCCAATGTGGAAATGGGGGCTAGGGACTAGGGGCTAGGGGCTAGGGGCGGCTCCCGAATCCCGAATTCCGAATCCCGACCGTTTCCCAGCTTCAGCGCAAACGCCTGGGAAGTTTGAGCCCTGATATGGCGCTACCGCGCCGGACTTTGGAAAGTTCTTGGGAAATTGGTCGCGACAAAATGTTTCCCAGTTTTCCAATGCCGCAGAGCGGCTTTCCCAATCTGCCGGGAAACGGCCACAGGCCGTGCGGCAGGGATGGCAACGCATGAAGCTCGCTTCAGTGCGGCGGCAGACACGCCGCAGAATGCGTATCGCGCTTCCCCGGCAGCTTCCCTGCCCCGGCGCGGTAGCGACTTGATTGGATTCGTGATTATACATTTTCCACTAATATCTTTGAAGAGTCATGTTTTGGGGAAGAGGTCGTCAGCGGCAGGGAAATTCGATGAACGACCGCCCGGGGAAGACGGTGTTGCGGGCGACCTTTGGATTCGCGCATGCGAAGGCGTCGCCCGCGACATTCGGGTGCGGCGCGAACGAGGGACTGGCGCTGGCGACGTCCACGCGCAGCGCGTCGCCATTCTCCAGCCTAAAGGCGTGTTCGGCGAAGCGGAACGACACCCGGCGCTCCCCGCCGGGGACGTAGGGGGCGCCGTCGAAGCGGAGCGAGGTGATGTCGTCGCGGAGAAGATACCATTTGCCGTCATCCTTGCGGACGCTGACGCGGATGTAGAAGCAGGTGTCCTCGCAGTCGCTCGCGACGGCCAGTTCAGCCGTCATGCGCCCCCGGACATCCAATGAATCCTCCAGCGGCGGCAGGACGAAGGAAACGACGTCGTCGCGAAAATCCGGCGGCGGCTGGAGTTGCATCCCGCCGAAGCAGAGTCCGCCGGAACCCGGGAAGTCCGGCGCAGGCCGCATCGGGTCGTAGGTCCACGACCGCGCCCCCTCGCCGAGGGAAAATCTGACGCGGCGCGGGCCGTCTGCGAGTTCCGGCCCCTCTTCCCAGCGGTTCTCCCAGAGGACGTAGTAGCGCGTCCGCTCCGGCTTGGCCCCGGCGCAAGGAACGCCCGTGCGGCAATAGTCGAACCAGTCGAGGGGACTGACGCACTCGTCGGAGCGGGCACCTCCGGGGAACTCTCCGTGCGTCCCCTTCGCCCAGTCCTCCGGTTGCCCGCTGTGGCCGTAGGCATCGATGAGGAAGGCGCAGTTGGAGCGGCGCTCCGGCGTCATTTCGCGCCACATCTCGCAAACGCCGTCGGTAAAGATGTCGTAGTAGGCGGTGCGGAGAAGGATTGGCATCGTCGAGTTGTTCAGAGCCTCGCGGTAGTCAACGCCACTACCCGGCTCGTGCAAACGCCAGAAGGGGTCGTCCGGGCGAGGGTGGCGCAGCACGTTGTCCAGTGCGGGAACCGCTTCGCCCCAATGGCGGCGCGAATAGTCAATGAGCGGGAAGTCCCTGAAAGTGGCCGCTGCGGAGCGCCTCAGCGACTTGTCCTTCTTGTGGAAGCCTTCCTCGAACCAGTTGCCATGCAAACCGATTTTAAAGAAGCCGTTGCGGTAGGCGATATTGTAGCGGTTCACGTCCTGGACGGCGAGCGCCGCGCCCTTCACGTCGGGCGGGTTCGTGTCGAGGTAGCTCCAATGGACGCTGGAGAGGTAGCTGCCGCCGTCGAGGAAGATTTCGCCGTTGTAGTGCGGGAGGCGGCGCAGCCAGTCGAGCATGAAGAGGCCGTCTTCGCGCTCGTCCTCGTAGGGAAGCCACGCGCCCTCGCTCATGCCGGTGCCGCGCACGTGCTGCATGACATAGGCGTATCCGCGGGCGAGCGCGGAGCGCTGGTCAGCGGCCCATGACGACACGTCCACGGGCTTCTCCTCCGCGTAGGGGGTTCGCATGAAGACGATGCCGCATTTCACGCCCTCCGGCGGCAAGACTCCGTAGGTGTAGAGACGCGTCCCGTCCCGCATCGGCACCATCTCCTCAAACCAGCGGAGATCGTCGCCGCCCCTGGCCGACGGGGCAAGCCCGACGGCGTGAGTTGCGATGCTAGGTGGTAAGGTCTTTTTTGCCATAGTTCAGATATTCACAAGAAAAAACTTAAGTTCATCGAGAAAACATGCTGTAATTAAGTTTTATCTTCGTATTTCCATGAGTTAAAACTTAAGTTCGAATTGCCGAAAAACCGCTCCGCCAGCCAGGGCAGGTTGACATCGGGGTGGAAGCTGTGCTGCGGGGCGTCCACGTTTGAATGGAGCAGGTAGTCGTCGTCCGTCAGGCCCTGCACCTTGTGGAGGTCAACGTCCTCGTATTTCCGAGACGCCGGATCGGCAAACTTTTCATAGTACCGCACCGTGAGATTGCCGGGGGCGCCGGCGAGTTCGTAGCCGCGCTTCACCTTCTCGATGCAGTTCCGCCACGAACCGCCCTCGGACAGGATCATGGGGCGCGGCGCCACGGCGGCCATGAGGTCGGGCTGGTCGTCGAACCAGCGGTGGAAGCCGAACGGACGCCTTGCATCCACGTTCCCGTCGATGCCGTCCGTGACGGCCGTCGCCCGCGCGGCCCAGGAGCAGACGAAGTCGTTGTAGATCACGGCCGAGATTCCGTCGTCCAGCACGGCGGCGTAGAGCGCCGGGATGCAGCCTAGCGACATTCCCGACACGCCGATGCGTTCCGAGTCGATGAACGGCAGACTCCGCAGGAACCGGATGGTTTCGAGGACGTGGGCCGTCGCGAATCCCCAGTTGCTGCGCCCCGCGAGCGCCATGAGGCGCGCGAACTGCATCTGGCTGGCCCACTGGCTGACTCCCTCGACGCCGTTGTTCGCGGTGGCGGGGTTTTCAAGCGCGACGCCGACCACGCCCATCTTCGCGAAGAACCAGGACTGGCGGTTCCGGGCTGGGAAGCGGCAGGGGTATTCGTCGGCCTCCCCCGCCAGGGATTCGAGGGAGGCGCCGCTTCCCGGAAGGCTCACCATGGCGGGTGCCCGAACCTTCCCCTCCGCCGCCTCGTCGGGGACGAGCATCAGCATGCGCACGGCGAGTTTCGGCTCGGGGTAGAACTCGTATGTCCGCAGCCTGTAGCCTTCGCGTGGCTCCTCCTTGAGGAGTTTGAACTCGACCGTCGGCAGCGGGTCTGGAATCTGGAGAAGTTCATGCAGTTTCGAACGCACTTTCGCCCGCCAGCCCGGGAAGTCCCCTGCGCACGTCACCATGTCCAGGGAATAGGCCG
>JAEEGG010021856.1_pt1 | contig 12663 bp, 10 predicted proteins | sample 9134161 | NCBI WGS metagenome assembly JAEEGG01 (sample SAMN16246543, study PRJNA631951) | gut metagenome | biome: gut microbiome; feature: rumen; material: CR-attached | host: Bos | place: Iran: Karaj | collected 2018-10
TGGAAACGCCGACAGGTATTGCTCTTATAGAAGATATCCAGTGCATCCGTCAATGAGATGTGGAAGCGCTCGGACATTTTAACTACGATACAACCTATCCGGTTCCAGCGGATGATGTTGCGTACTTGTCTATGTTCTTCTGCACTCATAATGCAATCACCTCCTTGAAAGAAATATACTTTTCAATGACTTCCTGATTCAGGATGCAAATCTGGTTGTTTGGCTGATGTTCGGAGAGGCGCGAAAGAGCCGTCTCTTCATCCATCAGGCCAAGAGAATACAGGTTAACGGTATCGACGACGCGGTCATTCGCAATTCCGCCCTCGATTATGTCATACTCTGCCCAAGGCTTCAATCCGTTCCTGCTATCGACGATGAAATGAAGCCAATTCCTGTCGTATGCCGGAAAGAACAGATAGCGATACTCTTTAATGGCAGACTCCCTGTCAAACTCATAAACGTTCAACACGCCAGGCTCTTTTCGAGAATCAGCCTGACGGGCAGCCCACTCCTTGGCCTGTTCTCTCAAATCCGTCAAATAGAATCCCCGGCCGAAATCCAGGTCCGGTCTGCCGAAATCACATAGCGGGTGCTCAACCCGCATGGTTGCTCCATGATAAAGAATCATTATTACTCCTCCCAGCGTTTTAAGGTTTCAATCATTCCAGCGGTCACATTTGCGCGGCTCTCCGTATGAAGCACATCATAATGCGGAATAATATAGTTCTCAATCATTCCAACGGCTTTCATCCGCTCGTAAACTTCCGCATAATCCATATTAAGCTTATCCGCGACATCTTCAATACAAGATGCCACGAAGCTCATCAGGATTTCCTGGTCTGTGCGTTGAATCAACGTGCTCATAACAATGCAAATTTAAGTATTTACTTTTGTTGCCCAAAGGCTAATAGTTATCTTAATAACCGAAATAGCCCACGCCTATCGTGAATACTCCCAGTCTGCGATCCGGTCTTGAAAAGAGGAAATATTGACTCTTGTCGGCTATTGAGATATCCCAAACACATGGAGGATATATTCACAGTACATCATAGAAGCATTTGCAATTAATAGAGCCTCTCTTTCCTTTATATCTATTCGAGAAGAGCCAACACCATGAGAATCACTCCCGATATTTCTCATTCCCGAAATAGCATTAATGATTTTTTCTAAGCCCGAGAGCATCTCATTAATCCTCTTGTCCCATTCCCTATGTTGCATCATACCGAGCTCCTGCTTACAGTCTTTACATATTTCAATCAGGTTACCCTTGGATTCATAGGTCGCTCCGCGTTTTTTTTCTATAATGAAAATGAGGACTTCTTCTAGTAATGTTCGGGATTTTGTAACGACGCTGTCATAATCTCCTTTTTCAAGATCTGATTGTATTCTCTCAGGTAGTTTTTGAATATAAGCTAAAGATACATCCTCTATGATTGGTGCTTCGATAATCTCAGTCTTTCCAATAGTTGAAACAGAATACGAGCCATGGATTCTCCTTAATTCTTTACCAGACAAGAGAAGACAGGCATTAATATCGTTAAGGACAGCATTAATAATTGATTCGTGAGCTTCTTTGATTTTTTCTGGAGAAGAGAGAGATCTAAGACATTCAAATCGATTAAGTTGGAATAAAAAATCAAAAAAAGAAGTCAATTGATTACTCTTAATAACAAAGCGCAAAAGATCTTGCATATATTCCCATCTGCTTTTTTGCCCAGATGCGCCCCATGTATATGTCCGAGGAAGACCAAACTGAGTACTTAATTCACAGAGCTTCGGTCCACTCATATAAGGAAGACCCCAAAGGCCTTCATTTATAGGATATGTTTTGTCTCCTATTAAAATGTCAATAATAGGGCGCTGTATTAATATAGCATAATCATTACTCGGAATACTTTGCATATCACAATTATCGGTTCTTATTCTTCTTTAACACATAAGAGATTATGGCATATTCTGATATTTTCGCGTATACTCTTTTATGAAAAGGAAGAAAATACGCAGCGACACCAAGCACATCAACTGTGGCGGGGAAAAGAACAGCCCAAATACCTTGAAAATTGATATACTTATAAAGGACGTATCCTAACCCAATGAATACGGAACTAACGATAAGCCAGTATGAAAAATGGGAAATGAAGTAATCCCTTTTAATCCGCTTAATAAGAGGTTTATGTTTTTCAATTCGTAGCTCTTTTTGTAAAGAAGATACTGTTTTAACAGCATCATAGCCTTTTTGTCTCGAAACACGTAATTCATCTTGGGTTTCTAAAAGATGGCGTTCACTCTCAACTAGTTTAGCTGCATCAGACTTCATTTTATACTGTGCAGTGATGTATGCTTCAGTATCATCATATGAGATGAATTCTAGTATTTCTGGTAATGATTGGCTATCATATAGTTCTATCTCTCTCTGCAGAACTCTAATTCCTGCATAGAGTTCTTTCTTGACATCGTCAGAAAGCTTTTTCTTCTTGATATCTTCAAATCTAGTTTTAATAGCTATACTCACATCATCATTAAGTGCGGCTTGGGATCTTGCCACGATGTCTAAAGAAAGAGGAAGGCGATCTGAAGAAAAGGACTTATTGAGCTTATACCAGAAACGCGATGTAATCCAGTCCATATCAGTAGCTAATGGGACAGAATTCTGCTTTTGCTGGGCTTGATCGAAAGCCAATTTGTGACCTATCCTGCTATTCGTTAAAAATACATAACGGCAGTTTTCGAAGCTTCTTTTTATCTCTCCTCGCCTCAATCCATTAATGATTGTGAGCACTCTAGAGTAATAATCTACCTTCCCTTCGTTATTTAGGTCGTTGTAATTATCTTCTAAATACTTGGTATACTCCTCTTTGCCGAAGATGACATAATCAGGATTCGTTGAAAAAGAAGAATAATCATTATCGTCGTACAGAATTCCACTCTGCTTCACAGTGGAAAGGATACTTGCTCTATGAATGTCAATATCTGAAATAGAATGTGATTCCTGAATAAGTTTCACCAATGCCTCTTTGGAAGGATCCGGAGCTTGTTTCTTCTCTAAAAGTTGCTTAGCTCCATTAAAAACGCCATTGAAAGCGACCATTGTTTCTGATAAAAACCTTAGCGAGATGAGCTCTTGACCTTTATTAGAAGCATTTATTTCTTTAACTAGTTCTAGGAACTCGTTGAATACCTTTTTATAATATGGATCATGATATCCAGCACAACCAAAGAGAAATTCTGTATCAAGGAAAACAGTTAATCGTCCATTGCTGGGCCAACGACCAAGAGTATTGGTATTATCAAAATACTGTAGGCCATGATAGCTAATTAGTCCTGCAGATAGCTGATTGAAATACAGCCGAAATGTTGGGTCATCCTTCTTATGAATAATAAAAGCTTTGATATACTTCTCGACCTCATCGTTGGCATAATCATCAATCACGTATGAAGCAAATTGAGAAATAAGTTCCTCTTTGGGATACTTAGCCGCCACAGAAAGAGAAGCATTTTCTTGAAGATATAAAGATAATGCAGAAATGACATAATCGTATGAACATTTGAGTTCCTCTATCTTCTCAGTAATAGAATCATTAGGCAAAACATCAATGCTATAAACATTATTACTCTTGGATAGAGTTATGCCAATACTCTTCTTTAACAAGCCTTTAATTATAGAAATCGGTATATGTATTGCATACAATTCTTCTAATAGCGACTGGACAACTTCTACAGTAAAAGATAATTGTTTTTTTGTCGCCAAAGCTGCTTTAATAAAATCAGAAACGACATCATATGCGTCTTTGTTGTTGTCGTGATAGACGCCAAAGACAGAGATTGAAGCTATTATATCGTTCTTCATAAAAAGTGTGTTTGTATACTAATTCTCTGTTGTCCCTCCTGCGGCACCTTCTTCCATAGGGGAAGCGATAAATGCGTTCAATTCCTGGCGACGGGTGCGCCATTGGGGCATATATTTGGACATGAAGGCTTCAAAGAGTTTGTTGTGCTTCTCAACCTTCAAGTGTGTCAACTCATGAAGTACGACATATTCGATGCAGGAGCGCGGAACACGGGCCAACTCCAAGTTGAAAAGGAGATGACGTTTCTTGGCTATACAACTGCCCCACTGGGAGCGCATTTGCTTGACTTCCCAAGTGACATCTGCCTCTCCGGTCTTCTCCATCCAAATGGGGACAATGTCCTCAAGGGCTTCTTTGAGCTGTGCCCGCTGCCATTCACGCAGAACCAGAGCACGGTTTTCGGTGGTAGTCCCAGGTTGGACGGTCATGATGAGCCAGTCTCCGGATTTGCGGAGGGAATGGGCGACACGGGGCTCTTCCTGGACGCGAAGACGATACCGGGCTCCGAGATGGTAGAAGGATTCTCCGGTTACATACTCACGTTCGGTTTGGCGGGCCTGGGTGAGAATGCTCTCACGTTGCGTCTCGACCCAGCTCCATTTGGAGATGACGAAGGAACGGATGTCGTTGTCATCCAGATAGGCTGGAGCAGACACGTGAACACGGGCATCCGGCGGATAAACTGCCAGATGCAGGTTCTTGATGTTCTTACGCTCTACAGCTATGTGGATGCCGTTAATTTCCATTCTTAAAACTCCTCTGTGTGGGCAGCAACAATCTTGGTGATTACATCAGGATCATAAGGCTCGCCAAGGAGCTCGTTCATTATCTTACGACGCAGCTGGCGATAGATGGTCGGGACTTCACGGAAGCGAGGGAAGGCATATCGCTTGGCTACTTCATGAACGCGCAGGGCAAGTTCCACATTGCCACCCAGGTTGTCGCAGAGGTCCTTCTTGGCCGGCGTATCAAGACGCTCATCCGTGGTGTTGCCCTGACGCAGAGCTTCGCCCATTTCCTTGATACCTTTGAGGAAGTCCTTGTATTCGATTGCACCCTGACGCAGTTCCTCGATAAGGCGATTGATGCGCTCGGAGAACTTCTTGTATTCCTCGGGGTTCTGTTCGCGCTTGCGGTTGATGGCACGGCGCACATTGGCAGTCATCGTTTCCGCAGCACCACGAGCACCACCCAGTTCCTGTTCTACGTCCGGGTCAATCTCAGCCTCACCGGTTTCAGGATTGATGTTGATGATGTCCAGGAAGGAGAAGTTGTCAAGCGTTTCCAACTTCTCGCTACGAGGGGCCACTATGTAGCGGTCCAGCAGGGCACGCATCTGGGCGTCGTATTTTTTCATGTCCACGTAGTCGCCGCTGCGCTGCATGATGGCGTGGCGCAGTTCCTCGTAGTCCTTTACCTTGGTGTAGATGCTGTTGGCTTCTTCCACGGTGAAACCGGCTTCGGTCATCTCCATTGCGATGGCTACGTAGCGGTTATTCAGAGTGCGGACGGCGTTGTAGAAGTCTTCACGACGGCCGGCATTCTCGATGATCTTGGCTTCCTGTTCGTCTGCAGGCGTGTCGTAAGGGAAGCAGAAATAGTCAAAGAAGTTGTCCAGCTTCTTGGGGAGAGCAACGGGCTCAACAATCTGCTCCACCCTCTGCAGGGCCTTCTCCAGCTCCTCACGGGCTGTCTTAAGGCGGCTCTTGAGCATTTCGCTGATTTCTTCCTTGACAAAGCCTTCAATCTCACTCTGGCCATTGGTGTAGTCCTCGATGGCGCTCTCGATGAACTCGAAGAGTTTCCGGTAATCAACGATATAACCGAATTCCTTTTCAGCACCATTCACACGGTTCACGCGGCAGATGGCCTGGAAGAGGTTATGGTCCACGATTTTGCGATCCAGGTACAGGTATGTGGCCGCAGGTGCGTCAAAACCGGTAAGCAGTTTGTCCACGACGATGAGGAGTTTCATCTCTCCCGGACGGTTGATGAACTGGTCCTTGGCCCAGGCCTCATACTGTTCCGGGGTGCGGTCTCCCATCATCTCTTTGGACCACTTGTATTTGTACTCTTCCTCAGTCTTCTTGCTTTCGTCTGTGAAGCCGTTGGCGAGGGAGATGTCAGGGACGTAGCTGGTGACTACGGCGCAATGATTCTGGAAGTTCTCGTTACGGAAAAGGTCCCAATATTTGTACGCCTCATAGATGCTCTCCGCAACCAGCATGGCGTTGCCGTAGCCGTCTGCAAGGGCGTTACGCAACTCCATATCCAACATTATGTCACCGACTATACGGCGCATACGGTCGTCGCTGCTATAGATATTCTGCAACTGAGCCCAGCGGTCTTTCAAGGCTTCTTTGGCCTTTGGTGTCAGGTTTCTGGTACGCAGGTCGAAGAGTTGATCCATCGCGTTAGGATCGGAAAGCTGCTGCGGTACGTCACGGGCTTCATAGCGGAGATCCAGGACAACTCCGTCGTGGACAGCCTCGTCGTAGCGATAGGAATGGATGTAACGGCCGAAGCTCTCCTGACTGGTCTTGCGTTCACCCTTCTTGAGGAGCGGGGTGCCGGTAAAGCCAATCATCATCACATTCTCGCCCATAATATGGCGCATGGCCTTGTGCAGGATGCCGCCCTGAGTGCGGTGGCACTCATCCACAAAGACGTAGATGTCGCCTTTGGCCTTGAAGTCAGGAGGGAGGGACTCGGCCAGCTCCTTCATATACTGTTCAGCGGATTTCTTACCAATCTTCTGGTATTCCGGAGTGTCGTCGCTGGTGGTATTATGACCGAACTTGTGAATCAGTGTAGTGATGAGCCAGGGTGCCGGATGATCCAGCTTACCAAGAAGGTCGCTACCACTGGAGGCGTGATAGAAGGAATCCTCCTGGTTCTTGTCCAGCAAGCCACTATTACGGAAGCCGTTGGTTATCTGCTTGTCCAGTTCGTCACGGTCGGTAATGATGACCACGCGGGCATTCTGGATGTTCTCTTTGATCCACTGAGCCAGCCAGACCATTGTGAGGGACTTGCCGGAGCCCTGGGAGTGCCAGATGATACCGCTGTCTTTGGTCTTGATGCGAGGAATGGCCGCTTGAAGAGCGAAAAACTGATTCGGGCGGGCAACCTTCTTTGTGCCACCGTCATATACGATGCAGTCGTGGATAAAGTGAATGAGACGATTGGGCTCCAGCATCTGGAGGACGGAACGGTCCAGCTCGTTTACGACATCGGGGAATGTGGGCTTGTTCTGCTCCGGATCACCGCTTTCGCCGGTGGTTTCCTTCCAACGGAGATAATACTTTTCCGGGGTGCAGGTGGTTCCATACCAAAGGCCTTCACTGGGGTTGCCTGCCATCACGAGCTGGCAAGTGGTGAAGAAACGAGGAATGTATCCGTTCTGTTGGTTCCGGTAGTTCTGACGGATGGCCTCGGACACAGGTACGCCGGAGCGTTTGAGTTCGAGAACCACAAGGGCGATACCATTGACGTACACAACGATGTCAGGACGGCGATGCTCGGAATCTCCTACACCATTGGTCTTGACAGAGACCTCTTCTGCCAATTCAAAGACGTTTTGTTCCGGATGCTCCCAGTCAATGAAGCGGACGGCCTTGTTCACCAGGCCAGGGCCTTGAGAGATGCTGACGCTGTAGCGGAGACGGTTGTACACGTTCTCGCTGGCTTGCATCAAGGTGTCGAAGGTGCTGCAGGCGTCGATCTCCTCCTTGAGTTTGCGAATGGCAGCACGAGCCTGGTCCTCGGTCAGTTTTTGCTCACCCCGTGCGTCAGAGGTGAGCCAGGCCGTGATTGTGTCTTCTCGGAGGTTGGTGTTCTCTTCTTCGTAGAGATTGCCGATGTATCCGTAGAGAGGAAGCCTCTCACGGATGAGCTTGATGACGCCGTTTTGCGTCGTGCGCTCCGATGTAGTAATTCTGAGGTCTGGCATCATACGGGTAATCTTATTTGTCCGGTCAGAAGCTTCTGCATCATCCCTTGTTTGATGTTCTTATATTTGTCACGCTCTGCTTCCAGGGCGGCGATTTCTTTATCCATTGCGGTAAGGATACCAGCGATTCTGTCCTGCTCTTTCTTGGTAGGGGGAACAGTAACCACGATCTTATTGAAATTCTCTTTTGAGAGATTATAGCGAGTGGCTCCTTGTGCAAGCATTGTCATTTCTTTCCTGCCGATAGCACTACGGAAATAGTAGGATAGGAACAGCCCTGACATTTCTTCGTCCTCGAGTCGATAACCAAAGCAGAAACTATTCAGATACACATTATCAACATCTGTAAGGAGAGTTGAACACGTTCCCACATCCTCGGGTGTTTCTGACGAAGTGTTGAAAAACAAATCTCCCTTGCGAACTTCATTCTGGTTCTCCGACATAGGATCTATGTCAACAGATTCCAAGATGTCCGTGTTTATATACGGGTTATTAAGGACGTTTAAGAACGTAATGTAACGACACAGGCCGTGCCCAAAATCTGCCTTACCCTTTCCTGTAATGCCACTATAGGTGTGACCGATTTCTCCTATACATTTCTCTTGCCATTTTTGGGAAAAGCCCTTAAGTCTGATTGCGCCTGTAAGCAATTGATTTAACGTTCCCTGACGGACCATTCTCTTCTTGTTAATACATCTATTAAGGTCCCCAAGAAGCTGGTCAATTTCGATAATGGCTTTTGAGATTCTCTCTTGTTCCTCCTTGTACTTCGGTATAGCGACAAGATACTCTTTTATAAGGCTTTTGTCGCCACGAGGCATTTTCGTTCCAGTAGCTGTGTCAGTAACATACTGAAAAAACGAGTCACGAGAAAGCTGGGAAAAAAGAAAACCCGAATCCACGAAATCAGACTTTGGCCGTATCACAAGGACATCATTAGAACAGCCAGCGTTTACATTTGAAAGCCAAATCTTTTTGAGGTATGGACGTATATTTGAGAGCAAAATGTCTCCTGCCCTATATTCTCTTACCCGGCCATATGGCAATTCCCCCATAAACGGAACAACACCCATTCGATCTTGAAGCATGTTGTCAGTAGTAACATATGCTTCTGGACTAAAACGATCGGTTGAAACCGCTGCGGTTGCAAAGTCGCTAATATCAGACAATTTTACAACTGTCCAATCAACGGGAATCAGTCCCATTTCTGATGGCTTTAATCTTCGTTCAATCATTAGATGGAGTTGTTAGAGTGATATGCCCATCTCTTTGAGAAATCCTTTCACTAATTCTCTGTGAGAGCCAACAGATTCTTCTATTTCTGGGAGTGTAATATCATAACGCTCATTAAGAGAAGTAATATTATTCTCAATTTCGCTTGACGCAGATTCCATTAATGAACGAATTCTATTAAGCAGTGATGGCATCCATTTATCCTCAAATACTAATTCACGAATATCCTTTTCTGTCAATTGTGAATACTTGGTCTGGACAGATGCGGTTAATTTCTTAATTAAATCTTTACGGACATCCTTTTGCTTCTCCATCGCTTTCGCATGTTTATCAAAGTCTTCCCAGACCTCCAGCAGTTCTGCATACAATGCACGATTACGTTTCCCTTCTTTAATAAGAGCTCGAACGCCTTTTATGAAATTGCCATTCACATTTTCAAAAGGAATATCCTCGAAAGAGTCGCTAAACTCTTCCGCAATTGCCTCCATTGATACTTGTTCAGCGTCAATCATCTGCTCAGTTTTTTCTATCTGAGCCGCTTCTTTTGCGAAAAAATGACCAATAAGCACGTTCACGGGTACCAGATCGCACTCAAGCTCATCGTAATCAAATGACTTCTTGGTTTTGCCCTTATTCTTCCCATTTTTAGTGATAGGAAGCTTAACTGTAACTTTCCAACCGTCACGTGAAACCATGTATAAATCATCCTGCATGGTCTCTTCGTTCCAGTATTTCATCAGTTCGTCATAGACAGCATAAGAGTCAATCAGGGAGTGACAGGGGGCAAACAAGCGAAGCATTTCCTTGCTCCAGGCCTCGATTTTCTCCCGCGGGATGCAGTCCTGAGCTACCGTAGGGAAATTCTCCCGCATGTACTTCTTCCATACCTCAAAGGTGTCCAGGACTCGCTGATTCTGTGCCTTGAAACTGGCGTCGTCAGCAATGAGACCAGCCAGATTACGGGATGCGGCCGTGGTAAGCTGGAGATAACCCTTGTTGGCATGCGGCTCAAAGATTTTGTCTCGCAAAGACGGGCAGACATCCCAGAGAGCCTCAAGTGCATCCACGTCAGCCTTAGGCAGGCCGCCATGCAGATGGGCGTACAGATCCTGCTGAATCTCGGTGGAGCGGGGCTGGATGTAACGAGGGATATTGAGGTTGTATTCGTTCTTCTCAATCTCGGAATATGGAACCAGGCGGCTGAAGTGGGATAGTTTGGCTTCCTTGGCCCAGGCATCGGCAATGCGCTGGATGTCCTGCTCACGGAGGCGATTCTTGGCACCGTCCTTATAGAAGCCGTCCTTGGCGTCAATCATGAATATGCCCTTGGAATCCTTGGCGGCGGCTTTGTCAATAATGATGATGCAGGCGGGGATGCCGGTTCCGTAGAAGAGGTTTGCCGGAAGTCCGATGATGCCCTTTATGATGTGGCTTTCTACGAGTGCTTTGCGGAGCTTGGCTTCGGCGTCACCTTTCTCTACGCTGCCACGGAAGAGAACACCGTGGGGCAGGATGCAAGCGCCCTTGCCATCCGGGAGGATGGACTTGACGATATGCATCAGGAAGGCGTAGTCACCTTTGGAGGACGGCGGGATGGCATCGGCTTTCCATCGGCCGTAAACATCGTTATCCTTGGCACTCTTCTTCCATTTCTTGAGGGAGAAGGGTGGATTCGCAACGACGTATTGGAACTGCTGCAGTTGGTTGCCTTCGTGGTGCAGGGGGACGTTCAGCGTGTCACCATGCTGGAGGTCTGCCGTGTACATGCCGTGGAGAATCATATTCATCCGGGCCATGTTAATGGTGGCCAGATCTTTCTCCTGTCCATAGAGGTTGACAGCCGTGCCACGTGCAGTTTCGTTCATGGCGCGGAGGAGAAGGGAGCCCGATCCGCAGGCCGGGTCGTATATGGTAATGCTGCGGCTCTTGTCGTCTCGAATGCCAATAATCTTGGCCATCAAGCGGCTGACCTCGGCGGGCGTATAGAACTGTCCCTTGCTCTTTCCGGACTGGGAGGCAAAGTTCCGCATCAGATACTCATAAGCGTCACCAATCAGGTCGTCATCTCCGGCACGGTTGGTACTGAAATCGAGGTTCGGATTCTCGAAGACTTCGATGAGGGAGGTGATTGTGTCCACCTTGTCTTTTCCCTTGCCGAGTTTGTCTTCGCTCTCGAAATCGGCGTTGACGAAAACATTGTCCAGGCCGAATGTGCTGGCGAGCTTTGCCAGTTTTTTATTGATCTCGTCACCGATCTGGTCCTTGTGCTTCAGGGCAATGAAATCGTCGAAGGTGCAGCCTGCAGGAATCTCTTCCAGGTCGGGGTCACCGGATTTTGCGCGGTCGGAAATGTACTTAACGAATAGAACGACCAGGACATAGTCTTTGTACTGACTTGCGTCCATGCCGCCACGGAGTGCGTTACAACTCTCCCACAGGGTAGAGTATAACTGGGACTTCTTTATTGCCATTATTTATGTATGTGCTTATTCTTGCTAAAACAAGCAAATTTACGGAATTTTAGGCGAAATTCCGATATAATAAGGTATAAAGAAGAATCAGCGCCTTGAGAATCGGGCTCTCAGGGCGCTGAAACGAGGGTTACTTTTTGTTGTCTTGTCGTCGGCTCCGACGCTCATTCAGACCTTTTTGTATGCAAGGCAATTTCCGTAGGGTCTTGCCATAATCATCGTTCGGATCTTCTGCGATGTCCAGAAGGATGTCCTTGATGGAGCGGGGCTCCTTTTCTTTTGTCTTCATCTCCGCGTAATCCATTTGTCTATTTCCGGGCGGTAGAAGCACAGCGTTTTTCCGCAGCGATGAAAAGGGATGACAGCCTGCTGAACCCACGAATATATCGTGCATTTAGCCGGATGCCCTGGCAGGTACTCGCACAGTTCGTCTACATCCATCCACGGCGAGAAGCCGCCGTAGGTGGTGTGATTCTCAGTCAGGGTGCGCAGTTCCCGGACTTCTTGGAGCAGTGTGGCAACCGCCTGGGGCAGGTTGTCGAATGTAATGGTCTTTTCTGTTTTGTCCATTGCTTACAGGGATTAAGTGAAACAATGGCTTCTCATTTTGTGGCCACAGAAAAAGAAACCAGATCTCCATTGTGGAAATCTGGTCGCAAGGTAGGGATAATAAAATGGGCAGACTTGGAGTCCAATTGGAGTCCAGTACGATTTTTCATTCCTCTGGCGGGTCAATCTTCTCCACGCCGATAAACTCCAAATCCAGCTCGTGAATCAGCGCCTTGATCTCGTCGTGGACCTCCGGCGAGAAGTACTGCGCAACGGCGGCAAAGGTAGCATCGGCCCGGGGATTGGGCGTGCGGTGCCAGCGGATGAGCCAGTCGGCAATGTCGATGTGGGCCTCGTGGTCCTCCGGCTTCCCGTATTTGACCAGAAGGTCGCATACCGTGTAGGAGAATCCCTCCAGCTGGGCGAGCTTCTCCACCCATGTACTGTATCCATCAATATCGGGGAATGCCGTAATCGAGCGGCCCTTCAGGACATCCAGCCGGGCGTTTATCTGGGACTTCCCGCCGGTGGCCAGCCAGATGCACTTGGGGATGAGCCCGGCACAGATGATGGCCGTTTTCTCGGACTCCACCAGGGCAACCGGCTTCTC
>JAEEGG010021860.1_pt1 | contig 12662 bp, 9 predicted proteins | sample 9134161 | NCBI WGS metagenome assembly JAEEGG01 (sample SAMN16246543, study PRJNA631951) | gut metagenome | biome: gut microbiome; feature: rumen; material: CR-attached | host: Bos | place: Iran: Karaj | collected 2018-10
AGAGTCCCAAGAGCCTGACACCAAGAATGGGATAATGGTGCCAGACACCTAAAAGGGCGGCGCAGAATGGTGACAGGCTCAAAAAACGAGTCATTTCCTAGTTGGTGATGGTGTCTGTCACTAGGCAATCCTTACGGCTCCAAAAGCTTCTCCGCCGGGACAAGAAAGTCAAAATAGCCGTCGGCCTCGACGCGCGGCGACAGGTCCCCTTCATAGACAAGCGCCGTTCGGATAGTTGTTCCGCGAGGTACGCCAAGGGCTGAAACCTTTGCCTGAACTTCGTCGGCGACCTCTTCGCCAATTCGCTCCCGTCGCTTAATCTCCACAACACACACGGAACGCGGTGCCTGAAGCAGAAGATCAACCTGGCAACCGCGTCCCCGCGCCGTCCTGGCATTGCGCCACGGCGCCGCCGAACGCAGAAGCGCTCGGTCAAAGCCCACCAGCGGCAATAGAGCTGGAATGTCGGCCAGCACTAGGTTTTCGAACTGAAGCCCTAAAATGGTTGGCCAGCCGGGAAGCTGCCCGAGGGACGCGAAACGGAAGGCCCCGGCGCGGATGGCTTCGGCATTCGGCTCGACATATTTCAGGTAGAACCTCGTGTAGTTGTCCCTCAATCTGTAGACTGTCCGCCCGGAAGTGCGGCCCGTTTCCGGATTGAGACCCGTGTCTGCGCTTAGAAATCCGGCAAGAACGAGTTCTTCCAATGTCTTGGACAAGGTTCCGTTCGCCGGCATCCCGGAGGCTCTCGCCGCTTCGGATGCCGTAAGCCCCTTGCCGGACAAGGCGCGAAGCAGAGACTTCTTCCGGGTCGCCGTTGCACCGAACACATCGGCGAAGGAGGTCTCGAATTCGCGAAAGAGCGGTCCCTCCGGCAGGAAGCACAGCCTTCGTATATTTTCCTCGGCGGAAAGCGCGGGGTTGATGTCTTCCAGGAACTTCGGTACTCCGCCCGTGACAGAGAGGATGTCGAGTTTTTCCCGTGCCGGAACTCGTCCGCCGCGACTTCCCCAAAAAGCGGCGCATTGCGCCAGAGGCAGTTCGGGCAATACTATGTCAAGGGAATCGCGCCCGACGAACGCCGTGTTGTCGAGTATGTTTTCGGCTATCCATGCCGAAACGGATCCGCATAGGATGACAACAAGGTTGGGCTTCGAGTGGAAGAACTGGTCCCATGCGATTTTCAGTTGCCCGGGGAAGTCCGGATCGTATTTGCCCATCCATGAGATTTCGTCCAGAAGCAGTACCGAACGGCCGGATTGCGGGATTTTTGCGGCCAGTGTCGAGAAGGCCTCGGTCCAGTGCCGGAACCGAAACTCCGGCTCGCGCGTCTGCAGGGCGAGCTGGGCGGCGAACTCGTCCCGCTGGCGGCTGTTCGTCATGCCTTTGCGGGGTGCCAGGCCCTCGAAGCGGAACAGCCGCGCCTTCGACCGTCTCGCAAATTCCTCGACAAGCGTGCTTTTGCCAATTCGGCGGCGTCCCCGGCACGTGACAAGGGAAGCCTTGGGCTTGCGCCAAAGGGAATCCAGAAGCGAGAGCTGGTCCTGTCGTCCGACAAACATGCCTTTTCCTCCTTTTCCCGGCTATGCGCCTGGAAGTATGATGTGGGAAATGGTATCAGATTTCCATGCTCCTGTCAAGCTAACTTCGTGTAAAATTCACAAAATTAGCCAAAATCAATTCAGCGGAATTAGTCTAACTTTGTGCAATCTCCACAAAGTCCGCCCAAGTCTTGAGCTGGCAAAGAATGCATACCGCGTTCCTACATATCGTCGCAGGAAAGACCGACGAGTCTTCCGATTTTTTGACGGCAGTTGGGATTCTTGGTGAGAAACGCCTCTACCTTGCGGTTGAGCAATGACATGTCCAGACGACGACTGTCGATTTTCACTTCGTAGAAGTCGAGTCTGCCGTCCGAAGCGTTTTCGCAGACCATGTCGATTTCATTCTCACCCTTGCGATCCCACCACCCGCGGATTCTGCGATAATCCGCCTCCTCCGTGAATTTCCAGAGGAAATACCGTTCAAGGGCATAGCCGGCGAATACACTGAAGTCGCGATGCACTATGTCGCGCAGGGCGTCGGTTCTTTTCAGCTCAATCATGTCGGAATACCCGAACACAAATCTGAACCAGAACCGGAAAAAGCAATCGTCAATCTGGTAGCGGCAGCTTTTGTTCGACGTGGTTTCATTGAAGGGTTGTTTCTTCGATACGATGCCGTACAGCGTCTCGAGTCTTGTCAGATACCCCCCGACATCCATGCCAACCTCGTTTACAATCTGCGAATACGAAGTTTTCCCCGATGCTATGGACGCAAGAATTGTGAAATATGTGCCGTACTCCTTCCCAAACTCGTCCGACAGGATGGTTTTCCCCTCATCTATGAAAGAGGTTATTCCACCAAATACGGTGTCAATCATTTCATCTCGCGTTGTCGCCCCGTGTTCCATTAGCAACTCGACATATCTTGGCACGCCGCCGGAAATTGTCCAGAGAGCGAGCAGATCGTCCTTTGAGTAGTTGCCGCCGAAGTCGGCAAGGATTTTCTTCAGCGTGGAAGTTTCAAACGGGTCGAGCTGCAGTTTGCCGGTGTTGCGACCGTAAAGGGGCTGTGAGTCGTCAAAGAAGATCTTGTTCATAAGGCGGTTCACGCTGCCGCATACGACAAGATTGATTTTGACATCGTTATGATACTTGTCCCATATTGAAGCGACTTCCGAGTAGATGGAATCATCGACTTTGTCAAATTCCTGGAATTCGTCGAGAACGAGTGTGAATGGCCGTGCGCCCGCCTCTTTCATGAGGTCCTCGAACAAGTCCGCGAAACGCTCGCAGCGGCCACGAATCGCGATGCCAAGTTTGCGCTCGGCCTCTTTTTGAAGTATTCCGCACTGGACCTTTTCGGTTTTCTTCGTGATGACAAGATGGACGTATGGGTCCGTTCCGTCGTCAAAAGCCTGCCGAATGAGCTCGGTTTTTCCAATGCGGCGGCGACCGGTCACAACGGTGAAGCGCGAAAACCGATGGGATATTTCGCGTTCCTTCCGTAATTCGCCTATTTCCTTTTCCCTTCCGTAGAATTTCATGAATTAGCCTCCCCCACACAAACCGACAGTTGGCAACCGTGCTGTTGGCAACGGAGTATTAGTATACCACATCCAAAGGAAGATAGTGCCATAAATAAATATCGCGGGGGCTAGATTCCCCATAAAGTTGCACGAGGGTGTCTGACACCATGGCGGTTCGTCAGAACACGGTGCGGAAATCTACGCTTTTTCCGGAGTGCGGGCTACTGAATACTGGTTATTGGTTGCTTCCGCTTCTGGGAGATTGGAGTTTGGGAGAGTGGGAGATAAGTGTTGCCAATGTGAAAGTGTTGCCAATTGCCAGCTCCAATTTCCAATGAATGAAGCGTGTAAATGTTACGAATTATACAAGGGCTGTGTCAGGTGCCAGACACCGCACGGACACAAAAAGGTGGTGCCTTATTCGTTGATTGTCGTATAATGGCTTCATGGCCGCAACCGAAAAAGAAAAGCCGATTACGAAGACTAGCGAGACTGGCGATGGACAGCCGCCAGACGAAAGGGAACGCAATCTGCTCATGAAGATCATCCGTCCCGCCACTGGCGCGGAGAGGTGGGCGGCCATTTTCTTGTGGTGGACTCTTGCGCTGGCGCTATGCGGTCCGCAGCATGTTTTTTCACTCCCCCTTTACCCATTGGGACTTGTGTGGACGATGGCCGCCATTGGGCAACTTCCAGTGTTGTCAAACTGCGGAGTTGGCGACTGGACCGGCGACCTATTGGACAATTTTCTTTCTACACCCAGCTACATGCCTTTCGCATGGACAATCTACGCTGCTCTGACCACCGCGCTCCTCGTCTTTGCCAACCGCGGAGGACGTCTCTGGCGCATCATGGCCTGGACGCTCGTAGTCCTCCTCGTCCTAAACACAGCAGGCTGCGACATAATCTGGATTGGCGAAGCCTCCATCGAAGACTGATGAACGGCCTTGGTGTCAGGCACCACACTCAGACATGGCTAAATTTGTGGTGTCTGACACCGAAACCGCCACACACAGACATGGCAAAACTTGTGGTGTCTGACACCGAAACTGTTGCCTACATATCGTCGCAGGAAAGGCCGCCGAGTCTCCCGATTTTTTGCCGGCAGTTGGGATTCTTGGTGAGAAACGCCTCTACTTTGCGGTTGAGCAATGACATGTCCAGACGACGACTGTCGATTTTCACTTCGTAGAAGTCGAGCCTGCCGTCCGAAGCGTTTTCGCAGACCATGTCGATTTCATTCTCACCCTTGCGATCCCACCATCCGCGGATTCTGCGATAATCTGCCTCTTCAGTGAATTTCCAGCCTCCCCTACACACAAACCGCCAGTTGGCAACCGGGCTGTTGGCAACGGGGTATTAGCATATCACATCCGGAGGAAGAAAATGCTAAAATCACGAAATGACCGCCGCAAAAGGTGCCTGACGCCAAGCAAAACTTGTGGTGTCTGACACTATGGCGGTTCGTCATGGGCGGAGGTTACAGAAATCCGTCAGTTGTAACTGACAGCTTCCGAAATAAAAGCGAACATGTCAGTTATGACCGACAAATTTGTGAAATAGCGCTTGCGTGTTGGTTATAACTTACAGTATAATAGATGGCGAAAAGAGGGTGCCTCCGTGGTTAAACGCAAGTTGTTTCTGAATAAAATCCGTCCATTCGTGGGGACAGACGTTGTCAAGGTCATCACCGGATTGCGGCGCAGCGGAAAATCCGTTCTGCTGGAGCAGATTCGCGATGAATTGCTGACGGCAGACCCCCATGCAAAATGTTTCTCCATAAACTTGGACGACGACGAGAACAAGAATTTCCTAGCGGAAGGCGTTCTCTACGAATATCTCGACAATCTGCTCAAAGAGGCCGGGGACGAGACGGTTCATCTTTTCCTTGACGAAATCCACGATGTGGAATCATGGGAAACGGCGGTCAACTCGTTGAGAATGCGGAAAAACGCCGACATCTACATAACGGGCTCCAATTCAAAACTCCTTTCCGGCGAACTCGCGACCTATCTCACCGGACGCTATGTCGAAATCAAAATCACCCCCTTTTCCTTTTCAGAGTTCCTCGAAGCGGCTCAGCCAATATTCCCGGACGAGGACGAGTCCCGCCTGTTCAATCGCTTTCTCACCACGGGGGGCGTCCCGTTCCTCGCAAAAGTCGCCTACGATGCCGACGCCTGCCGCGCCTATCTTCAGGATCTTTACGGCGCCATTCTGCTGAAGGATGTCGTACGTCGCCGGCAAATCCGCGATGTGGACCTCCTTGACAGAGTCGTTCGCTTTGTGATGACCGAATGCGGGCACACGTTTTCCGCAAGGCGCATTGTTGAATTTCTGAAGGGCGAACGGCGGGAGACGTCCGTCGAGACGGTTCTCAATTATCTGTCCGCCTGTGAAGAAGCCTTTCTCATTGCCAGGGTCCCGCGGCAAGATCTGATTGGCAAGCGGATACTCGCCGTCGATGAGAAGTTCTACGTGGCCGATCAGGGCATCAGAAACACGATTGTTCGAGGAAGTCTCCGGCGCGACATCGACCAGTTACTTGAAAATGTCGTCTATTTTGAGTTGCTGCGGCGCGGATACGATGTCACCATCGGGCGCTTCGGCTCCTCCGGCGAAGTGGACTTTGTCTGTGACAGGGGTGGCGAACGCCTCTACGTCCAGGTCGCCTATGTCCTTGCGGACGAGAGGACGCGGGAGAGGGAATTTGGCGCTTTTGAGAAAATTCGGTCGCTTGACAGGAAACTTCTGCTGACCATGGACAGAATAGACATGGGCGAAGGGACCGTCAAGCACATGTACATACCGGATTTCATGGTCTCACGTGAACCCCCCATCTAACCATGAACAAGCTGATAGCCTACTGCGGACTTGACTGCGTAAAATGCGAAGCGCGCATCGCGACGGTGAACCAGGATGAGGCGTTGCGCGAAAAAGTCGCCCGGAAATGGTCCGAACTCAACGGTGTGGAAATCACACCGGCGATGATCAACTGCGTCGGGTGCCGCGTGGACGGCGCAAAGACGCCCTACTGCGAAACGATGTGCCCGATCCGGCAATGCGCCAAAGGCAGGCGGATTGAAACATGCGCGGACTGCGCCGAAATGGAGGCTTGCCCCAAACTCGCGCAAATCACCGCCCACAGCGACGAGGCGCGCAGGAACTTAAGTGGCGGCAATCGCAAAAGATGAGCCGCGCCGCTTGCGGGCAGTTTGGTTGCTTCCGCTTCTGAGTGTGTTGGAGTATCGGAGTGCGGGATATTTTAGCCGCAAAGGACGCAGAGGAGCGCAAAGATAGTGTGCGGCATGCGCCGAATGTTGTACAATGGTTCCATGCGGAAAGCGCTTCCGTAATTCTTCACTTGGTAGTTGTTTTTCGCCTAGAGGAGAAAAGAATGTCCATGCATGCAATTCGTTGGAAAAATGCCAGCTGCAGCGCCGTCGCCGCCGTCCTCCTTGCTCTTGGAGCGTCCGCGGCCGAAGGGCCGGCGGTGGCGGCCCGACTAGTCCGATTCGCCACGTGGTCGGCAGAAGGCGCTTCCTCCCCGAACAGGCTGGAGTCATTCGCGCATTCCGCCCGGGACACCCCTTTGGCCACCAATGGCTGCGAGGCCGTTTTCATCGTGAAGGCGGCGGACAAGACGCGCTCCGTCACGGGCTTCGACGAAGACGCCTTCAAACTCGTTTCAGCCCAGACCGACGATGGTCGCGACCTGCTGTCCGACGATCCTGCAGAAAAGGTCGACTGGGACGTCGAGGTCCTCCCCCCTGACAAATTCCGCATCAGCATCTCGCCGCTGGCCAAGCCGTTTTTCGGTCTGGTGCGACCGCACGGGCGGCTGGTCGCGCTCATCTCGCCATCGAATGTCACGGAGTCCGTGACGCTTTCGGCGCGCATAGGCGAGCGCGCCAGGCTGGATGTCTGCTCCCTCCGCCTCCGCCCCGATGCCTTCGCAGGCGCACTTTCCTTCTTCGGCAACGAGGACGAAAAAGAAAAGAGCGATGGCAAGCCATCCGAACACCTCGTTCTTGAAGTCCGGGCGCCAAAAGCCGTAAGCGGCGACATCTCTGTGTCCTCAGATGGAAAGACGATTCTCAAGAAGGCCCTTGGCGCGGCTTCGGCCGCGGAGATTGAAATGGGGAAAGACGGCCATGCCGACCTCTCCAACACGACCATGTCGTTCCAGACCTTCAGCACTTCCTCGGGAACGGGCATGACCAAGTCCGAGTCGTATTCGATAGTCCATACGTTGCGCTTTGAAAAGCCTGCCTCTGGCTCGCTCACCGTCTCCTTCCTGCATCCAGCCACGCCTGAGCGCGTTCCGCTGGAGTTCTAGCCATTTGCCGCCCATTCCACTACCACCCGTGGTGGGCCATCTGGGCGATGCAGACCGTTGTAATACCCAGGGTTCAGGGACGCTCCCCAGGGCAAGTCACGCAGCCATGAAACCGCCGGAAAACATGACATATCCCTTTTTCCTCCGCCGACTCGCCAAGGGCGTCCTAATCGCGATTGCGATTCTCCTCTCGCTGCTCTCGCTGCCCTACGTCCTGATCGTGGTCGGCATGGGATCGCTTTATCCGCTGACCTACTTCATCTGCTGGATCACGGCGCTGGCCGGGGCCTGGCTGCTCTTCGCCGGCTGCGCGACGCATCGGCGCAGGCTTCGCCATGCCGCGCTCCTGCTTATCCTCGGCGCAGTCTCCGTCATCGCCGGCATCAACTTCCACCGCTGGGTGACGCACGACCGCTTCCTCCTCCCCGACAAAGGCTACGCCTGGTGGAAGCAGGAACCCTTCGACGCGAACAACGGCCTTCCCGACCATCGCGCCCCAGACGAATTCCGCTTCCGGGACAGCCTGCCCTGCCTGGCCGCCGCCTACGCGCTCTACCCGATTGCCTCCGCATCCGTCCAGGCGCTCTGCCCCCGCGCCATCTACGACGAGCAAAGCGACACGAACTACATACGGGCCGACGGCTCGGATGTGGTTTTCAGCATGCTGGACAATGAATATGTCGACGCCATCTTCGCGCTCAAACCCTCCCCCGAGCAGGTGGCGGAAGCGGAAAAGCTCGGAGTTAAGTATGTGTTCACCCCCATCGCGCGCGACGCCTTCGTCTTCTTCGTCAACGCCCAAAACCCCGTGCAGGGACTCACCAGCGACCAGTTGCGCGCCATCTACTCAGGGCGCGTGACCACCTGGGAGGAGCTCGGCGTCCCGCTCCGCGCCCCCCTCCAAGCCTTCCAGCGCAACAAGAACAGCGGCAGCCAGACGACGATGGAGCGCTTCATGGGCGACGTGCCCCTCGCCACCCCGCCCCAGGATGACGTCATCGACGCAATGGGCGGCATCATCCGCGACGTGGCGGACTACCGAAACCATCTGGGCGCCATCGGCTATACCTTCCGCTACTACGCGCTAGAACTCGTTCGCGACAAGCGCATCCGCCTGCTCGAGGTCGACGGCGTCGCCCCCACGCCCGACACCATCCGCTCGGGCGCCTATCCGCTGGTCGGCGACGCCTACCTCATCACGCGCGGAAAACCGACGGGCGAGGTCGCCCGCCTAGCCGCCTACCTCGCCTCGCCCGACGGCCGCGCCCTCGTCGAGGAAATCGGCTACATCGCGCCGGAAGCCCACCATCCCTTGGTGTCAGGCACTGCCGCCCCGTCGCCGGCCAGGGGCAATGCCGTGCGGTTTACGGAACAGACGGGTCTGATGGGGCTCCGCTGGCTCAAGGCCGTCCAGAACGAGGACGGCTCCTGGCCGGAAAACAAGATCGCCATGACAGCCATGGCACTTTGCGCATTCATGGCCGAAGGTCATAGGCCGGGGGATTCCCCCGAGTTCACCGAAACGATGGTCAAGGGCGCAAATTTCATCATCTCCCACCAGCAGGAGGACGGGCTTTTTGACATCCGCGACCCAGAAAACTTCTCGCACCCGATTGCGACATGGGCCCTCTTCTCCCTCTATGGCATGACCCTGAACCCCAATGTCTGTGACGCCGCCGAGAAGGCGCTGATCCCCATTCTCAAATCGCAAAGCGAAACGGGCGGCTGGGCGCCTGCCATGGCGCGGCAGGGAGACGATGACCCCACATACACTTTCTGGTGTCTCGAGGCGCTCCGCGCGGCGGAGTCCACCGACATCCCGCGATTTCGCGAAGATCTCGATGACGCCATTGCGCGCGCGACAAAAGCCTTCGACAGACTAGACCATCTGCAAGCCGACACCTGGACTCCCAGTTGGGACGGTCCGACACCAACTCTAAGACCGTCAAAGGCGAGCATCCAGCCGGTGCGACTCTCTTCCGATACCGCGCCCTTCGCCACGCAATTCGACCAGTTCCGAGTCGAGCGGATTCTCTGGGAGGCCCATGGAGAACCATACATCAAATGGATCCGACCCGCCGTGGCGCTTTACGCCGCCGCCCAATTTGTCACGCCATCGAATGAGACGGCCAGCGCTTCGTGTCCGTGCAGGGGCTGGAATCCGAATGGCCCCTGTTCAAGGCATTCAGTGACGTACCGGGACGACGAAGGCACTCCTCGCGCCATCGGCCACTGGATTAACGACGACCCCTTCGGCGACAGCCCCGTCATGGACACCTGCCTCGTCCTCATGCAGATCTGCAAACCGACTCGCCACCTCCCGAAACTCTCGAAACCGAAAACCCAGGCGATTCCCCCGGAAACGGAGGACGGCCGCGACATCGCCGTTGACACGGATTTGTAGGCCACAAACGAGAGGCCTCCCGCGAGTAGGAGCCCAGGAACCCATGCCAATCAACCTGGACAATGCAAAATATGGTATAATTTGTGTCAAGCGATTGAGGAATTGTAACCTCCTGGCGCGAGGCGTGTAGACAAGGCTGACACGACCTCAAAAGAGACAACAGCCATGCCACTCGAAATCAATGCTCAATTCAGGAAGTTCGTTGAGTTCGCCCAGCAGCGGGCGAACCCGGCGACCAGCAAGGCGATCGCACGCGCCGGCGACGAGGAGCCGCTCGGCGGCCGCGCCATCAAGGCGGCGGAGAAACGCGGAGGCGACGCGGTACGCCCGTTCCTCCCGCGCTCGACGGCCAACAAGAACGCGAACAACGCCGTGCGCGACCTTTTCCGCCAGTCGATCCGCGACATGTTCGGAGGGGAGAACAGGATTCCGCCGAGCGTCAAGGAGGCGATGCGGCTCAAGGACTACGGCGGCGGCAAGCCGCTCACCGCGCGCCGCATCATGGCGGTCAAGGCGGCTGTGGACGCGGTCCTCGGCCGTGTCGCCCCGGCCCTTGAGCGGGCGAAGGCCAAGGTCGCCGGCCTCTACGCCCCTGGCAAAAACAAAAACGAATCGGCCGAGGAGCGGCGCAACAAGGTCGACGGCCTTCTCGAGACGCTCGTCGGCGCGACGGCCGACGATCCGGACGCGCTTGAGGTGGCGGTCTCAAACGCCAGGGAGTTCATCCAGGGTGGCGACGCCGCCCTGCGCACCCCGGAGCAGGTGCGGCAAAAGGCCGAACGCCTTCTCGCCGACGTTGCCGAACTCCGGACGCTCGCGGGAGGCAACCGGGCCGTCTTCAACGCCGGCAAGGAATTTCTGATCGCCCTGAACGGCAAGGATCCGCCCGAGGGCTTCCTCCGGGACATGCTGAACGCCACGGCCCGGTTTAAGCTGGACAAGATCAAGTCCCTCTCGGCGACGTCCTCCGGCCTGTCCATCCACAAGGCCGTTTGGCAGTTCGCCGACAACGTCGAGAAGGCGATGGCCGCCACCGGCGCCCTTCGCAAGTTCGACGGCGCGGACGAGATGATGGCGGCGGAAAATCTGGCGGCGGAACTCCAGCTGGCGCGCTGCGGAGAAGGAACGGTCCGGAAGATCGCGGCGGCGACAACCGGCAGGACGGCCAGCATCCTGTATTCGTTCTACGGCGAGGTCAGTTCCGGGAGGACGATAAAACGGGAGGAAGCCTCCGAGGGGGAGAAGGCGCATACCCGGCTGCAGGGCCTGCTGATGGGCACCAAACTGCACATCCTCAACAAGATGGCGCAGATGCGCTTCGGAACGGCGCCGGCCGAGATCCTGCCCATCCCGGCGGCTCCGCCCAATCCCAACTACGGCAAGGACATCGCCGGTGAAGATATCTTCGAACTCATCGAGGATCAGGCCCTGGAGGCGATGGAGAAGGCGAAGGCCGGGTTCGTCCGGAACGCGGTGGCCGGCAACGGGCCGCAGGCGGACAAGATCCGGGGCGTCTACGCCCGCTTCAGCGACGAGTTTCCGTACGACACCGGCGCCAAGCTGGCGGACAAGCGCGACACCATCGTCCGCAACATGATCAACCTCCACTTCTGCGAAGAGCGCAAGGTCCTCGCGGGCGGGAAACAGGAAAACTCCCAGTTCGCCCTCGACCGCGCCCGCGGCATTGTCGTGCGGCTCCCGAACGGCGCGCGGCTCTCCGGCGATTTCGGCACCGCGCGCGACGAGCTGGCCGCCTTCGTGACGAAGGGCGCCAAGGCGGACTACGCCTCGCTCGACGACGCGGAGAAGGGTAAGGTCCACGTCCTGATGGCGCTCCTGAACCAGAAGACCGCGTTGGCGGCGATGAACGCCGAGCCCCTCGCGCTCGATCCGCACGGGCGTGACAATAAGCTGACGGTCACGGGCGATCCGAGCCGGGAGTTCGAGATCTCCTTCGCGAAGGACGGTACGCTCAAGGTCGACTGCAAGCTCGTCCTCGAACAGCCGCACTCGATCGACGTCGCCAACGGCAAGGGCCGATACGACACGCTGGAGAACCTCGGCGCCGGCAGCAAGGTCGATGCGTTCTTCTCGCTGGAGATCCGTCCGCAGGAGCTCGACCGCCTCGCTGCGGTCGACTATTCGAAATACGACGACGCCCCCGCGACCCAGCACGTCCTCGACCCGAACGCCGAGCAGCCCTACGAGACGCTCCGCCTGGTTCTCGGTCAAGACTTCCGGTTCGCGAGCGACAACTCCGCTGTCAAGTGCGGGAGCAGCTACAAGATCACGATTGCGTAGCGGAACCGCCTGCAAACCGATCTAACCTTCCAACCATCCAACCACCCAACCGGAACCCCAGACCATGGAATTCACAGAACTCATCTCCGAATTCGCCAAACGCCACGGCATCGCCGATCTCGCCGCCGAGGACAACGCGGCCGCGCTCGACATCGACGGCATCATCGTCACCCTCGTCGCCTCGGGCGACGCGGTTTCGATCTCCGCCGACATAGGCGAGCCGCCCGCCGAGGGCCGGGCCAGCTTCGCCGACCTGCTGCTCGAGGCCAACCTGCAGGCGGACGCCTTCTTCGCCAAGGAGCCCGAAGGCGAGACCTACGTCGCCGTGCGCCGCCTCGCGCTCCCGACGCTCGACTCCGACGCCTTCGACGCCGCGCTCGAGGCGCTCGTCAACCAGGCCGAGACCTGGCGCCGCCTCCTCGCCGACTTCCGTCCCGTCGCGGAGGCGGCCGCCAAGGAAGCCCTGGAGGAACCCGCCTTCGGCGCCGGCGGCTTCGTCCAGGTGTAGCGGCTTGCCCAAGTGAGGCGGCCGGGAAATACGCCGCAGA
>JAEEGG010021862.1_pt1 | contig 12661 bp, 7 predicted proteins | sample 9134161 | NCBI WGS metagenome assembly JAEEGG01 (sample SAMN16246543, study PRJNA631951) | gut metagenome | biome: gut microbiome; feature: rumen; material: CR-attached | host: Bos | place: Iran: Karaj | collected 2018-10
TACTTACCAAGGATCCTGTTTCAATATAATCATACCTTCTATCGGCCACCAAGAACTTGATGGCTGCTCTTGCTCTGGGACACAACTGAACCTCATCAAGGATAATAAGCGACTTGCGCTCATGTAGTTTTACCTTGTAGTGCTGGCTCAGATAGAGGAAAAGTGTGTCAAGGTCTTCCAGATAGAGGTCGAACCAGTCTCTGACCATCTGGGGAGCCTTATTGAAGTCAATGAGGATATATGACTCATACTCATTCTTAGCAAACTCCTCTACGATATAGCTTTTACCAATGCGTCGCGCTCCCTCTATAAGAAGTGCTACCTCACCTTGCCTTTTTTCCTTCCAATCAAGGAGTTGCTGATATATTTTCCGCTTCATAACTATAATACTTGCACCTTTTTGAGATTTTTCAATTACCATATTCTACACCTTTTTGAGATTTTTAAACTACGCAAACATACACCTTTTTGAGATTTTTGACAAGAATTCTGTTGAAAAAACATGGGGGGTATTAAGTCACATGAGATACAAAAGCCTCGCATAGCGAGGCTTTTTTGTTGATATATCATAGATTGTTTAAGCAAAAACAATCACTCCTTCAGCGACGCATCCACAAGCAGCGGTATGAGGTTGACATCGAGCCCGGCTTTCTGCAGCGTGCCTTTGTCCGCCTCCATGCGATCCTCCACCAGCCTGACGGCTTTCGCCTGCTTGCGCGCCGCACGCAACGCCGCCACAGTGCCAGCCATGTCATTCTTAATCCATTTCACATAAGCCTCGATTACGTAATCCTCCCACTCCACATCCTTGCCGCTCATTAATTTCTCCACATACCTCTCGGCCTGGTCGAACTTCATGAGAGCTATGGAAGTCATGGCTATCAGCCGCCAAAGCCTGCTGTTGCCGGATGTCTCGTAATCTATCTTGAAGAATATGGCCAGCGCCTCGTTCTCCTCGCCGCACTCCAGCTGGCAAAGGGCTTTCTTGAATGAAATGGCAGATTTATTAGGCTGCAGCGCCTCGGCTTTGGCGTAATACTCCGCCGCCAGCTTGAACTCCGACATCTTCTTATGGCAATAAGCCAAACGCAAGAGTGTCCACACATCGTTCGGCTCTATGACTTCCGCCTGCTTGTAGAATGCGATGGCCTCAACCATGTCGCCCACTTTCTGCTTGCAGTATCCCAGTTTCTGGTAATACTCAAGCGAGAGCTGCGTCTTGACGGAATTGAACAATCCGAACGCCGCCTCGTAGAATCCTTTTGAGAAGCAATACTCGGCAATCTCAATGCGGTCGTCATCGTCGAACGCGGCAAGCTGGGCTATCACGCTGTCATGAAGCTTCAGCGAATAGTCGAACGGCGACTCGAACGCGTCCTTCGACGGGAAGAGACGGTAGAATCGATACAAGTTCTGTATGTACGAGTTTGAGACTCTCTCCGCCTTGCGTGTCTTGGCTAATATCTCGTCGTCCTCTCTGATTTCGAGTTCCTGCTTTTTCTCCATGGCGAATGCGTCGGCTATGGTCTTGCGCTGGCTGTCGGGCATCTGCATCAGGCTCAGGGAGAATGAATAGCGGTCCGAGTCGCACATGCTGCCGGTGTCCATTATCGCTTCCATGAATTCCTTCATGACGCTCTCGCCCTCGCCTCCGAAGAGTCCTCTGATGTAGCTCATTTCGGGGTTATAGGGGCGGAACCAGTTGACGACGGTGGAGAAGAACGGGAATGTCTTGAGCATGGCGAACGTGCTCATGTACACGTCCGAGCCTTCCATCTGCAGGTCGCTGTATCTCTTGAGTTTATCAGCCAGTCCGCTTTTCTCGAGTTTCTCCTGCCATACGGGGTTCATCTCCTCGTGGTCCTCGCTGACGAACGACTGCATGTCTGATGCCTCCATGTCCTTGGAGAGTTTCCTCATCTCCGGGATTATCTCCTCCTTCATCTGCTTGACGAGGTCTTCGGTCTCGTTGGTTCTGGCATACTGCATTATGACTCTTTTCACGGCAGCCTTCATGCCCTTGGAGTCGAACGTGGCGGAGAGACGGTCTCTCCACGCCGGCATCGCATCCAGACGGTCGCTGTACTTGACCACTATCGGCAGCAGTCCGACCAGGGCGCGCTCCGAAATTTCCTCCTCCTGCCTTTCGCACAGCGATGTCAGCAGAATGGCTTTTTTCAGGTCGAAGCGCCTCATCAGGAACAGCGTCATGGCTGATACCACCAGACACTTGTCGTCAAGCCCAATCAGGTCGTTGTTCATGATACGCTCTATGTCGTCAGCCTCGCCGCCGAATAGCCAGTAGTAGTTGAACATCCTCATGGAGTCCATCTCGTAGCGGTGGGCTTCCTCGAGGCTCTTGCCGCTCTGCATGTTCTTGTCGATGAAGTCGGTCAGCCCCCGGTTGGCATTGTAGCTCTCTATCTCGTCCACGACAGAGAGTATGTCCCACTCGCTCATGTCGCCCTTCACATACTGCTTCTGTGTGTAAACGTAGTTATGCGAGTCTATTGTGTTCTTCGCCTCGAGAAATGCGTCGGCTATCTGGTAGCATCGGCATTTAATGTTGGCATAGACCTTCATGCGCTCCGGGTCGGCGATGCCTTGCGACATGTACTCCAGCATCCAGTGGTAGGTTTCCCTTATCTTGGAAATCTCATCCCTGCTCGCCGTGTCCTGCATAGCGCCGGCTATCATGTCCAGCTTGGCAAGCGCGGATAATATGCGTCCGCGTGAAATATGCTCGCATATATTTATGAATATCTCGTTTCTATTCACCATAAGCCCGACGTTTATTTACTGTCTTACGAATGAAGTGCCGTCCCAGACGAATGTTATCTGTCTTGTCTTGATGTACGGAGCCACCTTGTCGCGGTCCTCCTGGCTCAGTTCCTTCTCGGAGTTGAGCGTGGCTTTCAGTGTATTGTGGTCGCCAGCGAACGAGAAGTCCACCAGCTGAAGGTCCAGCAGCGATGTCACGTACTCCTCCTTCTTGCCGTCCTCCTTTATCTTGTCCATGTCCAGGAAGTCGTTTATCGACACGTTCGACAACACCGATGACGGCAGCAGTCGCCAATCCAGTGTGAACACTCCCGTGTGCGACGAGCATGCTGGCGCGCACGCGGTGAACACGAGGAATATCGCGCTCGGTTTGCCTTGTGTCTGCAGCACTTTTATCTCCAGCGCTCCGTTCTCGGAGTTCCGGATTCTCATCCAGTCGTTCTGCTGGTCGATGGAGTCTATTCTGCTGTCGCCGCCGAAGTGGTTTCTGACCTTCGGCTCCTCGCCTTTTCTCAAGCGGTCCACCATCAAGATTCGCATTTCCTGCGTCAGTGTCATGTAATACTGGTCCGGCATCGTCACGAAAGCCTTCTCCACGTTGCTCACTATGCCGCTTATCTGCGTGCCGTCGGTCTGTGCCGCCAAGCTCTGCAGCATTGTCAGCGCAGCCGCCACGAGGACTGTCCTCAGCCCTGCGCACGATTTATTTTGCATCTTCGTCATTATCTTCATTGTTCTTTTTGTTTTTCTTCTGTTTGCTTTTCTTCTCCTTCTTCTTCGCTTTCTTGTCCTTCTTATCCTCCGCTATTATCTCGTTTTCCACTGTCTCGCTTTTCTGCTCGGCAATCTCTATGTCGCGCTTCACATCCTCGTCCTTGTCGATAGGCTCGTCCTCGTCGCGCTCCACGGTCTCCTTCTTCACCGTCACAGAATCATTCTTCTCCAACGCTCTTCGCTGGCTTGCGGATATCAAGCTGTCCATCCTCGCCATTCTCTCGCGCTCCTGAGCCAGCATCATGGAGTCTCTGCGGCGTTCGCGCTCCTTCCTATCCTTGCCGAAATACCTGTGCCACAATCCCTTGAACGTATTGAAGTCCTCTCGGTACATCAGACCCACGCCCTGTGTAGTCTTCGCCGTGCCGGAAATGTTGTAGTAGTAATTGTCGGCGGAATGCGTGTAAGCCTTGGCTCTGAGTTTTCCGTTTCTTGTAAGCTTATACTCCACATCGACATCACCGATGAAGTTGTTGCCGCTCTGCTGTCCGTTTATGTAGTCATTGCGGTATCCGAGGTTTCCGTTTATCACAAGGCGGTTATTTGGCTGATACATGAGAGCCACTTCGTACTCGCCACCCTGCGAGAGGTCCTCGCCGTTGCCCAGCACCGCATTCACACCGACATTGAACTTGTCGCTTATCTGCGAGAGCATGTTGTTCAGCTGACCGGACACTGTGGACGTGAGCACCGACGCCATCTGGTTGCCCACGTTAGTCGATGACGAGTTCTGTATGTACTCCGGACGGTAGAACGCTCCGATGACGAGCAGCGAGAGTATCTCTCGGTTCATCATCTCGTCGGTGTTGACGATGTTCTTGACCTTGCGCTGCAGCTCGTTGTCGGACGGCAGTTCGAGGTCGAACTTGATGTTAGGCTGCATCAGGTTGCCAGTCAGGTTCAGCAGACAGTTGACAGGCACTGTCGTTCTGCCAAGTCCCTCGAGGTCAGCCTCGTCCAGGATGTCAAGCAGCGACGCCGCCTGCACATAGTACAATGCGTCGAGGTTGATTATGCCTTCTCTCGGGTCGCCGCTCCACTTTATCGTTCCGCCGTTTCTCAGCGTGAAGTCCTTTCGTATGATGTTCTGCAGCGTGAATATGTAGCTTCCCTTCTCCACCTCGTAGTTGCCGAAGAGCTGGAGGTCGGACTTCGAGTCGTACTCCATGCGGATATTGCCCGTACCAGTGGCTTTGAGCATGTCGCCCTCAGCGCTCGTGAGAATATTGACTTCCGCATCCGGAGTGGCCTCAACAGTGAGCGACACTTTCATGCGCGTCTCGGTCTTCTTCGGCTCGAGATACTCGTCGGACTCTGCCACGGAGTCAACCACGGCATCCCTATCGACGTATGTTATGAAGTTGTTCACAGTCACTGTCGAGCCGTTGTCCAGCGAGAGGAACACCTTTGTGTTCGGCTCGGTTCTCGCTTGTATGGTGAAGTTGGCTGCGCCAGGATAGCCGAAGATTCTCACGTTTCCTGTCGCGTACGCCTTGCCGTAGAAGTTCTGCCCGTCGCTCGCCTTGAGGTCCATAGCCAGCACATTGCGTGGCATTATGGAAATGTTATAGACGATATTCTTGTAATAGTCATGGTGTATCTCGCCGTTGAGCAGCGCGGAGTGGTTCTCGGCGTCGCGAACGTCAATGTCCTCGAACGCGAACTTGTCCTCGCGTATCTTGACGGTGTCGCTGAAGTGGTACGCCGTGTTCAGGAAATCGACTTTGAGCTTACCGTTATTCACCATGATGTCGCCTTCCATGAGGATTTTCTTCAGCGAGCCGAAGATTCTCAGTTTGCCCGAGGCGTCGCCCGTGACATCGGACATCACGCCGTCGAGGTATTTCTGTATGAAGTCGAGCTTGAGCGACGACACATCGGCAAGGAATTCCAGCGAGTCGTTCTTAGGGAAGTACTCGCCTTCTATCACAATGGACGTGTCGCGTACGCCGTCACCCAAAAGTCCAGCCAAGACTCCGTCGGCATCGCCATCGGTTTGCTGCCCGCTCTTGAACACATGCCCCTTGGCATGCAGCCTTCTGGTCTGGCTGTCCCACTCGCTCTTCAGGTCCACGTCGCCCCACACGGAGTTGTTGAACGTGAAGTCGTCGGCGGTGGCGTCGATATTCAGCACCATCGGTCCGAGCAGTCCATAGACACAGGCCTTGCCGTCAATCATAGCATCCAAGTCAACAGCGTGAACTCCGACAAGGTCCATTATATAAGCCAGGCGCACACCGCTCAGGTCCACATCAATACTGTCGGACATGCTCTTGGATGCCATGCCGTCTATCTTGACATACTGCTTGTCGTGGTCCATCTCGAAACCCTTGATGAAGAAGCTCTTGAAGTCTGTGTCGATATGGCTCTTGCGCATGTTCCACTGGTCGTCGTTGATGGATATGAACGTCGGCATAACATCGACCGACGCGAGCAGCGACGAAAGTGTGTCGCCACGCATCTCTCGGTGCAGCAGACCTTCGAGGCTCAGCGAGCCGTACGACAGCGAAGGATTGTCCCAGTTCACGTTCACCTGCACCGAGTCGTGAGCCGCATTCGCCATCAGTCCTAATCCCGTATGGCCATTGTAGCGCGAATTCACTCTCAGCGACGCAATGTCGTAGTCGTTGTCCAGCAGTATGAGCGTAGAGTCAATGCTCTTCTGCTTCTTGCCGAACCTGACGACCGGAATCTCAGCCCTCGCGTTGAACTTGCCTGTTCTGTCGCTGAAGTGTCCCGACAGATAAGCTCCCTTGCCCACTCTGACAGTGCTTCCGAGTATTTCCGAGAGCTTATTTATGTTTATGTTGTCTATTCTTATGTCGAACTCGTTGTTACACTTCACGTCGGCTGCGCTCTTCTTCTCCTTGGCGAACAGCACTGGCAGATAGCGTTTACCGGCGTTCTTCAGGCTTCTCGGCAGTTTGGTTATCTCGTAGTCGCCGCTCACCTTGACGCTCATCAGGTCGGACGACAGAACGAGCGAGTCGCGCTTAGGCGTCACCACCGACACGACCTCTATATCATTGAGTCTGAGTCGCTTCTCGCCGTTATTGACTGTCAGGTTGTTCACATAAACGTCTGCTCTGTTGTTGTTAGATTCCAAATCGCCACGGAAATCGAGGCTCACATTGCCCGAAAGCGAAAGGTCCTCGTAGCCTTTCACCAAGTTCAGCCTGTGCGGATGCATATTGCTCACGTTCACGGAGAACGCTCCTGTACGCATCGCCTTTGAGTAATTGAAGCTGCCGGAGAAGTCCACATCGGCGTTCTCGTCGTCCATGTCTATCAGTCCGTCGAACTCTTGCCCTTTCAGATTTCCGTCTATGTGTATGTTCTTGTATTCATAGCCCTTGAATGCCAATTTGGACACATCGCCCTTGACCCAGCATGTGAATCCGTTCTTCTTCGACCATTCGCCAGACGAATTCAGTTTGAAGCTCGTCTGCCCGAGCTGGCTCTTGTCGCCAAGCAGCTTAGCGAGATTCAGGTTGTTGGCGCCCACTTCGCCGTTGTATCTCACGTTCTTGAACTCGTCGGCCGACTCCAAGTGCATGTCCATGTTCACCAGACCGATGTCCGACAACACCTCGCCATAAGCCACAAGGTCAGTCAGATAGCCAGACACCGAGCCTCTGTACTTGACCTTGCCCAGTCCGTTGAGCTGCTTAGGCATCTTCACAGGCTTTCCGCTGATTTTCGCAATCAAGTCGGAGAGCATCGGCATAGTCGTGCCGAGTTCCTTTATGCCTACGTAGGCGTATGTCTCGTTTATATCAGGCAGTCCAGCCAGATCGACCGACATGCGCCCCCATGCGCCGCCGTCGTCGCAGTTGAACACCAGATTATACAAATGCATGTTGCCGAATGTGCCTTTGAAGTGTGTGGAAAGTTCAACCTTGTCCGACAGTTCGCCAAGTCTCGGCAACACGAATTTCAGATCCCTGAGAGCCACGACAGAATTATCAAGGGAGACTTCCAGCAGGACATTCTTCCAGTCCAGCGACTCCTTCACTTTTTCCTTGCCGCTGGCGTCGCGCGTTACGGTTTTTATCCACGTCTCGTCGTAATTAGCCACGACACTGTCAAGCCGTATCTCCGACGACGGCATCCGCAGCACGAAGTCCGACACTTTGGCCTGCGCCGTGTCCGCCACAAGCCGTCCTTTCAGGTCAACGACATTCAGACCGCCCTTCTCCGCGCACCTGAAGTTCAGTATCTGCACATTCAGGAAGCCCTTGCGGTACTCGTCGAGACGGAACTCGCCGTTTATGCCGCTGAAGCGCATGTGGAAATAATCCATCTTGCCGCTCTTGCGCGGTTTCCTCATATCGTCGTAGGTGAAGACCGAGTTTTTCAGAGTCAGATGGTTCACTCGGTAATTCATGCGGGATTTTTCCTTCTTCTTGTCGCTCTTCAGCGCGTCTATCAGGAAACGGAGGTTCAGCTGACCGTCCTTTTGCTTTTTCAGGTGGAACACAGCGCCGTCGAGAGTGACATCGGTGACATAAAGCCGGCTGTCGGTTACCAGACACCACAAATCGAAGCCAGCGACCGCCTTGGCAGCGTATATCATCGTGTCCTTGCGCTGGTCCTCCACATAAAACCCGTTCAAAGAAACTTTATCGAAAAGTTCTATATCAACAGATTCTATTTGTACCTTTGCATTAAGTTTCTCACTGGCGTATGCCGCAGCCTTTTGCACAAGATAATTCTGCACAGTGTTATTCTGGAGTAACAGCAGGATTGCGCCTTGCACGAAAAGAAGGACCGCTATTACGACAATGAATATGTAAACTGCTTTTTTGATACGTTTTTGCTGACTACGGTATTAACTTACAAAAATAACATTTATTGCCAATAAATACAGGCGTTAGACCTATAAATATAATTAAGACATGCTTCCTCTTATTCTTTCCATAGAATCCTCATGCGACGACACTTCGGCTGCCGTGATGCAAGGCAAGCTGCTGCTGTCGAACGTGGTGGCCAGCCAGCAAGTACACAAGCAGTACGGCGGCGTGGTACCGGAACTCGCATCAAGAGCGCATCTGCAGAACATCGTCCCTGTAGTGCATCAGGCACTGGCACAGGCCGGCGTGAAAAAAGAAGACCTCAACGCAGTGGCATTCACACGCGGCCCGGGACTCATGGGCTCATTGCTGGTAGGCACATCGTTCGCCAAGAGTTTCGCCCAGGCGCTCGGCCTTCCGCTCATCGACGTGAACCACCTGCAGGCGCACATTCTTGCCAACTTCATCGACGAGAAGGACGCCGAGAACAAGCACCCCGAGTTTCCGTTCCTCTGTCTGCTCGTCAGCGGCGGCAATTCGCAGATTGTGCTTGTGCGCAGTCCTCGCGACATGGAGATAATAGGACAGACTATAGACGACGCTGCCGGCGAGGCTTTCGACAAATGCGCCAAGGTCATGGGATTTCCGTATCCCGGAGGCCCGATAATCGACCGGCTCGCCAAAGTCGGCAACAGCAAGGCGTTCACCCTCGCAAAGCCGCAAATCAAGGACCTCGACTACAGTTTCAGCGGGCTTAAGACCTCGTTCTTGTACCTGCTGCGCGACAAGATAAAGGAGAATCCGAACTTCATCGAGGAGAACAAGGAAGATCTCTGCGCATCGCTCCAGCACACTGTCGTGAGCATACTCATGAACAAATTCGCCAAGGCTGTGAAAATGCACCCCGAGGTGAAGGACATAGCCATAGCAGGAGGCGTGTCTGCCAATTCCGGACTGAGAGACGAGTTCACCGAATTCGGACAGCGCCGCCACCTGAACGTGTTCATCCCTAGACTGGCGTTCACCATGGACAACGCTGCCATGATTGGTGCTGCGGCGTACTACAAATACTTAGACAAGGATTTCTGCTCCGTGGACCTTCCTCCTTTTGCGAGAGTAGAGATATAACACTTTGGACATGAGTGAATTAAAAAGAAAAATCAAATATTTCTTTTCAAAGGAGAATCCGATAAGAGACGTTATCGTTTTCGTCATTATGCTGCTCGTGGCTAATGCAGTCTGGAAATTCTGTTTCCAAGGCGACAATTACCACAAGGAGATAATGCTGTTCGGCAAATGGAACGTGGAATTCCTTTTCCAATGGGCGATAGACAGCACAACGTACCTGTCGAGCTCGTTGCTGAACCTTCTCGGTTTCGGCGCCACAATAACCCCCGACAACGTAGTGACCTTCGCCAACGGCAACGGAGCCAAAATCGTGTGGGGATGCACTGCCATAAAGCAGTCGTTCATCTTCGCAGTCATCATCCTTTGCTCAAAAGGCAGGCTGAAAGACAAAGCGCTCTTCATTGCCATAGGACTTGTCATAATATACTTTATCAACATTCTGAGAATCAGCACTATTTTAGGTTTCATGAAGTATAATCCAGGCACATTCGAGCTGCTGCACGGAATCATACTGAAATACCTTTTCTACATTTGCATTTTCTTCATGTGGGTGTTCTGGGAAGAGAAATTCGCTGAGAAAAAGAGATTGGAAAATGAAAAATAGCATCATAACATTCATAAAGAACTGGACGCTGCCAATAGCCATGGTGACAGGCGTGATAATGTATTTCACGCTGGCTGGCTTCGAGGTTTTCGCGCCAGTGAGACATCCGGTACATGTTTTTGTGAATAACTTCTGCCCGATACTTGTGTTCGCGCAGCTGTTCGTGACATTCTGCAAGATTAATCCGAGAGAGCTCATACCGTCGAAATGGCATATCTGGCTGGGACTGTTTCAACTGCTGTCATCGCTCGCCGTAGCTGCCGTTGTGATATTCCTGTGCAAGGAGGCCAACGCGCTCAGATACGGACTCGAAGGCATCGTCGTCATGCTGATATGCCCGACCGCCACAGCCGCAGCCGTCATCACGGGCAAACTCGGTGGCAACGCGGCTTCGCTCACCACCTACACGCTCATATCAAACATCATCGCCGCAATCACGGTTCCGCTCGTGTTCCCACTCATGGAGCCTTCGGACATAAGCTTCATAAGCGCATTCTCGAAAATGCTCGGAAGAGCGGTGCTCCTGCTCATCGCTCCTTTCATACTCGCCTTCATACTTAGAATGGCGTGGCCTAGAGCGCAGGAAGCCGTGGCGAGACAAAAAGACTTGGCATTCTATTTGTGGGCAATATGCCTGACTTGCATAATCGGAGTAGCTGCACACGTTTCTGTGACTTGCGACGTGCCTGCCACCGAGCAAATTCTCACAGCATTGGCAATACTCGTGACATGCGCCGCGCTTTTCGTCGTAGGCAAAAAACTCGGCAGCCGATTCGGCGACAGAATCAGCTGCGGACAGGCTTTAGGACAGAAAAACACTACGCTCGCCATTTGGATGACATACGTGTACCTGAACCCATTCGCCGTAATAGGTCCGGGCAGCTACATTGTTTGGCAGAACATAATAAACAGCTACCAGCTATACCTTAAACGCAAAAACAAGCTAAGAATAAACTGATATGAGAAAGACACTTTTCACAATCATCGCATTAATAGCATCTGCTAATATGTTCGCACAAGACGCGGCTGACGGCAGAGACCTGATTTTCGACAACGAGAACCTCTACACCGACGAGCAAGAGGCCGAGATAGGACAGATTCTCGACGAGTACCAGAAGACATGGGGCGACAGGGAAATTGTCGTCGTAACAACCGATAAGTGCGCGCCTTTCCAGACATTCGCCGAGTATGCGCAAGACTTGTGCAACAACTGGCAGCCTGCGAGAGCCGAGGACAGCAACGCTCTGCTGCTCATCATCAGCAAAAAACTCGGTTCTGTCAGAATTGCCACCGGAGAAGGCACGACATCGCTGATAGAGAATCAGAAATGCCACGGTATCATCAACTTCAACATGATGCCGTATCTCAAGAAAGGACAGTTTTTCGAAGCCACGAAAGTCGGTGTGACAGTGCTGTCGAAGAACTGGAAATAATCTCAAATAAAACCAATGAACGAGAGCCTTATTTCTCATTTTTAACTAACAACAACGTGCATCTCTTTGAAAAAAGACCAAAAAGTGACATCTTTGCGAGAATTTTTCTTCTTTCTTACTTAAGACGAAAAGCACTTTTGATTGACAATGCATTGATTTGATGCACTAAACAGGATTTTTGAAGACAACAAGCAAAATATTATTAACCGTAGCCACTCTGCTATCTGTTATTTGTGTTAACGCACAAAACAACACAAACTCACCATACACAAGATTCGGACTGGGAGAATTGGCGGACTACGGCTCTGGCAGAAGCAAAGGCATGGGCGGAGTATCCATCGGTGTCCGCAACAACCGAGGCGTCAACGCTGCCAACCCGGCTTCATACACTTGCATCGACTCGCTCTCGTTCATATTCGAGTTCGGCGCCATGGGCAAAGAGTCTATCTTCACCGACGCGAATAACAACAGAGACAACGACTTCAACGCCAACCTCGAGTTCCTCACGCTTAGATTCCCTATCGGAAGATGGTTCTCGGCGTCTGTGGGCTTCATTCCTTACTCATACGTGGGATATTCATTCCCTGCCAACGGACAAATAATAACAACCGGCACTACCGGCAACGACACGATTTCGTACGAACGCGCCTACAACGGCAGCGGCGGACTCAATCAGCTCTACGGAGGTTTGGCTGCTAAAATCGGCAAGCACGTTTCGCTCGGTATCAATGCATACTATCTGTTCGGAACAATACAGAACACGCGCCAAGTGACTTTCGACGCCACCTACGGGTCGTTCTACTCTACCCTTCAGGATTCCAAACTGAAAATCAACGATTTCAACATAAGATACGGTCTGCAGTACTACACTCCTATCAAACAGAAGCATTTCCTCACTGTGGGTGCCATCTTCGAGATGAAGAACAGACTCGGAGGCAAGTACTCTGTGGAGACATCAACCGTTGACACAATAGCCGAGCACAACGGCAGCAAGTTCGAGACTCCTATTACCATTGGTGGTGGTGTCAGCTATTCATACACGAACAAACTGACAGTCGGCGCAGACGTACTTTATCAGGGATGGTCGGATGCTAAATACTTCGGCGTAAGCGATTCTCTGACCGACAGAACAAAAGTTTCTATAGGTG
>JAEEGG010021865.1_pt1 | contig 12660 bp, 9 predicted proteins | sample 9134161 | NCBI WGS metagenome assembly JAEEGG01 (sample SAMN16246543, study PRJNA631951) | gut metagenome | biome: gut microbiome; feature: rumen; material: CR-attached | host: Bos | place: Iran: Karaj | collected 2018-10
TTCGGAGCAGTAGGCGGCTGTTTTGCAGTATGTCCTTCTGATACCGCAGTTGCATTGGTAGCATTAGGCGCCAAGATCGTCACCACCAAGAAGACCTGGGATGCAGTAGACTTCTTCGTAATCCCCAACAAAGATTACGGAACAGCCCACGGCGAACAGATCAATGCAATCGATATTGATGAAGTCGTCAAAGAGATCCAGGTACCTGCAGCAGCAAAGAGCACCTATGTAAAGTGGTCATTCCGAAAGGCAATCGACTTCCCTCAGTGCTCAGCAGCAGTCGTACTTGACGGCGGCAAAGCAACCGTAGCCCTCGGTGGCGTATACAACACACCTAAACTGTTCAAGGATGTTGCAGCATCAGATGCAGCAGCAGCCGGTGAAGCATGTGTAAAGGGTGCAAGTGGAATGAATACACCTCGAGCCGACGGCGGAGCCGATCGATTCTCCAATGGATACAAGATCCAGATCACCAAAGTTCTCGTAAAGAGAGCAATCGAATCACTTAAGTAAGTCATTACTTACTGACAATAAAAAGGCCGGATTTTTCAAGTCCGGCCTTTTTTTATCTAGTAATACATACAGCCAAGTATTATAATAGAAACTGCAAATGGACTTTATTTTATAATTGTCAACTTAAGACGCGTTGCTCAAAGTCAGATTCTTTGGTGTTTAACACAGGTTGTGTCAAATGGTGGGGTGAAGAATGAACGACTCGGCAATTTCTTATTTAAAAAGAATAAAACCAAATCGAATAGCTCGTTCCTATTACGATTCTGCATTTGTATTGGCAAGCAATAATGATGTTTCTGACGTTACTGTTCAGATGGTATTAGAGAATACTGGTACTTCACGTCAGACTTTCTATAATTACTTCCCTGATAAAAACACATTTTTCAATTACGTTTTTTTTGCTAACGTTCAAAAAAAATGTCTGAATACCGGGTTCAGAATGGTGATTACAGAGATTATACCAGGTGAAATTGAATCAAATTATAGCTTTTATCATTCAATTTCTCTTTGTACTGGTACTAATTCTTTCTCCGAATTTTTGGCCGAATATATTAATTATATTATCACCGGAATGCTCAGCGAAGATCATAATAAACAGACTGTTGAGCGCCCATCATTTGCAACAACTGTTGATGTATATTCTAATTTCATTTCGCAGCATTTTATCCGATGGCTTTCCGATCAGGAATATCATAATGGCACTACATCCAGAGACGTTGGCCTTATGCTTTACAAAAACATGCCTCCGCTTATTAACCAGGCATTCAATGAATCAAATCCATCAACACTGGACGGTATTATCAATGAGACAAATATAGTTAATTTGGAAATAGGTGTTCTTGTAGGTGACGGATACGTTAATGACCTGATTAAGGCGTTCTACAAAAAGAATTCTGACCTTTTAGTCAGTTTGGTTAAGTCTGGGCAATATCATTCTTCAAGGAGCTTTGATATTGGTCTCGAAATTTCTTCCTTTGAATTTAACGATTCAAATTACGAAGCTTATCTCCTTTGTACGCACGGATTTGATATTTGGGTTCCAAAAAAGCACCCTTTGGCTAAAAATGAAAAGGTAACATCTGAAGATTTAAAGAACAAAGTTCTTATTGTTTCCGGTTTCAGAGAGCGGAAGGTTATTTCTCGTTACATGAGTGACGTGTTCCCTGATTCCATAACACTGGTTAATGAATCCGGCTGGCTTCTTGACAATACTATGCTCGATTTTAAGAAGGGCATTCTTATTAAATCTTCTTTTGATAAAATTCCAGCTAACAGTGATATTGTTGCGATTCCTCTTTTCGACAACAGCGGACAGCCATATAAAGCAGGCATGTATCTGTATATACCGAAAGATTATCCAATATCTCTGAACGAGAGAAAACTCTCTCAGTTTATCATGGAGTATTCGAAGAGAGTTGATAAGTCACATCTGACACCTTTTAGCCGGATGACTCGTGATATGCCTCTTCTGAGGAGGCGTCGATGAGCGACAAAGATTATAGTGCTATCAAAGAAGTACGTTATACCAGAATTGTCCGTTATATTTGTGAGGCGGCGATTGATCTTGTTTCAAAGTATCCGGCTGATGTGGTAACGATAAAAATGATCACTACAAAATCAGAAGTTTCAAAACAGACCTTCTATAACCATTTTGTCGACAAGTATGCCTTGTATGATTATATTTTTTATCACGATATCAATGATGTTTTATCTGAATATACACCTCACGATGTCATCGTAGAGTTATTGCCTAGGATATTCAGGGAAAAAATGGATTTCTATAAATCTTTGGCATTAGTCGGCACATATAACAATTTATACAATTTCTTTTTTGATTATATGAATGATTACTTTTATTCAGTAGTAGAAGAATATTATGGAAAAGAGAATGTTACACCAACAATTGCTTTTGGTGTAAAAATGTTTTCCAAGATGACTGTAAATTGTTTTATGTTGTTCCTGAGAGAGGATGAAACTACTTCCCAAAGTACACTTGAAGAAATGGGGCGTGATATTTTTGCTTCTGTTCCTGAGTCTATAGCTCCTGCCATTAAAAGATGAGCGTTTAATTGACACTCATCATACCAAGAAAATATAATTACCAAGTTACAGAGATAAGTTTGCTTCTGTTCGTGAGTCTGTTTCTATGCAAATAATAATTACTGTTGCAGAAATGCTCTTAATTTATTCTTTAAGAAGGAATATATATTATGGGGTGGTATAGTCTGTTCAGTCCAGATGTTGCCAAATGGGTTTGTCTGGCTATATTTGTTGTTGCGTTTATTTTCATTCTTTTTTTCAGTAAAAGAGTTAAGATTGAAACTGTGTCTTTGATTGGAGCTGCACTTGTTGTTCTTCTCGGGATAACCAGTCCGTTCAAGGCAATTTCTGATGCTATAGACTGGGATGTTCTTGGACTTCTTGTCGGATATGGTATGCTGGCGATGTCATTGAAGGCCAGTAAGCTTCCTGAGTGGCTCGCAAATGAAGTGTTGAAACGTTTCAAAAAAGAAAAGACAGCTCTTCTGTTGTTATGTATTATTGCCATGGCACTTTCAATTATCATTGCCAATCCGGAAGTAGTCATTATGCTTGCTCCTCTGGCAATTGAACTTTGCGATAAGATGAAGGGAAATCTTGTGACATATCTTATCGCAGTTGCTGTTTCATCAAATGTCGTTACAACAGTTACTATGATTGCAGATCCTCCCTCACTGATTCTTGCTGATTATGTTGGTATGGAGTTTTTTGATTTCTATTGGTTTCAGAATAAAATCAGTCTTGGTACGATCTCCATCTTCTGTATAGTTGTTGCTGCTCTTGTGCTTGCTTTCCAGTTTAGAAAAATGAATACTGTTGCGGAAACCGATGTCAAGAACGTTAAAGTTGCAATGTTTCCTACAGTATTGTTCTTTATCTCAGTTCTGTTATTGGCATTCATTCCCTGGGATGAAATCGGAGCATGGGGACACCGCGGGTTCCTTGGTTTGGCAACAGGCCTTATCTCAATACTCTGGGGTATTATAAAAAACGGAAAAGATTCCGTTCTGGGATGGTTCAAGGAGTTTTCCTGGAGCACAATCCTTTTCCTGATCGGTATTTTCACTTTGGTCTATTCAGTTAATTCAGTCGGATTACTTGAGGATTTTGCAAATCTGATAGCAAGTACAGGTATTACCAGTCCATCTATATATCTTGCAATCCTCATCTGGGTTTCAGTGCTGCTCTCCGGCTTTATTGATAATGTTCCATATACTGTTATCATGCTTCCTGTCTGCCAGTTTCTTGCAACATCGCTTGGTGTTAACCCCATCCCGTTCTATTTCGGGGTTTTGGTTGGAACCGGTATGGGTGGCAATCTTACACCAACAGGAGCAACTGCCAACGTGGTTGCAACACAAATGCTTGCTGACAGGGGAAGGATCGTCACAGTTACGGATTATATGAGGGTTGCCTGGCCATTTACATTTGCTGCAGTTGCCACCGGTCACATTCTTCTCCAGATCATCTGGATGTAAGTTTCATTTTTGTTAAAAAAGCCAAAGACGCGCACGCGTCTTTGGCTTTTTTTGTTTATTTTGCTTGTCAAACTCTTTTACATAACGACAGACATTTAAGCTATTTTGTCTATATATATACTTTTTTATTCAATAAAACATAAATTGATATCAGCCTTAAATATGTTTGAATAGTATAAATAAATGGACTTTATAGACAAAAAGTCAAATTTGAATTATCATTCTTACTATAAGTCGATACGTGTGCCTGTTTGATCAGCAAAATTGAGATTTTGGGGTATGTCTCGAATTTCTGGCAACGCGAAACACGGAAATTTATGGAGGAAATATGTCTGAAAAAAAGACAACTGTATCCCGAAGAGAGTTTTTAAAGGATGCCGGACTTGTAGTTGGTGGTGCAACTATCGGTTCTGCAGCAATTCTCTCTGCATGCTCCGGTAAAACAACTACTGTTACAGAAACAACAACAAAGAATTCAACTGTTACTGAAACAAAGACCGTTACCGGTGCATCAAAATTCATCTGTCCAGTAGATAGCAAGGAGTTCTCATCTTTAGCAGATCTCCAGTCCCACTATGCTGCTGCACATGTTGACAAAGCACTTGAAAACGTAGTCACTTTGACCGTCAATGGCAACAACTACACTTTAGCTGTTGAACCTTGGTGGCCTCTTGTCTATGTTCTTCGAGATGTATTAGGCTTCTATAGCGTCAAAGTTGGTTGTGATCTTGGCAACTGTGGTACCTGTACAATCTTGGTGGATGGTACTCCTAAGTTTGCCTGTCTGATGCTCGCATGTGAGTGTCAGGGACATGAGATTGTTACAATGGAAGCTCTTTCAAACGGTGCGGTTCTCAGCCCTGTGGAACAGGCTTTCTATGATTACGATGCATACCAGTGCGGTTACTGTACACCTGGTTTGGTAATGGCTGCTGAAGCTCTTATCAAAAAGAATCCTAAGCCTACCGCTGCTGATGTCCAGTATGCTTTCTCAGGTCATCTTTGCTTCTGTGCAAACATGACCAAACAGGTCGAATGTTTAGTTGGAGGTGTTGACTAATGCCTTACGATGCCGCGAAAGCTAAAGAATTTGATAAAAAGACTATCAAGCGAAATGTAGTCGATAATCCTGCTGTTCACGATAAATCAGGTAAGTGGATCATGACCGGCCGAGCAGAATTTGCAGCTGATCATTTCACCGGTCACAAATATTTTGGTGTTGCAAAGCTTGCAACAGTTATGCATGCCAAGATCAAATCCGTTGATTTCTCTGAGGCTTTGAAAATCCCTGGAGTTATCGATGTAGTTACTGTTGACGAAGTTCCTACCTGGAGTGACCATGTCCTTTGGTATGGTAAAGAAGTTGCCGGCGTTATTGCTGACAACTGGTATACAGCCATTCGTGCAACTGAAGCAATTAAGGTTGAATATGATGTTCTTCCCGCTATGTTTGATCCTGATGTTGCAATTGCAGAAGATGGCAAAGATGGAACTGCAAACGTAGGTCTTATTGATGGTACCAACCTTCATCAGCGAACCGCTGTTGTTCGAGGCGGTGGTGCTGCAGAAGGATTCAAGAATGTTGACTGGGATTTCACTTTCGAATATCCTTGGACAACTTCATATGCCCATAACGAACTTGAAGCCCATCAGTCAATCGGTTGGTGGATTGGTGATGAAGCATATCTTTACACCGGTACTCAGGATCCCTATTCAACCAGAACATCTGTTGCTCCGCAGTTTGGTCTTCCTGCACACAAATGTCATGTTTATTCCCGATTCAACTGCGGTGGTTTCGGCGGTAAAACTGATGACTGGGGTTCATATGCAGCATTAGCCATGTCAAAGAAGGTCGGTGGTTATCCTGTACTTTTCAAGAATACCCGATATTCCAATGTCCTTACCCGACAGCGATCATTCTCAATCAAATCAAAGATCAGACTCGGTGGTACCAAAGACGGTAAGATCACTGCATTAGACGCAGTATTCTATGCCAACGAAGGTGCTAATACCGGTGCTCCTGTCGGTGATTGTATCTTTGGTCTTCAGAAGACTTGGAACATTCCTCATGCAGACATTAAATGTATTGGTGTTCTTACCAATGCACCTAAGAGATACTATTGGAGAGATGTAGCAGATCCTCCCGGTGGTTACAATACTGAATCAGCTCTTGAAAAATGTGCTTACAAACTCGGAATGAATCCTTTGGATTTCCGATTGAAGAATGTCAATCCTTGTGATGTTCAGCCTCCTGCTGCTGAAGGCGGCTGGTATGGTGCACATCCTTGGGGTTCATTTGTAATCAAAGAACTTCTCGAGGCAACAGCTGAATGGTCTGACTACAGAAAGAAGTTCCATCTTCCTGCAACCAAGAAAGTCAAGGATATCTATCCTAATGAATTTAAAGAATATGCCGATTGGTATCATGGTATCGCTTTGACAGCTCACCTTGACTCACACGGCGGTTCTTTTGCTGCTGCCCGTGGTGGTATGCTCAAGGCTAATGCTGACGGTACTTTCCAGGTCATTACAGGTTCTGCCCGTGGTACTGCTGGAGGTACTACAGTTTGCTGTACAACCGTTGCTGAAGTTCTTGGCGCCCGAGATGAAGATGTTTTGCTGGGTGACTGGGCCAACACTGATACCGGTCTTAACCCTGGTGTTCAGGCATCATCTTCACATACTATTTCTATTTCCTCCGCATTTTACAATGCCGCTATGGAAATGAAATACAAGATGACTGTTATGGCCTTGAACAATGCTGCAATGAAGAAAGTCGGTGCCACCAAAGATGATCTTGAATTCGCTAACAGCACCGTTTACTTCCATAAAGGTAAGGCTGACGAAGTCGCTATTCCTTTCGCAAGCCTTGGTCTCGGCACCAACACTGCCGCATCCGCTGGTGGTGCAGATGGTACCGGTTCATCTGTACAGAACGACCTTCAGAAACTTCTCGGTCAGCGAGCCGGCGGTGCCTGGAAGTCTAAATTCAATGAAAAAGGTGAAGAATATATCAAGAAAGGCGATAAGGTTCTGGCAAATGGTCAGTCCGGTGCCTGCCTTGAACTCGCCATTGATCCTGAAACTGGTGTAACCGAGTTCCTCAACTACTTCTTGGTTGTTGATACCGGTTGTACAATGTTCAAACAGGGTGCTCTCCGAGAAATCGGTGCGGCAACAGAACTTATCCACAGCCAGGGTTACTACTTCGGTGATGTTTATGATGAAGAAACTGGTGCTGATATCTCAACAATTTACACTGAAGCTCAGTTCCCGACTTACATGGATATGGATTTCTCAACTCATCATTTCGCTGATTATCAGTCAGAAGATGCCAGCGGTACATTCGGTTGCCATGGTATTGCTGAACCTTCCCTTACAAACTTCTGTACAGTTGCATTAGCAACATTCAACGCTATTGGCGTTTGGGTTGATTGCCATAAGGGCGGTTTCACCCCTGACAGAGTTCTTGAAGCTCTTGATCGAGGCATTGGCGCTGACTACAAAGCATTAATGGAGGCCTAGGAGGATACACAATGAAAGATTTTAAACACGCTGTTGCAACTAGCTTTGATGAAGCTGCTACTCTCTTGGCCGATGGCAAATCTGCAGTCATCGCAGGTGGTACTGACCTCATCTACGGCATGAAGGGTATGCATAGCCCTAACTTAGCCGATACTGTTATTGATCTCAAAAGAATTCCTGATGCTTCTTACATCAAAGAAGAAAACGGTGTTCTTAAGATTGGTGCACTCACCACTCTTACTGAAATCGCAGAAAATGAAACTGTATTAAAGAAGTACACTGTTCTTGCAGAAGCAGCAAAAGCAGTTGCCTCACCTGAACTTCGAAACATGGGAACCATCGGTGGCAATATCTGCCAGAAACCTCGATGTATCTACTATCGAAATGAACATGATGCATTCCCTTGTTTCAGAAAACACTCTGACGGCAAATGTTATGCAATCACCGGTGTCTGCCGATATCATTCAGTATTCGGCGGTCTCGGCGGCTGTTTTGCAGTTTGTCCTTCAGATACTGCACCTGCATTAGTTGCTCTTGGTGCAAAGATTGTTACAACAAAAAAGACTTGGGAAGCTGCTGATTTCTTTGGTCTCGATCAGAAGAAATTCAACGGTGAAAATATCAACTGGATTGATGCTGACGAAGTAGTCAAAGAGATTCAGGTACCTGCTCTTGCTTCTGGAGCAAAGAGCACATACAAGAAGTATGCTTTCCGAAAAGCTATTGACTTCCCGTTGGTCTCAGCAGCTGTAATCGTTAATGGCAGCAAAGCTACCGTAGCACTTGGCGGTGTATACAACACTCCTAAGCTGTTCACTGATGTCGATGCATCAGATGCAGCAGCAGCAGGTGAATTCTGCTTCGCTAAAGCTAAAGCTATGAAATCAGCTCAGGTTGATAACAATTCCAACGCTTACAAGATTCAGATCGGTAAGGTTCTCGTTAAGAGAGCAATTACTGAACTTAAGTAATTAGTCTCAGGTTTGTAAACTTTATAGCGGGGATGTAAGCACTACATCCCCGCTATTTAGTAAAATAAATTAAGACCCATAGACAAGAGGAACAGATTATGACTAATGAATTAAAAGAAAAATATGAAGCATTGCTTCAGTTCATTGAAGAAAATCCTGCTATTAGGATCAGACCGACATCAGTAATGATCGACAGTGAGATCCGACCTCTTTTCTATGAAAAATTTAATGATGTCTGCAGACAGCTGACAGTTGATTCAATTTCAAAAGAAGACTGGGATAATGTCAATGAATTGATATCAAAGTGGAACGAAGAATCGGTTGTTGTTACTGATCAGCTAAAACTCGAAGGTATCAGACTCGATGATAAATTAGCTGATTTTTTCAATGATCCGGTAAATATGGGCGTTAAAATGACATCTTCTGCATTTATGGATGTCTTACGAGGAATCAGTGATTTCAATACGTTTGTCAGTGATAACTCCATAATAGTTAAAAGTGCCATCGAGAAACATTACAGGTCAGGTTACAAACGTTGGATTGCTCTGAAGATAATTGAGTTCGTTGATGCTGATTGCATCTATGAGTTCCCGTCACCGGAATCCAATTATTCCTCGTCTTCAATTGAAGGAATCTCTACTGCATATCGATTTGAAGAAGTGCCGGTGCTGAAGAACACTTCATTGCTGTATTTTGATATAGCAGAAAAATGCGGATATCTGACATCAAAAATTGTACTCCATTCAAAAAAGTTCAACCGCTTTGTAGCAATAAGACCTGAGCATTATGAACCTGTATGGATTGCCAAGTTAAGAAGCAATGCTCAGGATTGGATCGACGTCAGGAAGATCAATTATAACTTTGGCAAAACAGATCTTTATCCTGATATGTATATCTATGTCGCTGACGATACACGCGATCTTTCAATACTATGCGATAGATATTATCTATGCCGTCCTCACATCAATATTGAAATCGAATCAGATCGAGACTGGTTAAAAACAGGAGGACTATCCTCGGCTAAGAGACATGCAATTATTACAAGACCTAAGTGCGGTACGATTGTAGTAAGTAAAAATCCTGTTGATACGACTATCGTTGAAGAGCAGAAAAAACCGCAGGAATTATCTGACAGCTTTTTCAGTAATCATAAGGCTGTAGAGTATGTTTATGAAAAACCAGAGGAGCCGGAAGTAAGAGAAGAGAAATCCGTTGTTGAAAATAATATTGTTGTTGAAGCATCGGATTCAATTGCAGTGTTCAGTAATGAAATAGAACCTGAAGAAATGAATGAGGAAGAAGAGCAGTTCGCTGCAATAGACGAACAGTCAGATAATTCGGAAATTGCTCAGGAACAGGAAACAATAACTGAGGAAGAAGAAAAGATCTTCGAACCTGAGCTCGATATTAATGTCTTATATACAAACTGGAACACGTCTGCACTGGAAAAATTGCTTGATGAAAAGATATCTCAAATTCCCCGCTATCCGACTGAGGCCTCAATGATTGAACTTTTCTAAGCAGAAATCAGTTTTCTGAATTCCTGGATAATTCTGATCAGTGCCTCTGTATCCCGGCTGCAGTATTTAAGCATTTCTGAATAGAGATGATCATATTCTTCTCTTGTTAATTGAGCTTCACGACAGCGCTGATATGCTCTCGGAGCATCTTCTCCGCATCTTATCTCAAGATCATCATATGTGACTCCTGTCAGAGCAGGGAGAACTTTCTTTAAAGATAAGCTGCCGTTTTGTGCAGGGCTGTAATAGTAAAGATTTTTGAAAGGTTCAAAAACATCGACTATTCTTTCCAGTACATTTTCTATCCATTCGGAGTATTCCGGCATGAACTGAGAAGCTTCCTTTAATCTTGATTTCTCAAATTCATCATAATAGACCAGAACAGAACCTTTTGTGCCTATTTCGTCCCTCAGTTTTGCAAACAATCTTGGTCTGGGGTCTTTGTCGTCATTGTTGAGATATTCGAAATGTACCGGTTCTGCATTGGGATAGTCCACCCTGTGCAGAGAGTATTGGAATGGTATCTGCTGATAAGGATGGCTGTAAGGAAACATAGGAAATGCTTTCTGTACAGTTTCAAAATCCAGAAAATAAAGTGGGTATTCCAGACTGTCCAGGAATCCTTTGATATTTATGCTGTCGATATATGCGATATTTTCAATCGTGCATTTGCGTTGGATTTCCTGTTTTCTGTTAAGCTCATAATCTTCAGGAATGTCCTTGATATCATAGATTCCATCCATTATCAGCTTCATTCCTGTACCTTCATTGTCTGCAACAAGAGTAGTGACGTTTTGTTCAGGAAGATTGGCACTGCATAATTCGATCATTTCACAGTATCTGGCACCTTTGCAATATGTTCCCAGGGAAACGTTGGGACATGAAGGGGAATCCATGACGGATAGCATTGTTGATATTTCATTGTCGAATTGTTCAGTTATGGCATCAGCTTTTTCTGTGACATCTTCGATCCGGAAGAATTCATTCAGTTTGAAATCGCCATCATACAGATAACTGCTGTTTATGACGATGACAAAACACTTGGTTATCTTTAATTTTGCATGAGTAAACACATATCTTTGGAATGCAACATCACGGATATGTTCCTCTTTGACTGAAGCTGAACTTTTAACTTCATATATATACCAGCCGCCTTCATTATCAGGAGCCAGTATATCTGCCCTTGCATAAAGACGATCTGAAGTGATAGCAGCTTCAAAAAGCGGTATTCCAAGATTAAGACAAGTCTTTGTTGTATTGATCGATCCCCAGAAGTTTGATGGGTCGATCAGCTTTCCGGTAGGGAACAGTTTCTGTGCCAGAATACCAATATCGGTGCCCTGATCCAGTATATACTGAGCAGTCGTGGATGGCGGAGGTATCACAGATTTGTTATTAACATATGTCCAAAGCAGTTTAAGGCATCTGTGCCCACTGATGTATTTTGATTTCGAAAGATAAGATGCCAACTCTATTACCTGTATATTGCCGATAATTTTTTGATTTTTTCTTTGATGGTATTTCTAAGGTGAGCAGGTTCCAGGACTTCAACGAGTTCTCCCCACTGCATTATCCAGTTGATCAGTTCGCTTGTAATGCCGACATTGAATGTCAAGATCACATCTTCGTTTTCAGATGTCGTGGTCTGTGACTTATGCCACAAAGTCTCAGTAATAAACGGAACAGCTTCCTTGTATACACGTATTTTTACAAACTCGGGCTTTTCGCGCATGATGCCCCAGGCATTGCTCAGATAACTGTCAGCATTGAACGACTCAGGAATAGTATATTCATCCTTCAGGATCGTAACGGTCTCTATTCGTTCTGATTTGAATATTCGGATGTCATTGGCCAGATGACAGAAGGCAATGATATATGTGGTTTTGTGACTTGGCTGCATGAAATAAACATCTATAGTTCTTTTTGTGACTGAATCACCACTTGTTGCACTCTTATAAGTTATTTCGGCACTCTTTCCTTTGAACCAGGCATTTGCCAGAAGCTCTGTGTTATGGACCAGGGACGGATTTCGGGGCATTTCGAGACATAATTGAAGAGTTTTATCTACCTCTTTTCTTATGGTCTCAGGAAGCGAATTGGAGAGCTGATAAAAAAGTGATGACAATTCAGGATCGTATCGGTTGTATGAATTAATAAGCAGACGGCATGCCAGAAAAATATACAGAGCCTGTGTTGTCTTAAGATTGAAAGGAGGTAGGTACTGATCCATCATGACTCCGCAGGTTCCTTCATCTTCATCGTACCAGAATGCAAAGATATTGTTCTTTTCAACGGAATCGAGCCATCGTTTGATCGTTTTTGATGAAACATCAAGTTTCTTTGCCAATTCAGAAACTTTGAGACCTTTTTCGCCGGCGGCATAAAGTGTTGCCTGAAATGCTTCGAGTTTATAGAAGGATTCCTTGATAGTTATATCTACAGCTTCGTTTTCTTTGGAACTTTTTGTTCTGGCCATGGAAGTCTCTCCTGAATTGGATAATGTTATTGTATTTTGACACAAAGACAAACTTTCATTCAACAGATACACTCTTCATGTTTTTGTTATAATCTAAAACTATGCTTGCACTGCAGAATTTAACCAAGTCATACGGA
>JAEEGG010021867.1_pt1 | contig 12659 bp, 4 predicted proteins | sample 9134161 | NCBI WGS metagenome assembly JAEEGG01 (sample SAMN16246543, study PRJNA631951) | gut metagenome | biome: gut microbiome; feature: rumen; material: CR-attached | host: Bos | place: Iran: Karaj | collected 2018-10
TTTTGGGCGGTAAAGGCGCCAACTTGGCTGAAATGTGTTTGCTGGGCTTGCCCGTTCCGGCTGGTCTGACCATCACTACGGAATGCTGCACGGCTTATTATGCCAACAACTGTCAACTCCCTGCAGGCCTCATGGATGAGGTTTGGGCTGGTATGAAGAACGTGGAGAACATTATGGGCCTCAAATATGACGACGCTGAGAACCCGCTTCTCGTTTCTTGTCGTTCCGGTGCCCGCAGCTCCATGCCCGGCATGATGGACACCGTCCTCAACATCGGTCTGAGCTCCAAAACCATCCCCGGACTTATCAAGAAGACTAACAACCCCCGTTTCGTGTATGACTCCTATCGTCGTCTCATTATGATGTACGCTGATGTCGTGATGGAGAAATCCGAAGGCATTGAGCCCGCCGACGGCAAGGGTATCCGCAAACAACTCGATGACATGCTTGACGCATTTAAGGCCGCCCGTGGCTACAAGAGCGACACCGAGATTACTGCCGATGAACTCAAGGTTTTGGCCGAGAATTTCAAGGCAAAGGTGAAAGAGGTGCTCGGCACCGAGTTCCCTGATGACGCGAGAGCTCAGATGGAAGGCGGTATCAAGGCCGTGTTCAAGAGCTGGAACGGCAAGAAAGCTATCGCTTACCGTCGTATCGAGGGTATTCCCGATGATTGGGGTACCGCCGTCAACGTGCAAGCCATGGTGTTCGGCAACATGGGCGACAACTCCGCCACAGGTGTGGCTTTCACCCGTAACCCTGCTACCGGCGACAACCAGTTCTACGGCGAATGGTTGATCAACGCCCAAGGTGAGGACGTGGTGGCCGGTATCCGCACCCCGAACCCGCTGAACGACGACACCAAGAATGAACAGAACAAGCATCTCGCCTCCATGCAGGAGCTGATGCCGGAAACCTATAAAGAACTTTGCGACATCCGCAACATCTTGGAAAAGAACTACAAGGATATGCTGGATATCGAGTTCACCATCCAAGAGGGTAAACTCTTCATGCTGCAGTGTCGTGTCGGTAAACGTACCGGTGTGGCTGCCATGACCATGGCCCTCGACATGCTGCACGAAGGTCTCATCGACGAGAAGGAAGTGGTGCTCCGCGTGGCTCCCGCCCAACTCGATGAACTGCTGCACCCGATTTTGGATGCTGCTGACGAGAAGAAACATACCGTCATCGCGAAGGGTCTGCCTGCAGGTCCTGGCGGTGCTGTCGGTAAAATCGCCTTCGACAGCGAAACTTCTATGGCTTACACGGCCAAGAAGATCAAGAACATCCTCGTTCGTGAGGAAACCAACCCTGAAGATGTGGAGGGTATGCGTGCCGCTACCGGCATCCTGACCGCCCGTGGCGGTATGACCTCCCACGCTGCTCTCGTGGCTCGTGGCTGGGGCAAGTGCTGCATCGTCGGTTGCGACGCTATCAAGATCGACATGAACGCTCGCACTGTCTCCATCGATGGCAAGACCTTCAAGGAAGGCGACATCCTCAGCTTGAACGGCTCCAAAGGTTGGGTCTATGGCGAGGAAGTCAAGATGATTGACGCCACCGAGAATCCTCTGTTCCAAGAGTTTATGGCTCTCGTTGACAAATATCGCACCATGGGTGTCCGCACCAACGCCGACACGCCGGAAGATGCCCAGAACGCCGTCAACTTCGGTGCCGAAGGTATCGGTCTGTTCCGTATCGAGCACATGTTCTACGGCAAGAACAGCGAAAAACCTCTCGAGAAACTGCGCAACATGATTCTTTCCGACACGAAGGAAGAGCGCGTGGCTGCTCTCGACGAATTGGAACCCTACATCAAGGAAGCCGCTAAGGGCACGTTGAAGGTTTTGGACGGCAAGCCGCTGACCTTCCGCTTGATGGATCCTCCGTTGCATGAGTTCGTCCCGCAAACCGAGGACAAACAACGTGAAGTTGCCAAAGAGCGTGGCCTCACTTACGAAGAAATCAAGAAACGCATCGACGCTCTGCACGAAGTGAACCCGATGATGGGTCTCCGCGGTGTGCGTCTCGGCATCGTATATCCGGAAATCACCGAAACACAGTTCCGCGCCCTGTTCCAGGCTACTGCTGAACTGATGAACGAAGGTCATGACCCGCATCTTGAGATTATGGTTCCGCTGACCATCAACGTCAACGAGCTGAAACACCAGAAAGCCATCGCTGACCGCGTGAAGGCTGAGGTCGAGGCCAAGTTCAACGTGAAGATCGAATACCTCTTCGGCACGATGATCGAAATCCCGCGCGCAACGCTCGTGGCAGACAAGATCGCTGAAGTGGCCCAGTTCTTCAGCTTCGGTACCAACGACCTGACGCAAATGACGTTCGGCTTCTCCCGTGACGATGTGAACGCTATCGTCCACGAGTATGTTGATCAGAAGATCATCCCCGCTGACCCGTTCAACACCCTCGATCAGGAAGGTGTCGGCCAACTGGTGAAGCTCGGCGTGGAGCGTGGTCGCAGCACCCGCAACAACCTCAAGTGCGGTGTTTGCGGTGAGCACGGTGGCGATCCCGCATCTGTGGAGTTCTTCTTCAAGAGCGGTCTGAACTATGTTTCTTGCTCGCCGTTCCGCGTGCCCGTGGCCCGTTTGGCCGCTGCGCAGGCTGCGATCAAGGCCGGAAAATAATCGTTGGATTTGATAATCCCGTAATATGCCGTAGAGACGTGCCGGTGGCGCGTCTCTACGTTGTTTTAAAGGGTGGGTATAGCCTGAATTGGGTGCCTCTTTGATTGAAAAATCTGTGTACACGGTATCGTAATCTTTCTTATCTTTGCGGCGAGAAAATCGTGTTCTGGAAAGGAATACATAAAAGATTGAATTATGCTGTTTCAGAAAAATATCGTCCGAAAATATCTTGCCGCACTGCCGAAGGAGCAGACAAATGAGGATTGGAGCCAATACCAGCAATACTTTCTCAACCCCGCCATCCAGCAGAACATCCTCCAGTCGAAGGAGGAGCAGTTTCAGGAGGGCTTTTTGAGAGAACTGTTCGTGAAAGTTTTGGGCTATACGCTCAATCCTTCTCCCGACTATAATTTGATAACCGAACAGAAAAATGAGGCCAACTCTAAGAAAGCCGATGGTGCTATACTTTTGGATGGAAAGGTGATCGGCATCATCGAACTGAAAGACCATAAGACCACCGACCTTGCGAAGATTGAGGCGCAGGCCTTTGGCTATAAGAGCCAGCATGTGGGAGCGCGGTTGGTTATCATATCCAATTTTGAGAAGTTGCGCCTCTATATCGACAACGCAGTGGAATACCGCGAATGGAATCTCTTCTCGCTGACCGAGGACGAGTTTCGCGAGCTGTATCTCTGTCTCGCATGGCCGCAGGTAAAAAGCGGAATAGCCATGCAGATGAAGGGCGAATCGGTGTCAAACGAGGACCAAATCACCAAATCGCTCTACAAAGACTATTCCGAGTTCAAGCGCGTACTCTTTGCCGATATTGTAGAGCACAATCCCGATTACGACAAACTACTGCTCTTCAAGAAGACGCAGAAACTGCTTGACCGTCTGCTGTTTATCTTCTTTGCGGAGGATTGCGGACTGTTGCCGCCCAACTCAATGATGCAGATTATCGACCAGTGGGAGAAGCTGAAGGAAATGGACGAATACCGTCCGTTTTACGACCGCGTGAAGAAGTATTTCGGTTATATGAACACCGGATTCAAGGGCAAGAAATACGAGATCTTCGCCTACAACGGTGGTCTTTTCAAACCCGATGAGGTGCTTGACAACATCATTATCTCCGACGAGCCCTTGGTGGAACACACCAAACGACTTTCCACCTACGATTTTGAGAGCGAGGTGGATGTGAACATTCTCGGACATATTTTTGAAAATTCTCTCTCGGAGATTGAAGAGGTGACGCAGCAACTGACGGAAGAGCATGAAACAGCAGGGCATGCCCTGCTGTCTAAACGCAAGCAGGACGGTGTGTTCTACACCCCGCAATACATCACGAAATACATTGTGGAGAACACCGTGGGTCGTCTCTGTGCCGAGAAGAAATCGGAATTGGGGATTGTGGACGAAGAGTATTTTTCCGATAAGAAACGTCAGAAGGAAACCCGCAAGCGCCTGATGGAGCAGCTGCAACAATATCGCGAGTGGCTGTTGCAGATCACCATCTGCGACCCCGCCTGTGGTAGCGGTGCTTTCCTGAACGCCGCCCTGCAGTTCTTGATGAATGAGCATAGGCTCATCGACGAGATGGAGGCCAAGGTGACGGGCGCAAGCATTGTGTTTCAGGATGTTGAGAACAGCATTTTGGAGAACAACCTCTTTGGGGTGGACATCAACGAGGAGAGTGTGGAGATTGCCCAGTTAGCCCTCTGGCTGCGCACCGCCAAACCCCACCGCAAGCTCAACACGCTGAACCAGAACATCAAGTGCGGCAACTCCCTCATCAGCGACCCCGCCATCGCCGGTGACAAAGCCTTCAACTGGCAGGAACAGTTTCCGAAGGTGTTTCGTAAAAAGCATAAGAAGGCATGGCACATCACCACAGCTACTCACGATAGCCGTACCTCGCAGCGAATGATAGACTATAAGGTGCGTCTTTTGCGAGACAATGGTATGAGACCATACGCTGACCCGATGTGGCTCGATCCTATAGAAGAAAAAATCGTGACCGAAACCGTCGCAGAAATCGTGAAGGCAGACGGGCTGAATGTACTAGCCTACAATGTATGTGGCGACCACATGCATCTCGTGCTGGTATGTGAAGAGGAAGAGGTGCCGAAAATAGTCGGGAAGATAAAGTCTATGACTGCGCGTGCTGTAAATATCGCGATGGGTAGGACGATATCGGCGAGCGTAGCAACAGCGGGGCATGCCCCGCTGTCGAAGGATGGCGCTGCCGAGGCGGACGTAGCAACAGCGGGGCATGCCCCGCTGTTACAGCCGACCCGTGGAGAGACGCAGTGCTCGCTATGGACTCGAAAGTATGGATGTGTAGAACTGGACTCCGACATGTACCTCTATAACGCTATCGAATATGTGAAGAACAATCGGAAGAAGCACGAACTTCCTCCGTTAGAAAATATCGGTATTGTTCCAACTGTCTCCGTCGAGGAAGCCTTCCGTCCAGAATATGACGGCGGCTTCGATGTGGTGATAGGGAATCCGCCGTATGTGCATCTTGAAAGCGTAATAGAAACTTCCAATCAATTAGAAAAGGTTGGCTTTTCCACCTATAATAAAAGAGGAGACCTGTATTGTCTTTTTGTTGAGAAAGCTTTCCAATTAGCCAAGCAAAACGGATTGATTTCATACATTATGCCCAATAAATGGCTACAGGCAGGTTATGGAAAAGAACTCAGGAGTTTCTTCTTGGGCAAACGTTTGGAAAAACTTATTGACTTTGGCGATATTCAGATTTTTGAGGGCGCAACCACCTATCCTTGCATTTTTGTTGGACGAAATTCTGAACCTGCAAATCAGCTTTCAGTATCCGTGCTGACGGCGGCCAATTCTTGGGACTTCAATCATAATGTTTCAAGTACAGAGGAAATCTTCGATATTTCTCAATTCAGTAGTGACACATGGGTAATATCATCTCAAAAAGAGAAGTCCCTTCTCGAAAAATTGACGAGCAACCATAAAACCCTGAAAGATTTCGTTGGTGGAGAGGCATATCGAGGTGTCCTTACTGGACTTTCAGAAGCCTTCCTCATTGATTCAGCCACATATCAAAGCATCATTCGTCAGGATGAACGAGCCAAGGAGCATATCTATCCTTTCTTGCAAGGGAGACACATTACTCCGTACGGTAAAGCTGAAGCAGTAAGCTATCTAATATTGTTCGAGAAAGGTTGGACACAAAGAGAACGGTCCTTCGAAAGCGAAGCAGACGCATGGAACTACTTGAAGTCCCAATATCCTTCAATTGCCGCATGGCTGGAACCTTTTGCGGACAAGGGGAGAAAGAGAACCGACAAAGGTGACTTTTGGTGGGAGTTGCGTGCATGTGACTATTACGAACAGTTTGCAAAGCCCAAAATTATGTATCAGGCCTTTCAAGTGAAACCGTGCTTCATATACGATGAGCAAGGATTCTACTCCAATAATTCGATGTGGTTTATACCGACACACAGTAAGTCTTTATTAGCAATTCTCAATTCGAAGATGGGCTGGTGGTTGATAACGAAGTTCTGTTCTCAAATACAGAACGGTTATCAGTTGATTTGGAAGTATTTCGGTCAGATACCAATTCCTGCCATCAATGACGATTCCTCTTTATCATCCCTCGCTGACACCATGCTCTCCCTCAATGCAGATCTTCAGCAGAAGCGCAACCGTTTCCTCCGCCGTATGCAGGAGAACTTTTGCGGCGGGGCATGCCCCGCTGTGAAAATCACGGGCACCTTGGAGACATTCGACACCTTGCAGTTTACGGATTTCGTGAAAGAGCTGAAGAAGCAGAAAATCAAACTCACTCTTCCGCAGCAGGACGAATGGGAGGACTACTTCGGCCAGTACAAGACCGAGTGCAACAGTCTTTCTGAGCAGATTGCTGAAACGGACAGGAGGATTGGCAGTCTGGTGTATGAGTTGTATGGGTTGACGGAGGAGGAGATAAAGGTGGTGGAAGAGGGTGTATAATAATATCAACAAAGGATTAACTATAGTATCTTGAATCTGTAACAAATCGCGAAAAAACCATACTATAAAAGAAACTAACAGTCGTTTAAAGAACAAGAACCATGAACTACATTTGCGACAGAGATGAGAAAACAGGCTATAGGCTTTGTGAAACATCTCCCCAGGGTGGCAAGTGGAAATTACAGTGATCTAATAGCTACGGGATTGAAATAAAACACTCGATTATGAAACGAATCTACGAATACGAAGACCTGCAACCGGTATTAGACAAGCTGCTTGAAGACAAGGAGTCCAGCGATTTGGAGTTCAAGTCGGCGAAGGGCGGTTTCCCTCATTCGATGTGGGAAACCTATTCCTCATTCGCCAATACAGATGGAGGAGCCATTGTCTTTGGCATCAGGGAAAAGGATGACCGGTTTTATTTGGATGGCCTCACAAAAGAACAAGTAAAGAAGTATGAGAAGGAGTTCTTCAATGGAATGCACAACAAACAGATTGTGAACATTCCGTTGCTGAACGAGAACGATGTGCAGGCCGTGGAGTTTGGCGGAGCCTATTGCCTGTTTTTCTATATTCCGAGAGTGGATAGGAGTTTGAGACCTGTGTACTGCGGACTTGACCCATACACGGGGACCTATCGCCGCGATTTGGATGGCGACTACCATTGCTCGCGCGAGGAGGTCAACAGCATGTTCTCGGATGCCAATATCGCCGACCCTGTGGATGGCCGCATCATGGAGAATTTCGGCAAAGAGGATTTGGATTCTGCCTCCATCATGCAGTATCGACGTAAGTTTGAGCAGTGGAATCCCGACCACGTTTGGAACACATTGCCGGAGGATAAGTTTCTCGAAAAGATCAATGTCTTCAGAAAAGACAGGAAAACGGGCAAGTATGGTCTGACCTACGCTGGTTTGCTGATGTTTGGCACCTATAGCGCCATTATGGATGCTAACCCGAATTTCTTCCCGGACTACCAAGAGATTGAAGACCCAAAAGACAGGTGGATTAATCGTATAAGCCCTGACGGGAACTGGGAATCGAATCTGTTCCAGTTTTACAGCAGGGTATTGCCTATCCTTCAAAGTTTCCTGCCCCAACCGTTTATATTGGAGGGCAATCAGCGCAAAACGGAAACGCCTGCACATGTTGCCGTCAGAGAGGCACTTACGAATGCGCTGGTCCACGCCGATTTCACGGTAAATGCCTCCCTGAATGTCTATAAATACCCGAACAAGATGGTCTTTTCCAATCCGGGAACGATGCTCATTCCAATTTGGCAGTTCTACAAAGGTGGTGAAAGTGTATGTCGGAACAAGTATTTGCAGACCATGTTCTCATTTTTGGGATCTGCGGAAAAAGCGGGTAGCGGAGCCGATAAAATCCTTCACGGATGGGAGAAGCAAAACTGGAAACGTCCTTATTTGATGGAAAGAAGTCGTCCCAACAAGGTCGTTTTGACGATGTCTATGGAATCGTTGATTGACGACAATGTCATGGATGCTCTGGAAATATTGTTTAACGGAAGATTGAGCACGCTTGACCATAACCAATTATTAGCGTTAGCCTTGGCTTATACAGAGGAGGAAATCTCCAACGAGAGACTTCAATATGCGTTAGAGATGCATAAGGCGGATATTTCGCAGATGCTGGCTAATATGTGCAAACAGCAATTTTTGGAATCTTCGGGACGCGGAAGGGGAACCACGTATCATGTTTATGGAATAGAAGTGCCTCCAGTGAGAAATATGGATACTTCGAAAAGTAATATCTCTAAAGATAAGAGTAATATTGACACCTCAAAGAGCAATATTCTTGAAAACAAGGGTAATATGGATACTTTGAAGGGTGATAGTATGGATACCTCAAAGAGTAATATGGATACCTCGAAGAGTAATATGGATACTTCGAAGAGCAATTTTACTCACCCCAAGAGGTATTCCAAAGAGCAATTAAAAAAGCTGTTGATGGGCATCTGTCAAGAATGGATGACTGCGGAGGAAATAGCTATTTCTCTCGGACGTGATACAAAATATGTCAAGAATTTTGTTCTTTCCAAGATGACTGATATTATTGAAAAAATGTACGAGAACATCCCCAATCATCCTAGGCAGAAGTATAGAGCAAAGCAAAAAGACTAAGCATGAAATTCAAATTCAAAATACAACAATACCAGACCAATGCCGTGGAAAGCAGTGTAAGGTAAGATACGGCTGTGTGGATTCATACAGCCGTTTGCCGGAAATGATGAGCTCTATTTGTTAATCTTCAATGGCAAATATATTGTGAACGTGCTGCCCTTGCCCTCCTCGCTCTGCACATCGATGCGACCATGGTGCAGGTGAACGATTTTCTTCACATAGCCCAATCCCAATCCGTAGCCCTTGACATTGTGGATGTTGCCATGCGGTACCCGGTAGAAGTTGTCGAAAATCTTGGTGATGGCTTTCTGCGGGATTCCGACACCTTTGTCAGTGACGGAGAAGATGAAATTCTTGTTGTCCGACAGAGTGTTGATCAGAATTTCCGGACTGTTGGTGGAGTATTTGATGGCATTTTCGATCAGGTTGGTGATGGAGTTGGTCAGATGGGTGCGGTCGCCGAACAGTTGGTGGTTGTCCGCATTAAGGGCCACGTTCAGAGTTCCGTTGGAGGAGTTTACCATCAAGGCAAAACTGTCCGTGATTTTTTGGATGAGTTCGTGCATGTCAATTAGTTCGAAGTTCATCTTGATCTGACCTTTGCGCAGCTGTGCCGTCTCTAACACAGTGGTAACCATGTCTTTAAGCCGGTTGTTCTCGTCGTTGATGATTTCCACGTAGGAGGCCCGGATGTCTTGGTCCCCGAGCATGGACGGGTCGGCGAGCACCTCGCAGGCTAACGAAATGGTCGCGATGGGGGTCTTGAATTCGTGGGTGACATTGTTGATGAACTCGTTGGTTACCTCTGCCGTTTTTTTCTGGCGATAAAGGGAGTAGAGTGCCACAAATGCGACTGTGAATGTGATGATGAAAAACACCAGGATTAGGATGATGATGTTGCTCATTCGTTTGAGGACAATGCCGCGCACGGTAGGAAAATAGATAATCAGGTAGTGCGGCGAGCTCACTTTCTCGTTGTATTTCAGCAGGAAGACGAATTCGCTGTTGAGCACTTTGTCGGGTTGGGTGTATTGCGGTTCCACAACGAATTGCGAGGTGAAGGCGTTGAAGAGGGCGAAGTCGAAGCGCGAATCGACATTTTCATTTTTTAACGATTCTGTAATCATCAGCCGCAGTCGGCCTGCACTCAACAAATCGGTGGTCGCGCTGTCAAGTTGGATCAGGTTCTTGTCCTTGATGTTGAATGCGTTGGAGATGCCGTTTTGCAAGTTCTTCGGATCCCATGGCTCGTTGTAGAGCGGGAACAATCGCCGGAACGCCGCAGTAAAATACTCCGTGTCGTTTGCGATGATACGGGAGTCATTCTCTTGGAAATAGATGGTCGATTTGATTACCCCGATGGGCTGATTGTTGACACTGTCGATCAAGAATTTGCGGCTTTGCTGAATGGAAATCACGTTTGTGGTATCAATCTCATTCTGGTCAAGGCTGGCCGCCTCGATGCCGTCAAGGGCTGTAGTGTCGTTCTTGATGGTGGCGTCGATACGGTTCACCACCTCGTTGCCCGCCGTCAGCACTTCGTTCACAAAGATGCTGCGTTGTACTTTCTCAGCTTCCGTATAGAGGTAGAAGATACCGATAATCAGCGGAATAGCTGACAATCCGACCAAGATGAACAAAGTGACGATGATGCGTTTTTTCATTCCTGTGTGAACAGTGATAAGTGAATTGTGAATTATGAATTATGAATTATGAATTATGAATTATGAATTATGAATTATGAATTATGAATTATGAATTATGAATTATGAATTGAAAGATGTCGATGCCGTCGGGGTAGTCGTAGAGGGTGGGGGACTGGGCACTGCCGAAGGGCTCCGCGCGGGTGATGTGCGGGTCATGGCTGACGATGCATTGCAAAAGTTCGGAGTCCGCTTCCAAGCGGCGGTTGACAACTTCAATGTCATCGTAGAACTCGTAGTATATCATCCCAATAGGGGACGCATAATTCTGATTCTCAACGAGAAGGAAGGTTCCTGCATCCATGTAGGGAATCTGGTTCATCAGATGGACGGCCTTTTGGTATTCCAGGTTGTTGTTGAACTGGTGATGCAGCGCGATGGGTTGGCTTTCTTGTGTTAAAATTTGCAAAAACGGCGTGAAATCGTATTTCCTCGGCACAAACAGCTTGGAAACGGAGCGGCAGCCTAACCCGAAGTAGAGGTAGATGTCGTTGGCGAGAGCGCGTAGCTCGTCGTCGCTTTCCTTTTCGTTGAGGACGGCCACGCTGTTGCGGTTCTTTCGCAGGATATGCGGGTATTTGCTGAAGTAGTAGTCGAAGTAACGGGAATTGTTGTTGCTTTCCGTGGCGATGATTGCGTCGAAATCGGCAACTTTTTCCACGAACGAGATGCGCTCTTCAAAGGCAGGCTCGATGCGGACGAGCTCTTGCGCGAGCACGGGCAGCAGGTGCTTGTCCTGCGACGAGAGCTTTCCCTGATAGTCGTTGCCGCTCACGAGGATGCAGAAGAAATCGTGGAAAGCCGCCAGGGGAATATTGCCGGCGGAAATCACCGCGACGCGCTTGCGTGGAGCGGTAGAGGGAACAATGTCTTGGTATCGAGCGAGATATGTGTCTAAAGCATCAGGCGCGAGCATCCACGCAATGGCAGACAGCGCATATCGGCAGAATTCTGGTGTGAACCAGCTGTTCTCGCGGTACTGCCGCTCGATAGCTTCCCCGAAAGTGTTCTCCACCCACTGATAATCTGTCAAGTGTAGTCCTAACTGCTTGAATGCTAAAATGTTGTCTTTAAACATCTCTATAATCCTCTCATTCGTTCATTGTCTCATCGTCTCATCCTCGTGTCATCGTCGCTACCACCTCGTCGAAAATCCTCTTCACTTCCGTTTCGGGGAATTGCTCGATGATTCCTTGTCCGACAAGCAGATCCATCACACGATGGGTTTCGTCGATATCGTGTTTGGCCAGTTTGTGGATTTCCTCGCGGGTGAGTGGGTTGCGGGCGAGGCCGGCTTTCACGGCGCATTCGCCAACAGCGGCGGCAACCTCGGGGAAGAGGTCGCTGTCCATCATGGTGGGCATGATGCGGTCGGGACTGATGCCCTGTCGCTCGGCGAAGTCGGCGATGGCATGAGCGGCGCAGACGGCCATCTCGTCGGTGATCTTGCGGGCGGCGACGAGCAGCGTGCCTTTCAGGATGGAGGGGAAGCAGACGGAGTTGTTGACCTGGTTGGGGAAGTCGCCGCGACCGGTGGCCACGATGTAGGCTCCGGCGGCCTTGGCGGCATGCGGATAGATTTCCGGCACGGGGTTGGCGCAGGCGAACACGATGGCTTTCTCCGCCATCAGTGAAACCCACTCCGGCTTGATGGTGTCAGGGCCCGGCTTGGAGAGTGCCACTAAGACATCCGCACCTTTGAATGCTTCCTCTTCAGTGTCAATACATTGCGGGTTGGTTGTTTGGCAGAGTTTCCATTGCGGGTAGTAGCGGGGGTCATCAGCATAACGTTCGCGGTTTTTATGCAAAGCTCCTTTACTGTCAAATAAGATGATGTTCTCGGGTTTCGCGCCGTCCTCCATCATCAGTCGGGCGATGCTGCAGTTTGCCGCGCCTGATCCGTAGAGCACAATCTTCACATCCTCAAGGTGTTTGCCCACAATCTTGAGAGCGTTCAGCACACCTGCAAGCGTGACGCAGGCCGTGCCTTGCGCGTCGTCATGCCAGACAGGAATATCGCACTCCTCGCGCAGCACGTCCAAGACGCGGAAGCAGTTGGGCTGCGAGATGTCTTCGAGGTTGATGGCCCCGAAGCTGGGCTGCACCATCTTCACGAAGTCGATGATCTTGTCGGGCTGGTGTTCGCCGTTTTCATCGCGGCTGTCGATACAGAGCGCACT
>JAEEGG010021869.1_pt1 | contig 12659 bp, 6 predicted proteins | sample 9134161 | NCBI WGS metagenome assembly JAEEGG01 (sample SAMN16246543, study PRJNA631951) | gut metagenome | biome: gut microbiome; feature: rumen; material: CR-attached | host: Bos | place: Iran: Karaj | collected 2018-10
TTATAAACCTAACTTAATATTCTTAAGCTTCTGAAAACAAAGCTGAAGAAAGAGTATGAGAAGCCTGTTATGCAGGTGTTCGCACTCAAGCAAACACCAAATTTGCTGACTTTAAGTAACCCAGGAAACTATGAAAATGGCGGAGACCCCATGAGCTCACCAGAGTTCTCACCTTTACTTGAAGATGAGGGAATCTTGTTTGAGTAACCCTTTTTAAATGAATGACGATTATGAAGACAATGAAGAATTATATATGGATGGCTGCTGCCACAATGATGGCAGCCACTTTGGGAGCTTGCTCGAATGACGACATAACAGCTATACAAACACCTGTGCAGAAAGGTAATGTGGTTACCCTGACCGCTACGCTGAGTCCGAAGGATGGTGCAACAACGCGCGCATTGACCGACCCTGGCGATGGAACTATTAGTTCTGCATGGGCTGTGAATGAAAAGGTATTGGTAAAATACCTAAGGGGTGCATATAGCTCACCAGCAGAAGCTGAGGGTACAGTGACTTCTGTTGATGGTAACGGAAAAGCCACGATTACAGTTGCATTGGATGAACCTACTGATGGTGACACGCCAATCAGTTTCTACTATCCCTACGTTTCGTATACTGGAGAAAAACTGATAGGTATGGAACAGACAGGAACTCTTGCTGATATTTCAGCGAATTATGATAGGGTTTCTGGTAGTGGTACATTGCACGTAAGCAGTGGTATTCCTACACTTCCAGACGATGTGGGAATGACGCGCGAAGTATGCATTTGGAAATTAGCCTTCACAGATGGCTTGAATGATATAACAGCAGATATTACCAATCTCACAATCTCTGATGGAAATGGTAATGATTATATCGTTTCTCCACCTGCAGGAGCAAAGTCTGCCATCTGGGTTGCAATGGCTGGCATAGCAAGTAAGACTGTCACTATTACTGCTACTACAGGCTCAGGATTATATACGACTGAAAAGAGTATCACATTGGCTAATGGTAAATTCTATCGCTCAACGGTGCCCCTGACGGCTACAACTACCGCAAATAAATACGTAGTATATACCTCGGGAACTGACCATTATGATGCTGTGATTCCAAGTGTTGCCACAGCAGTAACAAGTTCCGCAACTGGTGTGACTTGGGAAGCTGGCACTTATCTGGTTAGTGCTGATGCTACTATCGATGGGGATGTAACGCTTGACGGCAATGTAAATCTTATCCTTTGTGATGGGGCAACACTGACGATTAACGGTAAGTTCAGCAATCCCCAAGATGCCAACTACAACTACACATATTCCATGAATATTTATGGGCAGAGTGCAGGAACGGGTTGTCTTACCTTGGTACAAAGTGATATAAACGGCATGGCCCACAATCTTAATATTCATGGTGGCGTCATTACAAGCAACGACGCGGGTGTAATGCAAGCAATTGAAACGTCAGGTAGATTCAATGTTTATCATGGTACTATAAATGTTTTTGGACAATACGGCGGTATCGTATCCCTTGGTAATATGTTTGTTTACGGAGGTTCAATTACGGCAAATGCCACTTCTGCTGCTGGTCTAATGGCTAATCATGATTTGACAATCTCCGGTGGTACAATTAATGCTCAGAGTACTGAACAGATGGAAGGTATTGCAGTATATGGTAATGGCGTTATCAGTGGTGGTAACATTACCGCACAAGGTGGTGCTGGCGGAGGAATTGGTTTTGAAAGTCTCCACCTTACTATGAGTGGTGGTTCTTTAACTGCAATTGGTGGAAACGGAGTTAATGGTGAGTATGCCTATCATGATGGTGCTGCAGGTTTTGATGGAGCACTTACGATGAACGGCGGTACGCTAATAGCTACTGGAGGTGCCAAGGCGGGAGAAGGCTCTGATGGCCTTGGTATCAGTAATGGTACAACGATTACATTAAGCGGTGTTACCATGTATGAAGATGACAGCCCGAATCCTTCAACTCTAGCTGCAGACCAATCAGCTTGTACGAAACGTTACGTGAAAATACAGTAACCTCTAACCATTACCTCACAGCGTGCCAGGCACGCTGTGAGGTTGCGTCGCCTGTTCAGCGAGCGTGTGCCTGACGATGTGGAGGCTACAGAGAAAAAGAATTACGGCAGATAGCCATTAATATGACCACAGATAATGCGGATCTAACTGAATTCTATATATAAAAATGTTTATTTTATAAACCTACCTAAATATTATGCTTATGAAGACTAAACTAACCAAAATGATGTGCGCGCTGTTCGCCATGACGGTGTGCACGAGTGCCTGGGCAACAGGCGGCACCATCAGCGGTAACGGCTCGCAGGCGAATCCCTATCTGTTGGCGGATGCTGCCGACTGGGCAGTGTTTTCAAACGAGAGCAACCACAGCACCTACTGGGCCAGCGGCGTGTATGTGAAAATGACCGCTGACATCGGCACCAACGTGAATCCCGTCACGACAAAGGTCGGTACATACAGCCACATGTTCAAGGGCGTGTTCGACGGCGACGGCCACACGCTGACCGTCAGCCTGACTGGTGGCGAGCACACTGCTCCGTTCTACTACGTTGAGAATGCGCGCATCATAAGGCTTACAACAGCCGGAAATGTCACCGCCGATGCATACCATAGGAACTATTTGGGTGGACTTGTGGGCCACAGCTATGGCGCGAGCATTGAGTACTGCGTATCGAACGTCTCGCTCATCTGGCCATATTCCGAGAGTAAGGCCTCAAACACCTATTCCGGCGGACTTGTAGGACATACCAATAACGGAACGACAACGACCATCAAGCACAGTGCCTTTACCGGCAGTTTCAACCAAACGGTCACTGGAGAACAAACCGTGAACCTCTACAATATGGCCGGCTTCGTGGGCTATGGCTATGGTACGATGGTTATTGAGAACAGCCTGAACGCCGGAACGTTCCCGAACGCGAACCTCTGCAAAGTGGCGCGAGTTGGTAACAATGTCAGCATCACGGTAAAGAACTGCTACTCTACCACCGACGCTACGGACAACGGCAGCATCTACAACGACAGCGGTACATACACCACAGCGACGGGCGCCGACCTCGTGGCTCTACTGGGTAGCGGATGGCAACTGAGCGGCGAACAGCCCGTACCCATGACAGACGAGACCGACCTCGGCACAGCCACCGTCAGCGGCATCAACGAATACTACTTGTTAGACGGCACCGTGCAGCATCCTGAGCCCACCGTTACCGACCTGTTCGGCAACGTGCTCGTAAAAGGTACGCATTACAACGTGGACTGGAACGGCGACGGAACCATTGTGGGCGACTACAACGTGACGGTGAGCGGAATCGGCACCTACCACGGTACATACACCACCGGCTACACCGTTACGGAAGGTATCGCCGTGACATCAAGCACGACAAAGTTGGAAGACGGATTGTTCTATAAGGTATATGAGGATGTGACAAACAACAACCGCATCACCGTCAACGGCTCGGCCCTGCTCACCCTCGGCGCAGGGGCAACGCTTACCGCCAGCAAGGGTATTACCGTCGAGGAAGGCAATACGCTGACCATACGAGGCGAGGGTGCGCTCAATGCATACATCAGCAGCTTAGAGTACTATGCAGCCATCGGCGCAACAACATCATCAAAGACGGCCGGAACCATCATCATCAACGGCGGCAACATCACCGCGACAGCCTATCAGGATTATAGTTCTTGCTGTGCTGCAGGTATTGGTGGAGCATCAGGAGGCGCTTGCGGCAGAGTGGAAATCAACGGCGGCACCGTCACGGCCACTGGCGGCCAATACGGCTGTGGCATCGGCGGCGGCGGCAACAATGGCAGTTATACCGGTGGAGCAGGCGGCACCATCGTTATCAACGGCGGACAGGTGACGGCTACCAGCCCAAAGGGCAACGGCATCGGCTACGGCAAGAGCCAGAGCGGCACCGATGGTGCGGCCGGTACTATCACGCTCGGCTGGACGGCAGCGACCGATTTTATCGACGCCACCTCGTTCGCTGGTACGGTGACGCTCAATAAGAACTTCTTCTATGAGGGCGGCACGACGGGCGTGACGCTCGATAATCTCGCCAGCCATGTAGGCGAGAAGATTATCCCCAGCACCGCCACGACGGCCAACAACCTGGCCTACGCCACCATCAGCGGCGTGCAGGACACCTATATCTATACGGGCAGCACCATCGCCATCACGCCGACCGTCACCAGCTTCCTGGGCACTGCGCTCACCCTCGGCACGGACTACGACGTGACCTACTCGCCCGCCACCATTCAGGACCAGGGCGACTACACGCTGACCATCAGCCCCTCTGCAGGCAGCACCTACACAAACTCGCTCTCCATCGGCTTCACCGTCACCGACAACCTGCAGAGCACGGGTAGCGGCTACTACGTGAACCTGCCGAAGACGGGCGCGAAGGAAGCTTCGCTCGTAGCGCACAACGTAGCAAAGGTCTATGACGACGGCGGTAGCGCCGGCCGCTACAGCGACAATGCTGACGGCACGCTGCTGCTCTCGGCTCCTGCGGGCTACGTCATCCGTCTGAGCGGCACCATCGATGTTGCCGACGAAAACGACGTCCTGACGGTTTACAATGGCTCGACCACCTCTGACGCTTCGCTCGGCTCGTTCAATGCCGACGGCTCCGTCAACGTGGTCAGCACGGGCAGACAGATGCTCGTCCGCTTCGCGAGCGACGCCTACGCCACGGCTAACGGTCTCGACCTGACGGCGACGGCCATCCAGTCTGGTGCAAACATCAATCTATCAGACAATGCAGATAACAGCGCTACTATCGCACTCTACAATGGCGTTAGTGCCAATATTACCCTCAGCGGGCGCACGTTCTATCAGGACGGTAAATGGAACACCATCTGTCTGCCATTCAATGTGACGCTGGCAAGCAGTCCGTTGTCAGGTGCCACCCTCATTGAAATGGATAATTCATCATCAGGAACTTCGCTTGACACATCAAATGGCGAACTGACACTGAAGTTCAGCAATGCAACGAATATCGAGGCTGGCAAGCCTTACCTTATCAAATGGAACGCAGGCGAAAATATCGTTAGTCCGACATTCAATGGGGTGACCATTACAAGTACTACACCAACTTCCGTTGTGAGCTATGATAACAAGCTGAAGTTCGTTGGACAGTACAATCCGTACAGTATTACCGATGCAAATATTGACGAGGTTATCTTGCTGACCAGTAACAATAAACTTGGCTATTCAAATAATCCTCGTACACTGAACTGTTTCCGTGCCCATTTCTTTGCACCTAAGGATGGCGACATGTCTCGCTCGGTTAAGCAGTACAGCATAGAATTCGGCAATGGTCAGGGTACAACCGGCATCACCGAGATGAGAAGTGAAACAGAAATCACGAGAAACGGTTGGTACACACTGGACGGCCGTTGTCTGCAGGACACGCCAAGTGCAAAGGGTGTGTACATTATGAATGGCAAGAAGGTAATAATAAAGTAAGGAGGACTGTAAAATGAAAAAGAAAGAATATATGAAACCTGACATGCAGGTGATAGAGATGCAGCAAAAGAATTTCTTGCTGGCAGGAAGTAGTGGAGACGAGGTTATCCGAACCATTACGGGTGAATGGACTACGGATGGAGGCACCTTTGGAACCATTGACGATATTGAACCCGACCTCTGAAATCACCAGGAAACAAAGTTAATACCTCACAGCGTGCCAGGCACGCTGTGAGGTGCAAGGGCCGCGAAGCCCTGCAAGCTTACGAAAAAGGCCTGCGTCGCCTCTTCAGCGAGCGTGTGCCTGACGATGTGGAGGCTACAGAGAAAAAGAAGGAAGTATAACCTCTTAACCTAACTATTATTACTCGTATGAAAATGAAACAAACTATTCTAACGCTATTGCTCGCCCTCATAGGGTTGAATGCCTATGCTGACGAACTAACGGTGTACGACGGGACGTCGTTGAACAATCATATTCCATTTTTTGGTGTGTATGCTGACTATGGAATGCGAAATCAGTTCATCATTCCCGCCAATCAGTTGACGGATATGAATGGGTGCGATATTACTAAGCTCACATTCTATTCCAATACGGAATCTCAAAGCTATGATGAGGGAGTTACAGTCTATCTGAAGGAAGTCAACTACACTACTTTCTCAAGTGCCACCTTTGAGGAATGGAGCAGTATGACCACTGTTTATACAGGGACTATTAGTGTCAGCAATAATCAAATGGACATCAACCTCACTTCCCCCTATTCCTACGGAGGAGGTAACCTGATGATAGGATTCCAAGTAACCACATGGGGCACAGCATGCACAGGCATCTCTTGGTATGGTGTGAACCAAGCATCTGGGGTCAATACTTCGGCATATAACAAAGCTAACAGCAGTCACACATGGAGTTCCGATGTTACTCCAGAAGCTTTTATCCCCAAGACTACCTTAACCTACGAAGAATCCAGCACACCTGCCTCAATACCTGCTCCCACCAAATTGACCTGTACGGCTCAAACCAGTACCTATGTCACGCTGGGCTGGACGCAGAATGGTGAGGAAACAGCATGGCAGATTTGTCTTGACGATGATGAAGAGCATCTTATCAATGTGTCGCAGAATCCTTATACGTTGACATATTTTATCGCAGGGCATACCTATACCGCCAAAGTGCGTGCTGTCAACAGCACTGGCGATGAATATAGTAAATGGAGTAATGTTGTTAGCTTCACGCCCATCGATGAACTGACGGTGTACGATGGAACGGATGAGGATATGGGCATCCCGATGTATGTGTATAATTACAACAAGAATACGCGTACCCAATTTATCATTCCTGCATCAGAATTGACAGAAGTGGCAGGTGGTACCATCTCAGCTATCAAGTTTTATCTGAGTTATGGCGACGCTTGCACCACCTCCTCTTCGGTCGATGTCTATTTGAAAGAGGTAACCAACACTACCGTCACCGCCTTTGTGGATAAGGCTGATGCGACGATGGTATATCAGGGCACCATTACTTTTAATGCAGATAAAACAACAACCATCACCTTTACAACGCCATTCCAGTATAATGGTGACAACCTTCTCTTAGGTTTTGAGAATACAACAGCACTTGATAATGATAATAAGTTCATAGAATTCTATGGTAAGAAAACCGGAGTTGAAAAATCTGCTGCTTATAAACCAAACATAGCAACTAATAACACTCCTCTTCCATCGGATTTTATCCCCAAGACCACCTTCTATTATACTGCGTTTGTAGGTACTCCAAAGCCTACGAACCTGCAGGTTTCTGACATTACGGCACATGCTGCTACAGTGACGTGGAAGGGTAGGTTGAACACTTTCAACCTGCGCTATAAGGAGTCGACTGCCGCAGACTGGACAGAGGTGAACGGCTTGACAAAGAAAAGCTATAACCTGACGAATCTCCGCTCTGGTAAAAGCTACGAAGTACAGATACAGACCGTTGACTACGACGAAACTTCTGATTGGGCAAGCGTTTCCTTCAACACCATTGCGATGCCCACGCCTACACCTCTTTTCTGTGCAACGGTTACTTCCACTTCCGCAACCTTGGAATGGGTAAAGAAGGGCGATGAGAACGCTTGGCAAATCTCTCTTAACGGCGATGAGACGAACCTCATCAACGCTACAACAAATCCTTATACGCTGACGGGCCTTACCACAGGCCAAGAATATAGCGCCAAGGTGCGTGCCATCAACAGCACAGGTGACGAATGGAGTGAGTGGAGCGATGCTGTCAGCTTCACGCCAACTGGCTTACTGACCCTCACGCCTCCTGTTATCGAGGGCTATGAGGGCGTGTACGATGGTGAATCACATCTATTCCGTGTCGTGTCGAATCCCGACCAAGCGACATTGCGCTTCAGCGATTATAGTATCAACAACATTACCAGCACTGCAGCACAGATGGGCTATAGAACCAATGCAGGTACCTATACCTATTATTGGCAGGCGACGAAGGAAGGCTATAACACCGTTACGGGTAGTGTTCTGGTTATCATCCACAAGGCTCAAGGTACACTCAAGTACGACATCACAACAGTGGATAAGTTTGCTGACGACGATTCCTTCATCAATCCATTGACCAAAACGGGCGACGGTACGGTGACCTACTCATCGTATAACCCAGATTTTGCCACTGTGAGCGAAACGGGATTGGTTACCATTCATGGCATCGGCTGGACAGACATCATAGCAGAAGTTACTGACGGACAGAATTACACCTATGCCAACAAAGAAGCCAAATACGGTCTGGCTATGACGAAGAAGAAGGCTGATAGCTATAAAGCACGTATTGTGGTTTGGTTAAACAATGGTGTGCTGACAGACCTCACCTTCGACAGTGAACCCGAAATGACCTACGACGAGAGTACACGTTTGGTATCGGTAACAGGTACCACCCTGGCTTGGCCGCTGAAAAACATGAGGAAGATGACCTTCACCCGCTACCTGCCGAACTTCACCTTCAACGAGGAAGATGACAACAGTGGCGTAGTGATAGACGGATACCAGTGCGACTTCACACTGAACCGTACCTTCCGTACGGGTTACTATAACACATTCGCAGTACCCTTCTCTGTCAGCATCGATGAGTTAAAACAGGTGATGGGTGAAGAGACAACAGTAAAGGAACTGACGGCATCGAGCTTAGAAAACAACAGACTGATAATGTCATTTGATAATGCTACTTCCATTGAGGCTGGTAAACCTTACTTCGTAAATGTGCCTGCCGACGTGGTGAACCCCACTTTCAAGGACGTCATTGTACGTAATGTTTCTACCACCATCAACACAAATTATGTCAACGTCGTTCCAGCCATTGGAAAGACGCTTGTCAAGGGTTATACAGGTAGTGAGGACGACGCGCAGAGTGTGCTCTTCCTATCTGGTGGTAATAAGTTCAAGCATCCTACGGTGGTTAACCAGCCTGATAATGAGGATAGTTACCTGAAGGGATTCCGTGCCTACTTCCAGCTGCACGACGGCGCCACGATGGCTAACATCAGTTCAAACCTGACAGGGAACCTGACGGGTATTGTCGATGTAAGAAATCGGATGGAAGATGGAAGAAAAGACATCTACGATATGCAAGGTCGCAAGGTGCAGAATCCCACGAAGAAGGGTATCTACATCATAAACGGAAAGAAAGTTGTTATCAGATAAAATATATGGAGGACACAGCTATGACAAAGAAACGATATACCTCTCCAAGTATGGAGATATACGAAATACATGTGCAACAGAAATTGTTGTTTGGTTCCGAAATTAACGGCATCGATACTGGTGGACTGTTTGAACAGGATGATAACCTAATTGAAACACCCGAGAGTATCTGGGAAGATGCAGTGTAACTGTAACCTCAAAAATGACAAAAGCAATGAAAATGAAAAAGATAGTTTCTGCAGCATGCCTGCTCATGCTATGCTCAATGACAATGGCGCAGACCATCAAGGTGGTCAATAAGCAGGGGCAAGCCACCTCGTACGATGCGAGCAAACTCGATAGTATTTCTTTCCAATATGGCACTCGCGGATTCAGTGTCCATAGTGGTGACAGCACAGATACGTACACTTTCGACAAGGTAACGAACCTCAGCGTTGATTCGAGGTATCTCTTTGCACACCCCGACACCGTCTATGTGGGTGACCATACACAGAAGTTTGCCTTCCAGCTGAACACCAATGTTGAGTACGACGCTACACCCTCAAATGCCTGGCTGCGCGCTGACGGCAACGTCACGGGTAGCGACTCGTTGCGCTTCATAGCAACGAACAATCCGCTGATGACCAAACGCGAAGGTAAGATCATCTTCGTCAATAGTAACGATGACTCCATGCGCGACACGCTGGTTGTCATACAAGCAGGTAAGACAGATACCCATTTTATAGACATCGACTGGAATAAGGCAACATTGAACAGTTTCAACGAGACCACGGGACAGTGCGTCATCACCTTCCAGGGCGATGTGCCTGAGATGGGACAGTATGATGCCTTCCTGCTGCCCACCGACAACAGCTACATCATCCGTATTGTGAACAATGCGACGTATGTGGATGGTAGTAAGACGGTAACGCTGGCCACCCGTGAAGGTAAGATGGGTAACCTGTTTAAGAACAAGAATTTCACGCTGTGCAGCGATCCGAACTACAGCGAAGACCCAACAGCCGCACCTGCTTTGGCTCGTCGTGCAGGTATCGAAGATGCAGGTACCATCTACTATCCTGAGACCATTGAGCTGTGTGCCGACGGCAAGCCCTTTGCCGTGGTCTATGACCGCAGCAAGGCCGACGGTTCGCGCCGTGCACAGCTCTCAAAGGAGTTCAACATCTTCGAGTACAGCAAAGACAACAGCGGCGAGGAGATTGGTGGTGGTCTTTCGTGGGAGTCCTGTATCTTCGACGTGGGTCTGAAGGGTGTCTTCCAATTCGATTTTGGCGATATAGCATGGGAGCAGGTACGCTTTGGCGACCTCATCGATATGAAGGCTTATCTTGAAGGTGAATTCAACACCGAACTCATCTTGAAGTATGCCCTCTCGGCCGGCATAGAGTGGAGCGCAGAAAAGGTGCTGAAGGAAGATATCTTCTCCTACCGCGTGAAATTCATGGTAGGCCCTGTGCCTGTATGGATTAATATCAGCAGCGACCTGATGGCGGGTGCCGAGGCCAGTGCCAACGGCGAAATTATCATCACAGGCGGTGTCAAGGCCAGTGCCAGCTTGAAGGCCGGTATGCAATGGAGCAAGGCGGCGGGCGTGACACCTATCTATGAGTTCGAGAAAAACTGGGAACTCGTGGAGCCGGAGGTGAAGGCTGAGGCACATGCCGAGGCGAAGGCATATACGTGGCCAAGGATTAAGATTGGCATCTACGACGTGATCTGTCCTACCATCGACCCCAAGCCCTACATCCGTGCCTACGCTGATGCCCGTGCCGAAACGATACCATATTTCGGATGGGATGCTGGTCTGACGGCTGGTGTCGACCTGACGCTGGGTCTCTCGCTCGACCTTTTCTTCTGGGAGAAAGAAATAGCTGATATAGAGCCTATTAACCTCATCGACGTCGACCTTGTAAAAGCACCTCAGCGCATCGATATGATGAACGACAAGGATCGCAACATCATGGTAGGCGATACCTGCCACATCATCTACCGCGTGATGGCTAAGAATAACTTAACCCAAAGTGAATTCCCGTTGCCGGGTGCTCTGCTCCACATAGAGAAGTCTGAGGGTAGCGGAGGCACTATAGACAGCGACCAGAAGTTCAACAACAACCCTGAGTGGTGCTATACCAACAAGAAGGGTGAGGTGGTCGTAGTCTATACACAGAATGACACCATCCCTGCCAAGATCAACGTCACGCTGATGACGGGCGACGAGGAGAACGACATCGAGGCGTCTGAGTGGAGTTGTGCCATCAAGGATTACCGACTCACGGCACTCGACGTGGATGAAACCGAAAACAGTATCATAGCCGGAAGTAACGGCAAGGCTGAGCAGAAGTTCCTTTTGGAAGAATATACCAAGGGCGATTCCAATACCAACGGTCGTTGGCAGGGCATGAACAACGTCACCGTCAACTTCGAGGTAACAGGCGGCACGCTCGAGGCAGCCTCTGCCGTCACGGAGGATGGCGGTAAAGTGACGGCCAAATTCGATGGTGGCAGCCACTACGACGGCAAGAGCACACTGACGGCTTCAGCCTATATCGCTGAGTTCGACACGACGCTGACCGTGACTCCCGTCAAGATTCTGGCATTCAAGTTCGAGGACGACGACCTCACCAAGTGCTACAACCTGGCAGACAATACCGCTGTGTGCTATGGAAAAGAGTACTTCAATGGCGAGACGCTCAACGTGGAATGGGGCACACATGTGTATAATGAATACATGAAAAAAGCGAATATCAGCTTTACTGTTGGAAAGGATATTTCAAATACGGAGACAGATGGATGGACAGAAAATGGAACGGAGCCTGGCTCTTACAATGGCTCTACGTGGTACACAGTCGGAGACAAGAATTATTATGTTTATAAGGAGTGGGAACGAAAGGTAGATATTACAAGGCATTTCACCAGTAAGGGAGTGCTCTGCACTTACTCACATGAAGAAGAATTCCCAATTGACCAACCAGGTTTCTTTAACTCTACCGTTTGCATCGTACGAGAATGGAAAAAATTTACCGAAGAAACTGAAACGACGGTGAATTACAAATATTACTACGAAGACGAAAATGGGGAAAAGCATTACATTGGCTCAGATACCAGTCACTCTTCGACGGGTCCTACGGAAAAAGAATATGAAATTCCTTGGGAAAGTGGAAACAATTACCCGGGAGGCGATGCTATCCTGTTTGAAGAGAACGGCAAGTTCGTCTATCTGTACTATACAATGATCAACAACCAGAGACTCTACGTCAAGGCCGTCTTCGACAGGGAAGGGAACACGGTACCGTATTAACCCCTAACGGCCCCCTTGTGCAATATTCAATAAGATCTCATAACTGATTATCATAAAAAGTATCCGTGCTTCGCGATGAAGCGTTGATATTAAATGTTTATAAAACCTAAGGTAATAAAGTTAATAAAGAAACTTAGACATTATGACCTCCCTGAGCTGTGAAGCCCAGGGAGGTTTTTATTAT
>JAEEGG010021870.1_pt1 | contig 12658 bp, 8 predicted proteins | sample 9134161 | NCBI WGS metagenome assembly JAEEGG01 (sample SAMN16246543, study PRJNA631951) | gut metagenome | biome: gut microbiome; feature: rumen; material: CR-attached | host: Bos | place: Iran: Karaj | collected 2018-10
GAACACCATACGGCCGATACGACCGAAACCATTAATACCGAGTTTGAGAGCCATTATTGGATCCTTTTTTTATTGTTGAAATTGCTACCCACCTACACGGTGGAGCTTTGCTGGCTGGAAAGATACAAAAAATCAAAGTTTTTGTGTAGTAATAATCGAAAAAAAAGAGATTTGGGAGCCTATTTTTGGGGTCTGAAAACATTCAAACGGGTTAAGACCGCCATGTGAGGTTAGCCTCACCTTTTTATTAGTCAAATCTAACATATGTTTGCAATGTAAAGATTAAGAAAGGATAATAAGATTATTCTTGTTTGTATCGCAAAGAGCTACTTTGTCCTACCCTATTTTTCTAAAATTAGGGTGTTAAACAATTTATCCCGAGATTATTATGCGTTACTCGTTTGTAAAAAAAGAGAATTTGCTTGCCCGCCTGACTGTTGCTTTCGGGCTTTTTTTCTTGTTTTCTTGCGCGGGAAACTCTCCCGATGTAAACACCTCCCCCGCAACAGAAGTTTCGGGTTCCGCAGAAGATAATTCGTACGACGAAGAATCCTCCGAAGTCGATTACGTTACCGAAGAAGCTCCCGCCACAGTAGCTACCGGTGGCACCATTGAAACAAGCGGTTACACATTTACCGCTCCCGACAACGGTTGGACGATTATCGGTGGCGAAGACAACGCCCCCTACGAATTTTATAATCCGAAAACCGGACGCCGCGCCGTCCTCGTGGAAGTTACCCTTCCCGAAGGCGAACCTCTCCGACTTATGGACCGCGCCCAAATCGAAATGCAGTCGTTCGAATCGAGCGGCAAGAAGGCAACACTTGCCGAGACTTACCCGGAAGAAGCATTTGGCACCACAGGCGCATTCTTTGATGTGGCCGGCAAGCGCTACGACACGCCTTACGAAGCAGTCGGTCTCGTGATTGGCACCGGGAATCGAATTTTCACGCTCACGCTCGCCGCAACAGACACTCAGCTCCCCGCAGGTGACCTCAAGCAAGAATGGAAAGACTTCTTTGCCACATTCAAGCTGAAAGACGTCGTGAAGGAAGAAGTATCGGAACTCTCTGCCGAACGCATCATGCAGCATGCTAGTGCAGATCTCGGCTATTCCTGGAGCACAAGCGATACGCTTTGGCACAACTGGACGGGTGTCGCCCGTCAGAACGAAGACCCAGACCTGGTGCTCAGCAACAAGAAAGAAGATATTTCGCTTTTTGTATACGGCGCGATTGTCCCAGGCGACGAAGTCAGTCAGCAAGACATGTTCAAGGTTCTTTTGAACCGTCTTGGACTTTCCATGAACGAGGCTAGCTTCGAAGTCCAGCGCGTCAAGGTTGGTGACCGCTATGCCCAGGAATTCACCCTCACCCACATTGTCAATAAATATGACTTCTATTATACAGGTCGATATTTCTACGACAATGGACGCGGCATCTTGATTGCCACCTGGACACAGGGCATCAACAAGAAGAAATACGCTTCTGTGATGAAAAACGCGATTAGTGGGCTCAAAGTCGGCGAAAAGCCCAAAATGGCAAGCGACGCAGAAGCCCAAAAGAAGCAGAACAAGTTCAACGCGGCAGTCATGAGCCAAGTCGGCATTCTCCGTTTGCTCGAGGACCAGCCGTTTGTCGCCCTCAGCTACTTTGAACGCGCGAACAAGATGGATCCGGAAGAACCGCTCTATTTAATTAACTGTGGTTTCGTGTACCAGATGAAGGAACTTTATGGTCCGGGTATCAGCTATTTCACAAACCAAATGGATCTCGTCCGCAAGAACGGCAAGTTGCTCTCCATTCTCGGCGAAATGTACGAAGCTTTGTTCGACTACGGTCACGCCCGCGAATGCGCCGAAGCAGCCCTCCGTTACACCCCGAACAATCCGGAATACGTCATCAACTTGAGTGACGCCCTCTGGGGTTTGGGTCAGCGCCACCAGTCCCTTATCGTGGTGCAGAGACTTTTCGATACACAGCCGAGCTCCCGCCTGGGCGTTTACCTCGCCAAGACATACATGGGCCTTGACCAGTACGCCGAAGCAGTCGACATCTTGTACGGCATCCGCGGTCGCTTTGGTATGAGCAAGGAACTCGGCGAAACGCTCATGGACGCATTGATGTTCCTCGGACGCTACGAAGAAGCCCGCGCCATCAGCGACGAAACACTCGCCAAGGCAAAGAACGATTATAAAGTATGGACGATGCACGGCAAGATTTTGTTCTACAGCCGCAATTACCGCGATGCCGAAAAGGCTCTTACCAAGGCTCTCGCCCTCAAGCCGGATAACGAAGACGCGAAGAGTTTCCTCTCCGCCACGAAGGCTTACCTCGGCAAGGCAGACAACCGCACGCTCCAAAAGCCAATTACGCCCGTTGAAGAACGCACTGCCGACCTGAAGACGCTCCTCAGCCCGCAAGCCAAGAAGACCGCCACAGAAGGAGACTTCCCTGCCGTGATCCATTACCAGAAGGAATCTCTCAAGGCAGAAAAGAACGCCAACTGGGTCCGTAGCGAAGAAATGCTCCTCGAAGTGCTCGACCAGCGCGGCGCCGCCATTTATCGTGAATTCACGTTCGACTTCTTGCCGGGCTACGACCGCATCTTCTTGAATGCACTCGAAGTTTACGACAGCAACTGGAAGCTCAAGCAGAAGGCAACACTCAACGGAGCCTATATTACATACGCGACTGAAATTGGCGGTGGTAACGAAAGCCAGACGGCACACTTCCCGCTTTCGGAACTTGCTCCGGGTGACTTTATCTACATGCAGTTCAGCCGTACGAATCTTGAAAACAAGGGCATGATTCCGTACACGAACTACGAAAGCAGCCGCGATGTGCCTGTCGGACAATCCATTTTCCGCATTTATGCCGACACGACTCGCTTTGTCACGGAAGAATACGGTCCGCTCCAGAAGACCCCGATCAAGGGTGGTATCGAATGGAAGATTGAAAACCCGGTCATTGTCCGCAAGGAACTTTATATGCCGGTGTACCGCGACTTCGGCGCAGGCCTCATGCTCACGGGCAAGCAGGAATGGCGCGATGTCGGTGACGATTACCAGAACCTCATCAGCCACCAGTTCAAGAAGGCAGTCAAGGTTCGCGAACAGGCATTTGAAGTGCGCGGTAACAAGATTGGCGATGAAGCGGTCAAGGCAATTATCAACTTTGTTCGTCAAGACATCCGCTACCGCGACGTACGATTCGGCGGCCACAGCCTGATTCCGCAAACCGCAGAAGTCACGCTCAAGGAACACCGCGGCGACTGCAAGGACATGGCACTTTTGCTCAAGGACATGCTCGAAGCCATTGGCGTCAAGAGCTACCTCACCGCCATCCACCTCACGGAAGAAGGTTTCTCGCACTTGCCGACCATCCAGCAGTTCAACCACATGATCCTCTACATCCCGAAGCAAGGGAAGATTAGCGAACGCTGGGTTGATGCGACCGACAAGACGGGCAACGATCGCCCGGTTCCGCTCGACATGGAAGGCAAAGTTGCCCTCGTAATTGACGGCGACCAGAGCCACGTGGTCACAACTCCGATTCTCGAAGACAATCAGGAACACCAGATTGCTATTCAGCACGACTTGTTCATCGGTGCTAATGGCGAATGCGAATTCCGCGATTCCGTACAGCTCCAGGGCAAGTTCGCCAGTGCCATCCGTAACAAGTTCTTTGGCCGCGATGTCAAGGATCAGGAAAAGCTCTTGGAACAGTTCCTTGCCTCTGGCGTGCCGGACGTGAGCATCGGCAACATCCGCATCCAGAATCTCGACCAGTTCAACAAGCCGCTCATTATCGTGAACACTTACCTTTCCAAGGGTTACTTTGGTCAGGGCGGTTCCGAACTCAAGGGCCGCTTCCCGAACGTGTGGGAACGTAGCCTCTTCAAGCTCCCGAAGGTCGCCAAGCGCCACCACCCCATCCGCATGCCGCACGAGACGCAGTTCAGCTTCAAGCTCAACATCAAGACTGCTAGCGGCCACACGGTATCGCTCACCGAAGCAAAACCGCTCAACCGCGCCCCGGATTACGTGAGCTTCGAAAAGCAGCCGAAGTCCAAGACTTCTAGTGGCATCAAGTGGACCACGTTTGCGCTCTACGCCGATCCGACCGAATACGACAAAATTCGTGAAGAATGGAATTATTTGTTGAGCGAAACGAGCCCGATGATTACGGTAAAGTAGGAGTCACAATGCGCGCATTAATTCTCTCCGATATTCATGGTTCTGCCTTGGCAGCAAGGCAAGCGCTCTCGTTCTTTGAAAAGTTCAACTGCGACAAGATTTTCTTGCTGGGCGATACGCTCTATCACGGCCCGAGAAACCCGCTCCCGGCAGGGCATGGTCCCATGCAAGTTGTCGAAGCACTAGCGCCGTACAAAGACCGCATTGTCGCCGTCCGCGGCAACTGCGATGCCGATGTCGACTTGATGATGCTCGACTTCCCCATCGAAAACGAATACAAGGTCGTTGAAGATTGCGGTTTCCACTTGTTCATGAGCCATGGGCACATCTTTATGCCGGAATGTTTCCCGAGAGATGCGCTAAAAGCCATCGAATCTACGGGTGCGACGCAGTCCACGGAGCAGGATCAAGCCGATGCTCCGCAAAAACCGCAAATAGACGTGTATCTGTACGGTCACACGCACATTTGGATGCTCGAAAAGAACTTCCGCAATGTGCTTCTCGTGAATCCCGGCTCGACGAGCCTCCCGAAAGGCGGGAACCCGCCGACATTCGGGCTGTACGAAAGTACGCCCGCCAATGGAAGCGAGCCTGCCCATGCCAAGTTCAGCATACACATGCTGGAGAATGGCAAGGAAATTGCGGCTGTAAACATATAGGGAACGGCGCACCACCTGCTATTTTTTTCTTACATTTGAGCCATGGTTTTAAATGTAATTTGGCTCGTGTTTTTCTTCGGTGCATTTATCGCATGCATCGTCCAGTGGCTTGCTTTCGGCGATACCGGCATTTTTAACAAGGCTATTCTCGGCGCATTCGACATGTCCAAAACGGCGTTCGAAATTGCTCTTGGTCTCACGGGCATTTTGAGCTTGTGGCTCGGCATCCTGAAAATCGGAGAAAAAGCAGGCGCCGTCCAGATTTTGGCAAAAATCGTGCAGCCGCTTTTCTCAAGGCTTTTCCCCGAAATCCCGAAGGGACACCCGGTCGTGGGCACGATGCTCATGAATATCAGCGCGAACATGCTCGGTCTCGACAATGCGGCAACTCCGATGGGTCTCAAGGCAATGAAACAGCTCCAAGACCTGAACCCGAACGATGACAAGACTGTCGCAAGCGATTCGCAAATCATGTTCCTCGTCTTGAACGCAAGCGGACTAACGTTAATTCCTGTTAGCATCATGACTTACCGCGCACAGCTCGGCGCCGCAAACCCAAGTGACGTGTTCCTCCCGCTTCTCCTCTCGACTTTCTTCAGCACTATCGCAGGCATTTTCGCACTCAGCTTTTTCCAGAAAATCAAGCTCAAGGACCCTGTAACCGTGATGTGGCTTGGCGGCATTAGCGCCTGCGTTATCGCCGTGATGTTCTACTTTAGCCACCTTACCGCCGAAGCACTCGGCACGACAAGCCTTTTTATTAGCGGTCTTGTGCTGTTTGGCGTCATCGTTGCATTCCTCGGACTTGCCTGCTACAAGAAAGTCCAGGCATACGAAGCATTTGTCGAAGGCGCCAAGGAAGGATTCAACACCGCCGTAATGATTATCCCGAACCTTGTCGCGATTCTCGTGGGTGTCGCCGTGTTCCGCGCAAGCGGTGCGATGGACCTTGTCATGAATGGCATCTCGGCTTTGCTTGGACTTATTGGAGTCGGGAATGACGTTGTTCCGGCCCTCCCCACTGCCCTTATGAAGCCTCTCAGCGGTAGCGGCGCTCGTGGCATGATGATCGACGCCATGAAGAATCTCGGTCCGGATAGCTTTGCAGGCCGCCTCAGTTGCATGTTCCAAGGTGCAGCCGATACAACATTCTATATCATTGCCGTGTATTTCGGTTCCGTGGGTGTTAAAAAGACCCGCCACGCCGTCACTTGCGCCTTGATTGCGGATGCCGTCGGTGTCATTGCAGCCATTATTATCGCCTACATATTCTTCCCACCAATCCACTAACGTTGTAATCAAAATCACGCGCTCTAAAATGGACTAAAAAAAATGTGTTATATTAACTTTTTTTTACCCTTTCCAAAAAATTTTATTTACATTTAGAGCACTCAATTGGTGTATAAAGTGTGGACTTTAAGGGGCGAAAATGGACTACGTCATTTTCAGTAGTGTTTATAAAGATTTTAGGGATGCGATTTTAGATAATATTCCAGATATGGTCGCAATGAGCAAGCGCGTCAGTGCTGCCATTCCTCCAATCTGCAATATTCTAAGCATCGGTTTTATCAAACTTAAACTTATAGCCCCTAGTTCCATCATTGCAAGAAACGGTTTAAATGAAGAAAGAATAATTTACGAAGACCCCAATGGTCGCGAATCCATGCCGCTCATCCAGACTTACCGGACGGGAGAAAATGGCATGGCAACCGTCGAAATCCACGCAAAAAAAGGACACAAGTTTACCAATCCTGAGTTACAGGCTGTAAAGCTTATCAGCGATGACATGTTCATCATTCTCGGTCGCTCTCGCCTCATGAGCGCTGTCCACTACGCAAGCCAAACCGATACAATGACGGGTGCCCCAAACACCGCCAAACTAGTCCACCACAGTATCGAGCTCAAGGCGAAAAACAAGCTACACAATTTCAGCGGCCTTTTTATCAACCTTAAGAACTACAAGTACATCAACCAGTCCAAGACCCCCGCCGTTGGCGATATGGGCATTGCCACCTTTACGCACGTTGTCATGGCAATGTGCCACGATGACGAAATGATCGCAAGACTCGGTGGCGACAACTTCTTTGTGCTTGTCAAAAAAGAAAACAGGGACATGTTCGTCAAGAACCTCGCTATGGTAAAGGTGACCGTCCCTACACCGCAAGGTCAGCAGATTCCACTGACAATACAGAGCCGCATTGGCGTTTACGATATCCAGCCTCAGGACACCATGAACGAAATCATGCATTGCAGTTCTGTAGCGCTGAACGAATCCCGAATTCATCCGGGGAACGATATCGTTTACTTTACCAAGAAGATGCTCGAAGACGCCTACCACGAAAAAGAGATTTCCTCTCTTTTCCGCGAGGCTTTACGCCGCAAGGAATTTATCGTCTACTACCAGCCCAAGGTTTCTGTCAAGGACCAGAAGCTCTGCGGTTGTGAAGCACTTGTACGTTGGTACCGCAACGGGCAGATCATTCCGCCCAACGAATTTTTGCCGATTCTCGAAAAAGAGGCATCCATCTGCCTTCTCGATTTTTACGTATTCCGCAAGGTCTGCGAAGACATCCGCAATTGGCTCGACACCGGTATTGAACCGGTCCGCGTGTCTTCGAACTTCTCAAGACACCATTTGAGCAACCCGCACTTGACTGAAGATATCCTTGCCGTCATGAAGGAATACAATATTGACAGCAAGTTTATCGAAATTGAGCTCACGGAATCCTCCAATTTTGAAGACAAAATCGCCATGCAGAAGTTCGTGAACGGACTCCGCCAACACGGCATTTCCGTCTCTATCGATGACTTTGGTACAGGCTATTCCACTTTCGCCGCCATCAAGGACTTGAACGTCAACGTCATCAAGCTCGACAAGTCGCTCCTCGACCATATCGGCGACGAAAAGTACCATGATGAAGTTGTCATCAAGAACATGGTGAACATGATCAACGAGCTCAATCTTGAAGTCGTTGCAGAAGGCGTCGAAAACTCGAAGCAGCTCGACTTCTTGCAGAACGCCAAGTGCTCGATTATTCAGGGATTCCTTTTTGACAAGCCGCTGACCAAGGAAGAATTTGAAAAGAGACTTTCAAAAGAAGTCACTTACACAAACATTTCCTAAAAGAACATCCAAATTGCCATCCACAGGACGATGAGTCCAAACTCGATTTCTCTTGAAATTCGAGCCATAAAGCAGCAGCCAAGAGCAATCTCGGCAATTGCGGCTAATCGTATCCAGGGAGCTTCTTCGCCGCCCTGGTAAAGCGAAATATATCCGAGAAGTTCCACCCAGAGCCAGAATGTCTGAGCCAGCACCATAAAGCGCCTGCGGTTATCGCGAAGCCCCGTCGTGAAAACGCAGAAGGTGAGCGCGACCATGCGGAACGGGTAATTTTCCAGCATCGGATTGACGAGATTCCCAGCAATGGCTGTGTAAAGGCAGCTCGTCATGACGATTAGGAACATCACGAATGTAATGCGGTACATGCCCTTTATTTTCCAAAGGAACGCCGCAAAAACAAGGCACAACAAGCATGCCACGGCATTTGCAAACATGCTCATTTGCGACCCCTCCTACGCTTTCTAGAAAATCCAAGATGCACAAACGGTTGCAGACAGACTAATATACAACTCACATACGCGCCAAACGGTCCTGCCAAATTGACCCAGTCCGAAGTGAAATAGCCATACGCCACCGCCGTGAGAACGCCACACAGCACCGGCAAGCGCACCACCTTGAATTCGGGGGCAGAAAACGGCGAAAGATATTTCTGTTGTTTATCTTCCTGAACTTCACCATCGGAGCTATCGCTCTCCTCGCCCATCAGGATTTCATCGTTTTCAAAGAAGCGCGACAACAAGAAACGCACCCCAAAGAAAATAGCGACAAAAAACGCACCACACGCAAACATCAAGCCCGCATTTGCAAACGTTGCATTCGAGAAGAAATGGAAATCGTTGAGGTTTACAACAAAGTCGCACTTGAGTATAATCCCAAACAAAATCAAACAAACCACCAGCAATCGTCCCCAGAGACTTTCGCGAACTGGCTCAAAGAATAGTAATTGTGGGACAACACACGCAAATGCAAAAGCGGTATAACTCCCCTCGCCTTTCACAAGGATAATCCAGAGGAACAGCAAAGAAATAAACCAGCTGCAAAGCAGGACAAAGCGTTCTATCAAGCGGTTGTAATAGTTTTCGAATGAGAGGAGCGCAATCGAACTTGCAAGCCCCATATAATAGACAATCGAGACCACATACAACGGAAAGAACGCGCCACGCCACACGGGATTTTCGAGTCGGGCAAAATCGAGTGCAAATTCGGAAATAACCCAAAATACCGTCGGAAGAATAATCCATGCAAGCGGTCGCCTAATTTGGGCAAGTTCCTTGCAAAGCGTCATATCTTCGGCGCTATCCGCAGCCACAAGATGCGTCACGAAAAACAGGAGCGACATAAAGCCAACGATGCCAATGCCATAAACATCGCTATGGACAGCGCTATTCATTTGGATAGAATGAGAGTAAACAAACGACAGAACAATAGCCAAGACGAGACTGCAAAGCGAACTGAGTTCTAGCAAAAGCGATGTGCGGCGGTGGATTTTTACCTTCATGATAAGCAGGAAAGCCGATAGAAGAACGCCCGCTTGGGACATGCCAATCCAGAAGATAAATAGCGTCTTGGGAAATTTCCAGTTCCCGCTATCGTGCAAAAGAACGTCAAAGGAGCCATCCCAAAACGAGCCCCCAACAGACAGCAGGAGCAACAAGCACAACCCAATAAAAACTATAGTAACGACTTTGTTGTTCATAGTTAGTTATGACCAAGAACAAAACTATTATACAATATATTTTTTATTTTTGTGGGCGTTTTTCGCATTTTATAAAAAGCAGCTTTTCATGAGTACTATAGAGATTATCATTATCGCGATTGTCGAAGCGATGGACTGCTTTGCGGTCGCTATTTCGACCGGGCTTTGCAAATCGGGCATCAAGCGTTCGCGCGCAGTACTCCAGGCTGTTTCGTTTGGCGTTTTTCAGGGTGGCATGACGCTTCTCGGGTATTTCTTGGGCAGCTTTGCCGAACGCTGGTTCAATGCAGTGGGTACACCAATTGCCTGTGCGATTCTCTGCATTCTGGGCGCACGCATGATCTGGGGCGCCATTCGGGGCGGTGAAGCGACAGCCTCTTGTGCGCACCTGAGCCTCATGAACATTCTGCTTTTGTCGGTTGCCACAAGCATTGATGCATTTGCGGTCGGCATTTCGTTTGCGTTCTTGAATGCCAACATGGTTTTTGCAACCACAGCCATTGCGATTGCAAGCTTTGCGATGGGCGTTATCGGTTTTGAAATCGGGCGACACGCCTCCAAGCGATTCAAGACAAAAATCCCGGAGATTATTGCGGGGATTATTCTCATCGCCATTGGCGTGAAGATGTTTGTGTAGCGCCTTCGGTGCGACCACCTCAAACTCTTTCTATATTGCTTACCATGAGTGAACAGAAAGATATTGACCGTACCCGCTATTTTGAATTAAAGAAACAACTGGAAGAAGCTAGCCGTCTTTATTACAAGGACGGGGTCTCCCCCATGAGCGACCAGGATTTTGACTTTGGGCTCAAGGAGATGGAAGCGCTTGAGGCGAAGTATCCGGAATTGCGCGGGAAGGGTTCGCTCACGCAGAAGGTCGGTAGCGACCTCACGAATGATTTTGCGAAGGTGGCGCATGCGGTGCCGATGCTCAGCATCGCAAACGTGTATAGCGAAGAAGAAATGCGCGAGTTTGTGAAGGCTGCGGAAGAAGGGATTGCGGCTTTGGGCGAGCGCGCGACGTGGATTTGCGAGAGGAAGATCGACGGGGTTAGCCTTTCGGTGGTTTACGAGAATGGTCGTCTGAAGCAGGCGGCGACTCGTGGCGATGGTGCTCAGGGCGATGACGTGACGTTGAATGCGCTCACAATTGCGGATATTCCTGAATATTTTAACGCGAAGAAATTGAAGATTGACCCGAGCGAGATTCCGCAGGGTACGTTCGAAGTCCGCGGTGAAGTCTACATGGAACGCGAAGCATTTGAACGTTTGAACGAGCAGTTCATCTTGGAAAACAAGAAGACGTTCCAGAACTGCCGCAATACGGTTTCGGGTTCGCTTAAGCTCAAGAGCGTTGCCGAATGCAAGACGCGCCCGATGCGCTTTTTTGCGTACCACATTCCGCAGAGCAACAACAAAACTCACGAAGAGAACTTGAAGCAGCTCAAGCGTCTCGGTTTCCATACGAACGATTACTGGACCGCCGATACGGTCGATGAAATCATGGCGATTTCTGAGAAGATTGGCGCAAGCCGCGACAGCCTCCCGTTCGACATTGACGGCATGGTCGTGAAGCTGAACGATTTGCAGCAGCAGCGAGAACTCGGCAGCACAAGCAAGAGCCCGCGCTGGGCAATCGCCTACAAGTTCAAGGCGGAACGTGCTTACACGCCGCTTTTGTCTGTAGAATTCCAGGTCGGTCGCACCGGTGCCGTGACGCCGGTGGCAAATCTCGCACCCGTGCGCCTCGCCGGCACGACCGTGAAGCGCGCCACCCTCCACAACTTCGACGAAGTGGCAAGGCTTGACTTGCACTACGGCGACACAGTCGGCGTAGAGAAAGGTGGCGAAATCATCCCGAAAATCACCGACGTCAAACGCGAACTGCGCCCCGCCGGGGCATCCCCCGTCGTGGCACCAGAAAAATGCCCGGAATGCGGCGAGCCACTCACGCACATCGATGGCGAAGTGATTTTGCGCTGCGAGAACTTGCACTGCAAAGCGCAAGTGCAATGTCTGTTCGAGCACTTCGTGAGCCGAGAAGCGATGAACATCGAAAATCTCGGGCCCGCGCTTATCGCAAGCCTCCTCGCCACTGGCAAAATCAAGCGCATTCCAGACCTATACCGCCTCACGCTCGAAGATCTGGAATCGCAGGAACGCATGGCGAAGAAGAGCGCTAAGAATGTATTTGACGCCATCGCGGCATCGAAACAGCGCAGTCTCGAAAACCTGTTGCACGGTCTTGGCATCCGCTTTGTCGGCCGCACCAGCGCCCGAAACATAGCGAAGCATTTCCGCACGCTCGAAAAAATTCGCACAGCTACGGTCGAAGAACTGCAAAACGTGACGGACGTTGGAGAACGCATCGGAAAATCCGTCTACGAATTCTTCCACACGCCGCTCTACACGAACGAAATTGATGAACTCGTAGCGCTCGGACTCCCGACGGAATTCAAGGGCGTTGTCAAAACATTGTTCCAAGGGCAAACGGCGGTCATCACGGGAACGCTCCCGAACATGGACCGCGATGAAGCGCGCAAGCTCATCGAAGAGAACGGCGGCAAGGTCTCCGGCTCCGTTAGTAAAAAGACTAGCTGGGTTTTGGCAGGCGAAGCGGCAGGTTCCAAGCTCACAAAAGCTAACGAGCTCGGGATTCCCGTGCACGACGAAGCATGGCTTATGGCGCAGATTGCTAATGCCGATGAAAGCGAGGATGGGGCAAACGCCAGCGAAGACCGCGCGCCCGCTGATGCCGTGAGCAATACGGCAAAGCCCGCTGAAGATCAAATGTCGCTGGATCTATAGTTTTTCGCAATACAAGAAGGTGATGCCGTCCCCATTCGCGGATCATGACTACTAAGCAGCAAAGCTGCAAGTAGTCAAAAAGAACAGAGTCCGGCATGACATATAAGAAAGGCGCCCCGAAGGACGCCCAGAACTGTTTTGATTAAAGATTTAGCACAGCGAAGCTACAATCT
>JAEEGG010021872.1_pt1 | contig 12658 bp, 7 predicted proteins | sample 9134161 | NCBI WGS metagenome assembly JAEEGG01 (sample SAMN16246543, study PRJNA631951) | gut metagenome | biome: gut microbiome; feature: rumen; material: CR-attached | host: Bos | place: Iran: Karaj | collected 2018-10
ATGATCTCCGGTGTCTTCGACAGCATCGTGAGGTGCAGCTGCTCGGCATAGCGGTCCATGCTCATGTGGATACCACCGGCATCCACCCAGCCACCACCGTTCTTACCGGGTGCTACATGATCGAAGTAGCGTACGATATGATAGCTCAGATAGTTCTGCAGATGCTGTGCCGATCCAGGGTCGCGCGTCTCCGTACCCGTCCAGATGCCATCGAAATACGACGGTTCCTCCTCGAGATTGAAGCCCAGTCCTTGGAAATGATCATACCAGTTGGGATATTTCACGATGACCTTCACCTTGGGGTTCACCGCCTTTGCCGGGTTCACCACCAACTCGCGCCCCGCATCGGCCATCAGGCGCAAACGGTAGTCGGTCCAGCTCTTGCTGCCCTTCGCAGCAATCTCGTCATCGTTCTTCAGGTCGATGAAGAAGAAATCATCGAGAATAAAGTCATCAAACAGCTTAGCGGTATATTCCGCCACCTCCCTGACCACCTTACGCTCATCGGGGCGTGCATAGCTGTAGGTCTCGAAATCAGTCGGTTCCGACCGTGTGTAGGTGATGCCGCCACCCACCTCCAGGCCTTTGCTCTCAAAGAATTTCTTCACCTTGCGCATCGTTTTCTCAGGCACGGTGAAAGCGTCACGGTGCGTTTCCAGGTAGATCTTATCGATATCCACCTGCTCGCTCACCGTCTGCCATGTAGCTTTCAGGAATGTCTCGTCGTCCATCCGCGCCACATCCTGCGCCCGGATATAGGTCGAGACCTTAAAGTTTTGAAACTTTGGCTTGCCAGCCAGCATCGGCAAAGCCACACAAAGGGCCAGCGCCGTCAAAAAGATGTTGTTTAGGTACCTCATAGAATTGGTTTGAACAATTGTTGATAATCGGTGCAAATATACGCAATATTGTCATATATTAGTACTTTTATTAACCATTTTTGTAAAAATACCACAACTATGGTAGGCAGAATGACGTGTGTGGGGGATTGCGAGCTTGACAGAATCGCCGTACCTTTGCACCCAGAAAGATTTATTATCCCTAAAAAGCAAAGAAGAATATGAGAAAGGTCGTATTAGCAATAGACGTTTTATGGAGTATCAACATCAGCCAGCTTTGGGCTGAAGGTAATTCTACCAACGCCAGCACCGTACGCTATGTGAAGGCGCCACGATTCGCCCGTCCTCTGGTAGAGAAGTGGATATCAGAGTACGCCAAGACACAGCCTGGCGTGCAGTTCCAGATTGCCAAGAGCCATCAGAACCCCATCCATCTGAATGTTGTTTTCGACAACAGAGAGAAAGAACCTATTAGCCACGTTGTTTATTTCGGAGAGTTCGCCGTGCTGCCTATCACAGCCAGCGGCAGCGAAGCTGCCAAAGTGCTGGAAGGCAAGCACCTGAACTCTAAGAAGCTGAAGCAACTTTACTTCCTTAACGACGATTTTGACGAGGATGTAAAAAAAATCAAGCAGTTCGAGAAACTCGTTATCTATAGCGGTAGTAATGCTTCATCAGTTGCTTCATCTTTCGCTCACAACTTTGGCGAGGAGAGCAGCAATTTCCGCGGCAAGCGCATCTCAGGCGACGACCTGTTCCTGAACACCGCTCTGGCAAAGGATCCTTTAGGTGTATCATTCAATGCATTGCCAAACATCTTCGATCTGAAAAGTCGCCACATCAAGTCCGACCTGACCATCATCGGCATCGACGTGAAGAAGAATCTGGAAGAAAGTTTCTCTGATAAAGCCACACTAGACGAACTGATCAGCGTGTTGGAGAATGGTAAAGTACAGGAGGTGGCCATCGAGAAAGTGGGTCTGCAGTACAATGCCAACGACGATGCCACAGCCCAGTTTCTGCAGTGGGTGCTAACCAACGGTGTGAAATACAATCACGAGTACGGACTGCTGAACCTGGACAACAAACTGACCCAAGTACAGATAGACAAAGTAAAAACTGAATTTACTGCACAAAAATAGTCATTAAAATCACAACTTCCCCAAGTAGTTATGTAGTCATCGCTCCCCCCCGGCTACATAACTATGAAGAAGTTGTTCAAACACGAAACTTGAATCATTTAAATCAATATTAGTTATTTTATGAAAAAAAGATTGTTAGTTGCAACGCTCGTTGCAATAGGGCCCTTATTGGCCTTAGCCCAGAATGTGATAACAGGTCGTGTAATCGACGCCAAGACAGGCGAGCCCCTGATTGGCGCATCGGTGATAGTAAAGACCGACAGACAAGGAGTGGCTACCGATGCTGACGGGAACTTCAGTCTGACGACAAAGAAAGAGTTCCCCCTGACACTCCACCTCGACTTTATAGGCTATCGCGGCCTCGACCTGGACGTCTACGACAACTCAGAGCCTGTAGAAATCAAGCTCCAGGAAAACTACCGTTTCACCGAAGAAATAGTAGTAATCGGCTACGGCCAGCAGAAGAAGGGAGAACTGACAGGAGCTATTACATCAGTAAATGTAGATAACCTGAAAAGCATTTCCGCATCCTCATTCAATTCGGCCCTAGCCGGTAGTGTTGCGGGCGTACAAGTGACTCCCACCTCGGGCGCTCCTGGCGGCGGAGTAAGTATCAGAGTTCGCGGAAACAGCTCTGTACAAGGCGGCAACGAACCCCTCTATGTAATCGACGGATTCCCCGTGTATGGCGAGACATTCTCTCAGCTGAATCCCGGCGACATAAAAAGCATAAACATCCTGAAAGACGCAGCTGCTACAGCCATCTATGGTTCAAGAGGTGCAAACGGCGTGGTAATCGTGACGACAAACAGCGGCAGCTACAAACAGAGAGTACAGATTACTTACGACGGAAGCATCGGCATACAGAGTCTTCGCAAGAAGATTGACGTGCTGAATGCAAAAGAGTTTGCCACACTACGTAATGATGCCCTTTTTGACACAAACCCAAGCAAGGGAAAATATCAATACCTGTCGCAAGCAGAAATCGATCAGCTTGGAAACGGCACAGACTGGCAGGACGAAGCATTCCGCACAGCACCTATCACCAATCATCAACTTACACTCTCAGGTGGCGGCGAAAACATAAGATACAGTGTATCAGGCAGCTATTTCGACCAAGAAGGTATCATTCGCAATTCCGGATTCAAGCGCTTCACTGTTCGTACTAATCTCGATATAAAACTAAGCAACAGACTGAAAGTAGGAATAAACCTGAACGGCAACAAGACTGACACAAACAATGCTCCATCGGGCATCGTTTCATCATTGTTGCTCATGCCACCTACTGCAACCATCTACGATAGCGATGGCTCGTACACCTTGCGCAATCCATTTGAGAACGTATTCTCAAACCCAATAGCCTCTATCAACGAGCGCACCAACAAGGCCCGCCGATACTATGTACTGGCAAGCACCTACGCCGAGTGGGAAATCATCAAGAATCTGAAATTAAAGGTATCCTTCGGCGCCAATATCTCGAACACGAAAAACATGAGCTATGTCCCCTCGTACATCTATGATGGTGCGTCAAGCAATGGAACTGCATCAATTTCTTCGTCGGATGCCTATTCGTGGCTGAACGAGAACACACTTACCTACGACCTCAACATCGGAAAGAATCACGCGTTTAACTTCCTGATTGGATTCACCCAGCAGGAGAACAGAAACGAATCGTTTGGAGCTGGCAGCAACAACTTTGTGACAGATGATCTGCTGTATAACAGCCTTGGAAGCGGTTCTGTAATATCATCTCCATCATCTTCGGCTTCTAAACATGCGCTCATCTCTTATCTCGGCAGAATAAACTATAATTACAAAGAGAGATACTATCTGTCTGCAAGTCTGAGAAGCGATGGTTCTTCACGTTTCGGACAGGAAAGGAAGTGGGGTGTATTTCCCTCATTTGGTGCATCCTGGAACTTGACCAACGAGCAGTTCTTCCGCAATTTGAGCAACTCAATCAGTAGTCTGAAACTCCGTCTGAGCTACGGTGTAACCGGTAACCAGGAAATCGGTAATTACCAATCACTCTCCACGCTGTCAAGTTCTCGATATTTGTTTAACGATGCTACAGCCATCGGATTCAGCCCAGACCGTATATCTAATGCAGAACTTGGCTGGGAGACCACACGTCAATATGATGCAGGACTCGATGTCAGTTTCTTCAAGGACCGACTGAACTTTGTATTTGACGTGTATTATAAAAAGACAACCGACCTGCTGCTTAACGTAAACATTCCTTGGTCAACAGGCTATTCAAGCTCGCTCCAGAACTATGGTTCTGTATCAAACAAGGGACTTGAATTTACTGTAAACAGCAAGAACTTCGTCGGAAAGTTCAACTGGGATACTTCAGCCAATATCTCTTTCAACCGTAACAAAGTGCTAAAACTTGGAGGAGGCGTAGACTCTTACATCAGCAACGGATATATCGTTAAGGTTGGAGAGCCACTGGGACTGTTTTACGGTTGTGTAACTGATGGTGTGCTCCAAGCAGGAGAAGAAGAAGCCAAAGGTAAGTTTACAGGTCAAGGCACTCCCAAGGCAGGTGATCTGCTATACAAGGACATAGATGAGGATGGAACATTTGTAAGTTCTTCCGACCGTGAGATTATCGGTAAAGCCCAGCCCGACTTCATATTTGGTATAAATAACACCTTCTCATACGCAGGATTCGATCTTAACGTATTCCTTCACGGAGTAATAGGTAATGACATACACAATGCCAACAAGCAGCAATTGGAGCTGTTCAGTGGCCAGCAAAACGCAGATATCACGGCAACACAGCGCTGGACGGAGAGCAATCCAAGCTTGACAATCCCCAGAGCAAAACTTGATCCGGCTCAGATTGTTTCCAGTCGCTTTATCGAGAATGGCACATTTGTACGCTTGAGGAATCTGTCGTTAGGCTATACATTCGGTCAGAATGTAACAAAATCTCTCGGCATCAGCAGCCTGCGCCTCTATGCATCTGCCACAAATCTGCTCACCTGGACTAATTACAGCGGATTTGACCCAGAAGTTACTTCAGGTTCAAACACAGAACGCCAGGGATATGACTCCGGCATCTATCCAGTAGCCCGCTCCTACAATTTTGGTATTACAATTAAATTCTAATCAATAAAAAAGTGTAGTTATGAAGAATCCATTAAAAATTACGATAGGTCTCAGCATCCTAACATTAGTATCTTGCATTGGTTTGGAAGAGAAACCACAGTCAAGCCTAGTCAGTCAGCAGTTTTATAAAACAGAAGCAGATGCCATTGCTGCGGTGAATGCTGTTTATGCTGATTTGAATCCCAGTGGTCAGAGTCTATACAATTCTTTGTTCCAGATTGGTGTTGAAATGGCTACAGATGATTATATGGCAGGCCCACGAGCCAGAAACGCTCATGTTCGCGCTATCTCATCCTTAATCCACGACTCATCAAACGACCGCATGCAGGAGCTATGGCGACAGAGCTATGCAGCCATCAAGGATGCTAATACAGCCATTGACAATATCGAAAAGATTTCGTCGGACAACATCAGCGAGGCAGTTAGGCAGCGCACCATCAACGAGGCAAAATTCCTGCGCGCCCTAAACTATTTCAATCTTGTAAGATGGTTTGGAGACGTTCCCCTGATACTGCATGAGACATCAACTCTTGATCCTGAGAGAATCAACGTATCACAAGCTAGTGAGTCTGAAGTGTATGCTCAAATCGAACAAGATCTTAAAGATGCAGAGAATCTGCCTGTAGAATATACTTCTGCCGACTTAGGTAGAGCGACATCAGGTGCAGCAAAGACCGTTCTATCAAAGGTATATCTTACCCAGAAAAAATGGCAACTGGCAGCCCAGAAGGCAAAAGAGGTAATAGATGGGGGGAAATACAAGCTGTTTGATGATTATGCAGATGTATTCAATGTGGACAAAGAGAACTCGGTAGAACATATCTTCTCAATACAGTTCAAGGGCAATGCCAATTTTCGTGGAAATTCATTAGCCAGCCGTTCGGCACCTTACGAACCCGAAGGAGTAAACGGCGACTATGCCGACGAGTTGAATGTAGCTGGCGGACTGTTTCAAAGCTATCGGAAAGAGGACCGACGCTTAGAGGTGAACTTTATCACAGAGATGACAAGCCCTGTATCCGGAAAGTTATATATTCTGAGCGAACCACACTTCAATATGTACTACGATAATACATGTGTTGGAGCACAAGGCCAGTCATCAATTAATTTGCCCTTAGTGCGCTATGCAGAGGTTCTGCTTATCTATGCCGAAGCATTAAACGAGCTCGATGGTCCATCGGATGCAACATACGATGCTGTGGATCAGGTACGCAGGCGTGCAGGCATCCCGGCACTGAAGGAAATAACACCGAATCTCACTCAGGAGTCGTTCAGAGATTCTGTATTCGAAGAGCGTCGCAAAGAGTTTGTATATCAATACCACAGATGGTTTGACCTCGTTCGTCGCGGAGCTGACTATTATATTAAGACCTTAAAAGCAGCAGGAAAAGTAAATGCAGCTCCACGCCACTTGCATTTTCCTATTCCTCAGCGCGAATTAGATTTGAACCCGAACCTCAAACAAAACCCTGACTGGGTGAAGTATTAATCATAAATTGTAGTAGAAATGAAAACAATGAATCTTGTTGCTACAGGGCTGGCCACCCTTACAGGTGCAATAACAGCACATGCACAAAAGTCGTCAGAACGGCCAAACATCATCATGATTATGGTTGATGACATGGGGTTTTCTGACATATCACCATACGGTGGAACAGATGTCGAGACTCCTAACTTGCAAAGGCTGGCAGACGAAGGAATACGCTTCCGCCAGTTTTACAACAACTCCATTAGTGCTCCCACACGAGCATCACTAATAACAGGACAATATCAGCACAAGGCTGGTGTAGGCTATTTCAACACCAATCTTGGGTTGCCATCATATCAAGGATTCCTCAACCGTGAGCACTGACTTTTGCCGAAGTGCTCCGCAATGCAGGATACACCACCCTTATGTCGGGAAAATGGCACGTGGGTGATGATAGAGACCAATGGCCCAATCAGCGAGGATTCGACCACTTCTTCGGATTCATTGGCGGCGCCAGCAACTACTATGACATAGGAGATGCAACAGGGCCTAACGCCGTGCCCCTAGTACTGGACAACCAGCCCGTCAGACTGACAAAAGAACAATATCTTACTCACGAGATAGCGAATCATGCCCTTGACTTCATCGATGATGCGAGCCAAAAGAAGAATCCTTTTTTCCTTTATCTAGCATTTAATGCTCCCCACTGGCCCCTACAGGCTCTGCCCGAAGATATCGCCAAATACCGTGGCCGCTACAGCATCGGATGGGACTCTCTGCGCCAGCAGCGTTACGAGAATGCCAAGCGAGTGGGCGTTGTTTCTAAAGATGCAGAAATAACTAAACGCGACAAAGAAGTACGCCTCTGGAATAAACTCACATACGATGAGCAAGAATTCTGGCAACGCAGACAAGAGGTTTATGCAGCAATGATAGACCGCGTAGATCAGGAGATTGGCCGATTGTTAGCTAAGCTGAAAGAAGTTGGCCGCTATGACAATACATTGATAGTATTTATCTCTGACAACGGCGCTCAAGGCGGAAACTCATTACGAGTATATACTAGTCGCACCACAGGCCCAGTAGGTTCACCGGGGTCTTATGAGGTACAAAACAGTAATTGGTCTCAAACAGGAAACTCGCCTTGGCGCAGTTATAAAGATGCGCCATACGAAGGAGGTATCAGCGCGCCATTCATTGCATGGTACCCCAAGAAAATCAACGGAGGCAGCATAGTTGACGGTATAGGTCATCTAATCGATATCGCTCCAACATTCTATGATATCGCCTCTGCCAAATATCCTGCAAGTTATAATGGAGTCAGCACTAATGCACTACCTGGCAAAAGTCTGCTGCCAGTACTCTATGGCAAGGCTAACGAGGTGGATCGTGGTGGAGAACCTCTGTTCTGGGAACGTTCCGGCAAGCAGGCTGTTCGCTTAGGGAAGTGGAAGTACGTTTCTCTATATCCCAGCAACCGCGACGAACTGTACGATATTGAAAATGACCGTGCAGAGAATCATGACGTTGCAGCAGAACATCCGGAAATCGTAAAAGATTTGAAGGACCGTTATAAAAAATGGGCAAAAGATAATGGCGTTGTTGACTATCACATCCTGCGCCCAGTTAATAATAATCAAAATCAGACAAGACGATGAAAAAATCAGCATTTATCATTTCCGCTTTATCGGCAACGCTTGGCACAATGGCTCAGTCACGCCCGAACATAATTCTGATCGTTGCAGACGACATGGGGTATTCCGACCTAGGAAGCTATGGGTCTGAGATTAGTACCCCAAATCTTGACAGACTCGCTAATGAGGGAGTCAGATTCCAAGAGTTTTATAACAATTCAATCAGTGCGCCTACTCGTGCCTCACTTATTACTGGGCAGTACCAGCATAAAGCTGGTGTTGGATACTTCAGCAATAACTTAGGACTTCCCAACTATCAAGGTTATATAAACAAAGAATCCTTGACTTTGGCAGAAGTTCTTCATAACGAAGGTTACAACACTTTCCACGCAGGCAAATGGCACCTGTCTGGACGCGAGAACGGCACTCTTGTGAGTGAACCTCTAGACCGCGGTTTCAATCAGTCATACCAACTGCCATCAAATGGTTTCGGCTATTTCAAGAATGAAGGATATGCTACAAACTTAATTGGTGACAATGCAGTAAACTTCATAGCATCTACAGAAAATTCTAACAAGCCTTTCTTCTTATACTTAGCATTTACAGCTCCCCACTGGCCTTTGCATGCATTAGAAGAAGATATCGACAAATATCGTGGCAAATATGATATAGGATGGGACTCTCTGCGCATCCGCCGCTTTGAGCGTCAAAAGGCACTGGGCATCGTTGACAACAGCTACCAGCTATCTAAGAAGGATAATGACATTTACGAGTGGGATCGCCTGTCGTATGACCAACGCCACTTGTGGTCAAAGAAGATGGAAGTATATGCCGCTATGGTCGATCGCCTTGACAAAAATGTAGGTCGTGTACTTGAGCAACTGGAAAAGTCAGGCAAAGCCGATAACACACTTATCGTCTTTCTATCTGACAACGGAGCCCCAGCAGAAGACTTAATTAAATGGCACGGTGGAGCCAGTCGCAATTCCGGACCTGTAGGCACATCTGGTTCCAACGAATCACAGAGCAAGAACTGGTCATATGCGTCAAATACTCCTTTCCGTGCATTCAAGGACTACCTTTATGAGGGTGGCATAAACACACCTTTCATCGCCTGGTATCCCAATAAAATAGGTAAAGGCAGAATTGTTAAGGGAACAGGACATATTATTGATATTGCTCCTACCTTATATCAGATAGCAAAAACAAACTACCCCAAGAAATATAAGTCGATAAAAACCAGCCCCTTACCTGGTGTCAGCCTACTACCAGTTCTGTATGGTGAGACAGATACAGTACTACGTTCGGCTCCACTATGCTGGGAAAGAGCTGGCAATCGCGCCATCCGCTTTGGCAAGTGGAAACTGACATCACATTACCCAAGCCACGCATGGGAGCTATATGATCTATCTACCGATCATGGTGAGAGTCAGAATGTTGCATCCAAGCATCACGAGGTCGTAAGCCAGTTGTCAACACTCTACTTTAAATGGGCAGAGGAGAATGGAGTTGTAGAATTCAGCGAGATTGAGGATCGCGAACCAAAGATGATGAAGGATTTCCGCAAATCAAAAACACAGGATGTTCCTGCCCCATTCGGTTCTTTCAATAGAAGATAGAAAAGGAAATATTATGAATAAGAAAAATATCATATTAACCGGATTTATGGCTCTATCGGCATGGACTGTAACCATTGCGCAAAGTACTCAAAGACAGCAAGAACAATCGCAACAGAATTACACTGAAACAGAAATATTCAAACGTCTGTCAAGAGTCAAAAAACCACAAATTTTGGATGTGCGTGATGCAAAAGAGTATGCAATAAGCCACATCAAAGGAGCAATCAATACAACACGTGACAATGCACATACAGATAGTATTATCGCAACGCTCGACCCAGATCTTCCTACACTCACCTACTCTAACGTAGGACGTGGACGCGGCGTAACACTAGCTGCAAAACTGAGGGAACGTGGATTTAAAGAAGTCTATCACCTTTCAGGTGGATTAGCAGGATGGGGTGGTGCCGGTTTACCCATTGAATCGGCAGCAACTGGAGAACGCACAGTGCCTACAGATAAATTTCATCAAGCTGTCAGTCAGAGTGATCTTCTTCTGGTAGAGTTCTCAACCATCCATTGCCCAGGATGCCTTCGTTTGAAGCCGATTTTAGCAGAACTTCAATACGAGCATAAGCAGCTAGAGGTTATAAATGTTGATTTCGACGACAATGTGAACCTGTTCAAAGAAGAGAAGATCAAAGCTGTACCCATACTGCGCCTTTATAAAAAAGGAGAAATCGTTTGGGAACATTTAGGTTTTATAGAAAAATCTGTAATTGAGTCGGAAATTAATAAATTACTTTAAGGTCTTATGACAAAGATAAATATTTCAGAAGATTGGACTGCCACTATTGTCGGCCTGACATTTGTGGCAGCAGCACTCATACTATTTATTGCAGGAGGCGAGTTTATCATACCAGCCTGTTATAAATGGACAAACACAAAAGAGCTTTATTCTATATTCAATACAAGTAATATTCTGAATATCTTTCTATGGGGATTTGTTGCTTGGATTGCCACTGTCATCATTTTTGTGTTACAGGGCAAGTCTATAGCTGGTACTCGAGGCTTTGCAATGCTCTATCTGATAGCCGTCATAGCATCACTGATAGGTGGTAATGGTATAGTAAATGACCTAGGACTTGAAACAGTCATTTTCAGTCTAATCATTGGTCTCGTTATCAACAATATTTGGGGGACACCAGAATGGATAAAACCAGCACTGGCCTCTGAGTTATATGTGAAGGTAGGACTGATCTTTTTAGGGACTACCATTCTCTTCCAAGACTTATTGAAGTCAGGTGCACTCGGATTGATACAAGCCGTCGTCGTGGTGTTTACTGTATGGAATTTCGCCTTTTGGTTGTTCCGAAAGCTTAAACTTGACAAGGAACTATCGTTGATGATGGCCAGTGGAGTGAGTATCTGCGGTGTGGCAGCAGCCATCGCCAGTGCAGGAGCCATCAAAGGTGATTCCAAGAAACTTTCTTTCGTTGTTTCGCTAGTGCTGGTCATCGCCATACCTATGATTGTACTTATGCCATTCCTTGCCCATCTAATAGAACTCAATGATACACTCGCTGGTGCCTGGATTGGAGGTACTATAGACACAACAGGTGCAGTAGTAGCCACAGGAGCTCTGTTTGGCGAGGAAGCACTGAAAATCAGTACCATCGTAAAATTCTCACAAAACGTTCTGCTAGGGGTTGCAGCATTTGCAATTGCTATTTACTGGAACTTCACCCAGCAAACCGATCGTCGTGATTTGGAAGGAAAGAAACCCAGTGCAAAACTTTTGTGGAACCGATTCCCAAAGTTTGTGCTTGGCTTTGTGCTGGCATCGCTGTTTTTCTCTTTATTCTTTGCTGGTGAAGAATTCAAACCATTAGCAAAGTCGCTCAAAGCATTCCAAACACTATGGTTCACTTTAGGATTTGTATCAATAGGGTTGGAAACTAACTTCAGACAGCTTTGGAATTCTGAAAACAAAAAAGCCACCTTAGCTTTCATCGGTGCACAATCATTTAACATAGCCTTTACACTCGTCGTAGCTCTCATCGTATTTGGATTATAATGGAGATAACATAAAGATATTAAGGCTGATGGGCTCTAAGGCATTTTAACAAACTACTGCATCTTCTCACACAGAGCTGATGCAGTAGTTTATTTGATGAGGTAAAAAACGAGCAATCTATCACTTTTTGGCATAACAACCTATTATTCAGACAGTTAGTACAGGTGATAGATGTTGCATATCTATCACCAACCTACACTATTTGAAATACAGTGTTTAACTGCTTGAAAATAAGCTTTTTGCAATGTTCCAGTATCGCAACAAAAAGTAAAACAACTTGTTTTACTTTGTCAGAGGTATGCTAAACACGTTGTAGATGTATTGCTTTCAACAATAAAACAACTTGTTTTACTATCAATCTCAAGGCTGATGAATCCTAAATCGCAATAAAATACCATACTCTTGTGATTTCTCATTTCAGAAAATATGCGTACCTTTGCAGCCAAGATCTTATATAAACATTAAACAGAAGATAAATGACTACCATAGCACCTTTTGCAAGTCCGCTATACGTGATGCTCAAACCTGCCGGATCGCTTTGCAATCTAGCATGTAAGTATTGCTATTATCTGGAAAAACAGAAACTATACCCTTTGGACAAATCAAAGGTTATCAGCGATGAGTTGCTGGAGGAATTCATCAAGCAATATATCGAGGCGCAGACGATGCCTCAGGTGCTCTTTACCTGGCATGGAGGTGAAACGCTGATGCGCCCTATATCATTCTATAAGCGTGCTTTGGAACTTCAACAGCGCTATGCCCATGGGCGGCAGATTGATAACTGTATTCAAACTAACGGCACACTTCTTACGGATGAGTGGT
>JAEEGG010021875.1_pt1 | contig 12657 bp, 7 predicted proteins | sample 9134161 | NCBI WGS metagenome assembly JAEEGG01 (sample SAMN16246543, study PRJNA631951) | gut metagenome | biome: gut microbiome; feature: rumen; material: CR-attached | host: Bos | place: Iran: Karaj | collected 2018-10
CGTGCGCTCTTGAAGAGTGCTACAGACGCGAAAATCGAGGATGCTGTTTACACCGAGATGCAGCAGCTCGCCAAGAGCTATGTTGAGGTGCCACAGCTGCGGTTTACGATAGACAATCCGATGCTCTCAAAGGACAAGAAAGAGGCTTTACTGCTGACAGCAATCGGCAAGAAGCCATCTGAGTTGACCAAGGCATTCGTTCAGCTAGTGCTGAAGGAAGACCGTGAGAGTGTGATGCAGTTCATCGCCAATTCGTACGTCACGCTTTACCGCCAACAGAAGAATGTCATCCGAGGACGCCTCATCACCGCTGCCGCCGTATCCGCTGCCACAGAGCAGAAGATGCGCCAGATGGTGGAGAGTAAGACTAATGGAACAGTGGAGTTCGAGACAGAGGTGAACCCCGATATTATCGGTGGCTTTATCCTGGAGTATGATACCTACCGTATGGACGCCAGTGTCAAGGCTCAGCTTAACTCCATTCTCACTCAGTTGAGAAAATGAACGAATGTAATTCTTACATTGTTACATTATTAATTTTAAAATTTTACATTAATGTCAGATAAGATTAAACCAAGCGAAGTATCCCAGGTCCTGCTCGACCAACTCAAGGGTATCTCCAGCGCAGAAAAGTTCGATGAGGTTGGTACCGTACTGACTGTCAGCGACGGTGTAGCCCGTATCTACGGTCTGCGCAACGCAGAGGCCAACGAGTTGTTGGAGTTTGAGAACGGCACGATGGCTATCGTGATGAACTTGGAAGAAGACAACGTAGGTTGTGTGCTTCTGGGTACCACTTCGGGCATCAAAGAAGGCATGATAGTGAAGCGTACCAAGCGTATTGCTTCTATCCGTGTCAACGATAATATGCTCGGACGTGTCATCAACCCACTGGGAGAGGCTATCGACGGCAAGGGAGATATCGATCTGAGCAATGCATTTGAAATGCCGCTTGATCGTAAGGCTCCTGGTGTGATTTACCGTCAGCCCGTGAAGGAGCCGCTGCAGACAGGTTTGAAGGCCATCGACTCGATGATTCCTATTGGACGTGGACAGCGTGAGCTTATCATTGGTGACCGTCAGACGGGTAAGACCGCCATTGCTGTGGATACCATCATCAATCAGAAAAGTTTCTTTGAGGCAGGTAAGCCTGTCTATTGTATCTATGTAGCCATCGGTCAGAAGGCATCTACTGTTGCCGCACTTGTTTCTACGCTGCAGGAGCATGGCGCTATGCCTTATACCATCGTAGTAGCTGCTACAGCTGCTGATCCAGCTGCCATGCAGTATTATGCACCGTTCGCAGGTGCTGCTATCGGTGAGTATTTCCGTGATCGTGGTCTGCCAGCATTGGTAGTTTATGACGACCTGTCTAAACAGGCTGTGGCTTATCGTGAGGTATCACTGATCCTTCGCCGTCCTTCTGGCCGTGAGGCATATCCTGGCGATGTGTTCTATCTCCACTCTCGTCTGTTGGAGCGTGCAGCTAAGATGAATGAACAGCAGGAGGTTGCTGAGCAGATGAACGATCTGCCTGAGTGCATGAAGGGTCATGTAAAGGGTGGTGGCTCACTTACCGCCCTCCCTATCATTGAGACACAGGCAGGCGACGTATCTGCTTACATTCCTACGAATGTGATCTCTATTACCGACGGTCAGATCTTCTTGGAGAGCAACCTCTTCAACCAGGGTTTCCGTCCTGCTATCAACGTCGGTATTTCCGTATCTCGTGTAGGTGGTTCGGCACAGATCAAGTCTATGAAGAAGGTGGCTGGTACACTGAAGATCGACCAGGCTCAGTATCGTGAGCTTGAGGCCTTCTCGAAGTTCTCAAGTGATATGGATGCTGTGACAGCCATGACACTGGATCGTGGACGTAAGAACAACCAGCTGCTGATTCAGCCGCAGTACAGCCCGATGCCTGTAGGTGAGCAGATTGCAATCCTCTATTGTGGTGTACATGGTCTGATGCGTGAAGTGCCCATCGATAAGGTACGTGAGTGCCAGACATCTTTCCTCGACAAGCTGCGTTCAGCTAATCCCGAAGTCATCGAGACGCTTGCCAGCGGAAAGATTGACGATGAGACGACAGCAAAGATCGAGGCTGTGATGGCTGACATCGCAGGAACTTATAAAGCCTGATAGCCTATGCCCAGCCTGAAAGAAATTAAAGGCCGCATAGCCTCAGTCAACTCCACGCGAAAGATCACGTCGGCGATGAAGATGGTGGCCTCCAGTAAACTGCATCACGCACAGGTAGCTATTCAGAATATGCTGCCTTACGAGACTATGCTGGAGCACATTCTCAAGTCATTCCTCGCAGCCGAGGCAGAGGCACACACCGTCTTCGACCAACAGCGCCCCATCAAGCGCGTTGCACTCGTCGTATTCACGTCCAACTCCTCGCTTTGTGGTGGTTTCAATGCCAACACCATCAAGATGATGATGCATGCCGTTGATAAATACGCAGAAGAGATAGGACGCGAAAACGTAGAGATCTATCCCATTGGTCGTAAGGTCTATGAGAAGGCAAAGAAACTGGGACTCAACATTCAAGGTGAGTTCTCTGCCTTAGCCGACAAGCCAAATGCCCAAAGATGTATAGAGATCGCTATGGAGTTGGGAGGGAAGTTTTATGATGGTGAGATCGACAAGGTAGAGCTCATCTACCATCACTTCAAGAGCGCAGGCTCTCAGATTCTCACCCGTAAGACCTTCCTGCCTATCGACCTCGAGACAGAACTCAATGCAGATCACGAACGCGACCTGACAAGTGTCATTGCCACGAAAGAGTCGCAGGAGTATCTCAAGAAGCGCGGTGAGCGTCAGTCAGAGCAGAAGGTAAGTAATGTAAAGCCCCTCAACGATAACTTTATCGTAGAGCCTGACATGAACACTGTGCTCTCAGAGCTTCTCCCGAAGTATGCTCACCTGTTGTTCTACACAGCTCTGCTCGACAGTAATGCCTCAGAGCATGCTGCCCGAATGGTTGCCATGCAGACAGCCACCGACAATGCCGATGAGCTGTTGCGTGAACTCAGCTTGCAGTACAATAAGGGGCGCCAGCAGGCTATCACCAGTGAGCTGCTTGATATTGTCGGCGGTTCTGTTAACAACTGATGCCTCGCAAAAGCATTCTGTAAGAAAAAAGCCCGAACGTTTGGTAGTTCGGGCTTTTTTGTTTACCTTTGTCGCCAGTTTCTAAATCAAAATCTATGAAGATAGGAGACAAAGTAAGGTTTTTAAGCGAAGTCGGCGGCGGAATAGTTGCCGGGTTCCAAGGAAAGAATATCGTACTCGTTGAAGACGAAGATGGTTTTCAGGTGCCTATGCGTATCACGGAAGTTGTGGTTGTTGGCGACGAGAATTATGATACCCGTCATGTGGTAGAGGCTAAGGCCACCTCTGTGAAAGCAGCTTTGGCAGCCAATGAAGAAGAGGAGGAGTCGGAACCTGCCGATAAGCCTATCACCTTCAAGGCAAAACCCGAAGAGCGCCAAGGTGGTGACAAACTGAGTATCTTTCTGGCTTTTGTTCCGATGAATGTGAAAGAACTCATGCAGACACGTTTTGAGACTTATCTGGTCAACGACTCTAATTACTACTTGCGCTATACTTATTTGACTGCTGAAGGCACTGCCTGGCAGATACGTGCAGAAGGTGAGATAGAGCCAAATACAAAAGAATTTATCGAGGAGTTCGGACGTGAAGACCTTAATGAGTTTGAGCATTGCTGTATCCAGTTTCTGGCTTATAAGCGCGACAAGCACTTCCTGTTGAAGCCACCTGTTAATGCTGATGTTCGCATGGATCCCGTGAAGTTTTACAAGCTTCATGCTTTCCGTGAGAACCCCTTCTTTGAGCAGCCTTCACTCATTTACACACTGATTGAAAACGATATCCAAAAAGTAAAGTTATGAAATATGGATTTGTGAAAGTGGCAGCTGCCGTTCCCGCTGTGAAGGTAGCTGATGTGGATTACAACATCCAGCAGATAGAAAGTATTATCGCCCAGGCCGAAGGTCGTGGCGTAGAGGTAATCGTGTTCCCTGAACTCTGTATCACGGGTTATACCTGTCAGGATCTCTATAAAGAGCAGCTGTTGCTTGACCGTGCTGAGAGTGGTGTTATCACACTGCTCGATTTTACACGTAAACTCGATATTATCTCTATTGTCGGCTTACCTGTGGTGATCAATGGTCTGTTGTACAACTGTGCAGCCGTGATTCAAGGAGGACAGCTGTTAGGTCTAGTGCCGAAGACCTATCTGCCCAATTATGCCGAGTTTTATGAGAAGCGTTGGTTTGCATCAGCTCAGGATATGAACCCCATCACCTGCATTTATGCTGGTAATACAGTTTCTGTCAGTGCAGAACCCCAGGTCTTTGTCACTTCTGATGGCATGAAGTTTGGCGTGGAGATCTGCGAGGATGTGTGGGCACCAATTCCGCCCAGCAACAATCTGGCGCTCTCTGGTGCCGATATCATCTTCAATCTCTCTGCCAGCAATGAGCTCATCGGCAAGCATGCCTATCTCAAGTCCCTGTTAGCTCAGCAGAGTGCCCGTACCATTAGCGGATATGTCTATGCCAGCAGTGGTTTTGGTGAATCCACGCAGGATGTGGTCTATGGTGGCAATGCGATGATCTTCGAGAACGGAAAAATGTTGGTTGAAGGTGATCGCTTCAGCTTCTCGCCCCAGATCCAGCAGTGCCAGATCGATATCGAAAAACTGCGTGTGGAGCGCCGTCAGAACACTACGTTTATTAATGCCCAGCGTCATTCACATGCTGTGGAGGTTACCTGTAAACCAGTACAACCGCACGACTTTGAACTGCAGCGTACTATTGACCCCCATCCGTTTATTCCGAAAAACGAGGATATGCAGTCAGCCTGTGAGGAGATCCTCAATATTCAGGTGGCAGGTCTCGCCAAGCGCCTCTATCATATCAATGCCCAAAAAGCGGTTATAGGCATCAGTGGTGGTCTCGATTCCACCTTGGCTCTGCTTGTAACCGTCAAAGCCTTCGATAAGCTTGATCTAAACCGTAAGGGTATCATCGGTATCACGATGCCAGGTTTTGGCACCACCGATCGAACACATAACAATGCCGTCAAGCTGATGCAGACCTTGGGTGTCACCATCCGTGAGATCAGTATCGCCAAGGCTGTCACCCAGCATTTCAAGGATATCGAACATGATATAGAGGTTCATGATATCACCTACGAGAATTCGCAGGCACGTGAGCGCACGCAGATTCTGATGGATGTTGCCAACAAAGAGAATGCCATAGTCGTCGGTACTGGCGATCTCTCGGAACTGGCATTAGGATGGGCCACCTATAATGGAGATCATATGTCGATGTATGGTGTCAATGTCGGCGTGCCCAAGACCCTCATCCGTTATCTCGTCACCTATGTGTCGTCCGAGATGGCTACCGAGACGCTGCTCGACATTGTGGATACACCTATCTCTCCGGAACTTATTCCTGCCGATGAACAGGGTAATATCCAGCAGAAGACCGAAGATCTGGTAGGACCCTATGAGCTTCACGACTTTTTCATCTATTACTTCCTGCGCTATGGTTTCAGTCCGAAGAAGATTTTCATGATGGCTCAGAAGGCATTTGCCAATACCTACGACGATGCCACTATCAAGAAGTGGCTTACCACGTTCTGTCGCCGTTTCTTCAACCAGCAGTTCAAACGCAGTTGTCTGCCTGATGGTCCGAAGGTGGGAAGTGTGAGCCTGTCACCTCGTGGCGACTGGCGCATGGCGAGCGATGCTTCGAATGCCTTGTGGCTGAAAGAATGCGAGAGCTTGTAAAGGTAAAAAGGTAAAAAAAGTAAAAAGGAAAAAAAGGTAAAAAGGGTAAAAAGAAATGAGTTAGCTAAACGCTAACTCATTATCTTTTAAGGTGATGTGGATGACGGAGCCTAGCGGCAGGTCACCATTCACGATGATGTCACTGATACCATCCTCGATATAGTTCTGGATGGCGCGTTTCAGCGGTCTTGCACCAAACTGCACATCATAGCCTTTCGTTGCCACAAACTCCTTGGCATCTTCCGCCAGATTAATTTTATAGCCGATCTGCTCGATGCGCTTATAGAGACTCTTCAGTTCTATATCAATAATCTTCTTGATAGCCTCCAGATCGAGCTGGTCGAAGGTTATAATTTCATCCAGACGGTTCAGGAACTCTGGCGAGAACTGCTTCGACAGCGCCTTCTGCACAATATTTCTTGCATGCTCCTTATCCTGTTCATTCAGCATCAGACCCGTACTACCCACAGTGTTGAATCCCACGCCGCGCCCAAAGTCCTTCAGTTGGCGGGTTCCGGCATTCGAGGTCATGATAATCACCGTATTTCTGAAGTCCACGAAACGTCCGTTACCATCCGTCAGACGTCCCTCGTCGAGTACCTGCAGCAGCAGGTTGAACACGTTACCATGCGCCTTTTCAATCTCGTCGAGAAGAACGATCGAGTAGGGGTGACGGCGCACACGCTCTGTCAGCTGTCCACCTTCCTCATAGCCCACGTATCCCGGAGGCGCACCTATCAGCCTTGAGGTGTTGAAGCTCTCTGTATATTCACTCATGTCGATACGGATGAGTGCGTCAGAACTGCCAAACATAAACTCTGCCAGTTTCTTGGCGAGGTAAGTCTTACCCACACCCGTGGGTCCGAGGAACATAAACACGCCAATGGGGTGGTTGGGATCCTTCAGGCCCACACGGTTTCTCTGGATGGCTTTCACCATCTTGTCGATAGCCTTATCCTGGGCAATCACCGCGCTCTTCAGATCTTGCGCCATACCCTTCAGTCGGATACCTTCCTGTTCGGCAATCCTTTGAGCAGGCACACCAGTCATCATCGACACCACTTCAGCCACCTGTTCGGCATCCACTGTCTGACGCTCCTCGTCTTCACCTTTTCTCCAGCGTTCGTTCATCTCCTTCAACTCCGTCTCCAGCTGAGTCTGTCTGTCACGATAGCCTGCAGCCAGTTCAAAGTTCTGATTCTTCACCGCCAACTGCTTCTTTTCTTTCACGCTGGCAATCTCTTTCTCCTTTTCGGCAATCTCTGGAGGCACCTGCGAATTTGAAAGATGTACGCGTGAGCCTGTCTCGTCGAGTGCATCGATGGCCTTATCCGGCATAAAGCGGTCTGTCACATATCGGGCTGTCAATTTGACACATGCCGCCAGCGCATCGTCAGTATAGGTTACGTGGTGATGATGCTCATAACGGTCTTTGATGTTCTTCAGAATCTGCAGCGTCTCCTCGTTGGTTGTCGGCTCCACCTGTACCTTTTGGAATCTGCGCTCCAGAGCACCGTCTTTCTCAATAGAGTTGCGGTACTCGTCGAGCGTAGTGGCACCGATACACTGTATAGTACCCCTTGCCAATGCAGGTTTCATAATGTTGGCGGCATCCATCGTGCCAGGTGTTGAGCCAGCACCGATAATCGTGTGAATTTCGTCGATAAACACAATCACGTCGGGGTTGGCCTCCAGCTCCTTCATCAGCACTTTCAGGCGCTCTTCAAACTGTCCACGATACTTTGTGCCAGCCACAACCCCCGTCATGTCGAGGGTATAGATACGCTTGCCGAAGAGCATCGGACTGGTGTGGTGATTGGCAATCAGCTGTGCCAGACCTTCCACGATGGCACTCTTACCCACACCGGGTTCACCTATTAATATGGGGTTATTCTTTTTTCTGCGACCCAGGATCTCGATGATGCGCTGAATCTCCTTCTCACGCCCCACACACGGATCGAGCTTTCCTTCAGCTGCAGCAGCTGTCAGGTCAGTGCCGAAGGTATCTAATACAGGGGTTTTCGAAGCAGGCTTTTTCTGGGCAGTTGTCGTGTTCGATGGCGACGAAGCAGCAGAGTTACCCGTTGCTGCATTCTCGAAATCGTCCTCGTCCTCATCGGGCAGACCTATACCGTTGGTAATGCCGCTCTCCTTCATAGGAGCATGCAGCATAGCCATCACGTCTTCATAATTCATATTATTCAGTTCTAATACTTGTTTGGCACCGTTGTTCACCGCATCATGCAGAATGGCGAGCAGCAGGTGCTGTTCATCTACTTTTGTTGTACGCTGGATACGTGCCTCCAGCACGGCAAGTTTCAGAATATTACTGGCTTTCTCGTTCAGCACGAGATCTGAGGTGTGTATAGGCATACCTATCTCATCTTCCCTCACGCGCTGCTCCAGTTCGGTCTTCACCGACTGCAGATTCAGGTTCAGACGGTGAAACAGGTCAATCACCGGACCATCCGTGCTTCTGAGCATACCCAGCAGCAGGTGTTCTGGCCCGACAGAGCGACTGGCCAGTCTTGCGGCTTCTTCTCGTGAAAAAGCCAGTATTTCCGATACTTTTGGCGAAAATTGACTCGTCATAAAATACTAATTCCTTTCTTTCACTTTGCAAATATACTAATTATTTTGCAAACACCATGCCACTTTTTATAATATATAACCGCTAAAATAGTTTAAAAGGTTTGCTGATACCGAAAAATTTGCTTACCTTTGCACGGTTAAAAACGCGTCAGCGGGCTTAAAAAGTGCCTTAAACGCGAAATATTGAAAAAGTAAAAGAGTAAAAAAGTAAAAAATACAAGAATTTAAAAATCAATGGATCAGACATTCGACAACGACAGAATTATCAAAATCAACATCGAGGAAGAAATGAAATCCAGCTACATCGACTACTCCATGTCAGTCATTGTGGCACGTGCACTTCCTGATGTACGCGACGGTTTCAAACCCGTACACCGTCGTATTCTCTATGGTATGATGGGCATTAACAACGTTTCCACCCAACCTTATAAGAAATGTGCGCGCGTAGTAGGTGAGGTGCTCGGTAAGTACCATCCCCACGGCGACAGCTCAGTCTATGGTGCCCTCGTTCGTATGGCACAGGACTGGAACATGCGCTATACACTGGTTGACGGTCAGGGTAACTATGGTTCAGTGGATGGTGACTCACCCGCTGCCATGCGATACACGGAGTGCCGCCTCTCTAAGATGGGTGAGCACATCATGGACGACCTCGACAAGGAAACCGTCGATATGATGAACAACTTCGACGATTCTCTTGAGGAGCCCACCGTGATGCCAACCAAGATTCCAAACCTCCTTGTTAACGGTGGTAACGGTATCGCCGTCGGTATGGCTACCAACATGCCTACCCATAACCTCAGTGAGGTCATCGATGGCTGCTGTGCCTATATCGACAATCCCGATATCGACACTGACGGTCTGATGCAGTATATCCCTGGTCCCGACTTCCCTACAGGAGCCTATATCTATGGACTGCAGGGTGTTCGTGATGCCTACGAGACAGGTCGTGGACGTATCGTGATGCGTGCAAAGGCAGAGATCGAGAGTGGTGAGACCCACGATAAGATTGTTGTCACCGAGATTCCTTATGGTGTCAATAAGGCCGATCTTGTGGCATATATCGCCGATCTCGCCAACCAGCATAAGATTGAGGGCGTAGCCAACGTCAACGATGAGTCAGGCCGTCAGGGTATGCGTATCGTGGTTGACTGCAAACGCGATGCCAATGCCAACGTGCTGCTCAACAAGCTCTTTAAGATGACAGCATTGCAGAGCTCGTTCTCTGTCAACAACATCGCCCTGGTAAAAGGTCGTCCCCGTCTGCTCTCACTCAAGGAGTGCGTGAAGTATTTCGTGGAGCACCGTCATGATGTGACTATCCGTCGCACCAAGTACGACCTGAGGAAAGCCCAGGAGCGTGCCCACATCCTCGAAGGCTTGATCATCGCCGTGAACAACATCGATGAGGTGGTACACATTATCAGAAACAGTAAGACCCCAACCGATGCTCAGCGCAACTTGGAGGTTCGCTTCGAACTCGATGAGCTCCAGTCAAAGGCTATCGTAGATATGCGTCTGGCACAGCTCACAGGTCTGCGTGTAGATCAGCTCCACCAGGAGTTCGAAGACCTGCAGAAGCTCATTGCCGACTTGCAGGAGATTCTCGACAACCCCGAGCGTTGCAAGGAGGTGATGAAGCAGGATCTGCTAGAGGTGAAGGAGAAATATGGTGACGAGCGCCGCACGGAGATCATTCCGTTCGACCATGAGTTCAACGCCGAGGACTTCTATCCCGACGATCCTGTAGTGATCACCATCTCACACATGGGCTATATCAAGCGTACCCCGCTGGCTGACTTCCACGAGCAGGGCAGGGGAGGCGTCGGTGCCAAGGCCGCCCGTCATCGCGACAACGACTTCACCGAGTATATCTATCCCGCCACGATGCACAATACGCTGCTCTTCTTCACCCAGAAGGGTCGCTGCTACTGGCAGAAGTGCTACGAGATTCCCGAGGGCGACAAGAACTCAAAGGGTCGCGCCATCCAGAATATGCTCAACATCGAGCCCGACGATGCCATCAACGCTGTGCTGCGCATCAAGAACTTCAACGACGAAGATTTCCTCAACTCCCACTATGTGGTGTTCGCCACGAAGCAGGGTATCATCAAGAAGACCTGTCTGGCAGCCTATAAGAATGTACGCGCCGCTGGTGTGATTGCCATCAATATCAACGAGGGTGACGAGGTGGTAGGCGTTCGCCTCACCAACGGCCACAATGAGCTGCTGCTCGCCAACCGCAACGGACGTGCCGTTCGCTTCGATGAGAACGATGTCCGCACGATGGGCCGTGTCTCTACCGGTGTCATCGGTATGCGTCTCGATGGCGACGACGATGAGGTGGTAGGACTGGTTTGCGTGAACGATCCTCAGACAGAGACCATCATGGTGGTATCTGAGAACGGCTACGGTAAGCGCTCCGAGGTGGAAGACTATCGTAAGACCGCCCGTGGCGCCAAGGGTGTGAAGACCCTCGCCATCACTGAGAAGACCGGTCGCCTGGTAGCCATCAAGGTTGTCACCGACGAGAACGATCTGATGATTATCAACAAGTCGGGCATCCTCATCCGTCTGAAGGTAGCCGATGTGCGCGTTATGGGTCGTGCCACCCAGGGTGTACGCCTCATCAACCTCGCTAAGAAGAACGATGTCATTGCTAGCGTCTGCAAGGTACAGCACTCCGACGATGCCGACGACGACGCCGAGCAGGCAGAAGTTCTCAACGAGGAGACAGAAATCGAGAATAATAACAATGAATAAATTTAGTGTTTAACCAATAATTATCACGTTTATGAAAAAATTAATGATGATGGCAGTGATGTTCGTAGCCAGCGCTACAGCATTTGCCGGTGACAGTGACGCTTTGAAGGCAATCCTCAAGGCAAAGACCTATGCAGAAGCAGAAACCCTCTTGAAGAGCAGCCTCGATCAGTTGGCTAGTGCCGCTGAAAAGGCCAAGGCCTACAACAAGCTTGTTGACCTCGCAATGGATGAATTCGCAGCCCAGAGTTCTATTGTTACTGAGAATCAGGTAAACAAGCAGATGGGTAGAGAAGAGAAACCAGTTGACCAGAAGGCTATGACAGAGGCAGCTTACAATGCCGTTTGCGCAGGTATCGAGTGCGACAAGTACGACCAGCAGCCCAATGAGAAGGGAAAGGTAAAGCCCGCTTTCGCTGAGAAGAATGCCCAGCGTCTGTTCTCAGCTCCCCGTTTCCAGCTCGTGAACGCAGGTCAGGAGGCAGCTCAGAACCGCGACAACGCCAGTGCCCGTAAGTACTGGGAGATGTTCGTATTGAGCGATGCAGCTCCTATTTTCGCCGCTAGTGACCGCACCCAGCAGAAGGAGTTCTTCGGTCAGGTAGCACGCTTCGCAGCTGTCTATGCTTATCAGGACAAGGATATGGATAAGGCTCTCCAGCTTTGCGAAATCGCCATGAAGGATCCTCAGGAGTATGAGGGCTGCCTCAACCTGAAGCTCGAGATTCTTGGTGATGGTCTGAAGACAAAGGACGACTCTCTGAGCTACTGCAACAAGCTGAAGGAGCTCTATGCTGAGCACAAGACCGATGGTGTGATGGAGAAACTCTACAACACCCTCCTCAGTATCGGTGAGAAAGACGCAGCCTACAAGGTGCTCAACGATGCACTGGCTGAGAACCCCAACAACTTCGTAGCCCTCGCTGACATGGGTCTCGGACTCATCAACGAGAAGCCCGCAGAGGCTGCCAACTACCTGAAGAAGGCTTGCGAACTGAAGAACGACAATGCAGCCCTCCAGACCTATGCTGGTACAGCTATCTCTGTTCAAGCTCAGAACACCGACGATCCAGCAGCTAAGAAAGCTCTCTATCAGGAGGCTATCAAGTACTTCGACAAGGCTAAGGAGCTCGATCCTGACCGTCTGCAGAGCAACTGGGGTTACAACCGCTACAATGCTTATTACAACTACTACGGCGAGGATGCACCTGAGACTAAGCAAGCCGAAGCCGACAGCAAGTAATTCAAGAATCCCAAAAACGGTTTTTGAACAATGAAAAAAGTATTCATGATGTTGGCTCTGTTGGCACTGACATTTGCTATGCAGGCTCAGAGTAAGTTCCACGATGTGGAGATGAACGAGGCAACAGGCCCAGTCAAGAAGATCTCACAGAACTTCATGGGTCAGATGCAGGTCATCGACTTCACCACCGACGGTAAGATGCAGCGTCAGGAACTCAGCGACGCCCAATATG
>JAEEGG010021878.1_pt1 | contig 12657 bp, 11 predicted proteins | sample 9134161 | NCBI WGS metagenome assembly JAEEGG01 (sample SAMN16246543, study PRJNA631951) | gut metagenome | biome: gut microbiome; feature: rumen; material: CR-attached | host: Bos | place: Iran: Karaj | collected 2018-10
TCGCACGATCGGATCTTCTTCGTGGAGGTGATGGGACGCGACGCGGGCTTTCTGGCGCAGAACAGCGCGATTGCCGCCGGTGCGGAGGCTGCCATCATTCCGGAGGAGCTTACGACAGACGACCAGCTGACCCGTTTCATCGGCCGCGGCATGCGCAAGAGCAAGAACAGCAGCATCGTGATCGTCTCCGAGAGCCCCAAGAGCGGTGGTGCCATGCACTACGCCGAACGTATGCGCAAGGAGTATCCCGAATATGACGTGCGCGTCACCATCCTGGGCTACCTGCAGCGCGGCGGCACCCCGAGTGCCGTAGACCGCATCCTGGCCAGCCGGCTGGGCGTGGCCTCGATCGAGGCGCTCAAAGAGGGCCAGCGAAACATCATGGTGGGCATCGACAACGATACTATTGTCTATGTCCCCTTCTCGCGGGCCATCAAGATGGACAAGCCGATCAACCAGGAGCTGATCGACGTGCTGGGCATCCTTTCTATCTAAAGTTTATTTCTTCCCCCAGTGGATGCAGATATCGTAGAGGATACCTGCGTCGAAGGCTACGCCCTTGTAGTAGTTGTTGGTGCTGCCCACCAGGTGGAAGCGCAGCGAACGGTCCTTGAGCGGGAACCAGTAGGTGTAGAAACCTCCGAAGAAGAGATCCTTGTCGGCTGCCAGCAGCAGCGGGGTAATGCTGAGCGGGCCGTAGCAGGTTGCGGTCAGCGAGGGATCGAAGAGCTGCTTGCCGTCGCGACGGGCATCCCAGCCGCCCTTGAGGTGAAACTCGAACCGGTCGCCTTCGTAGGCCACCTTCAGCGTCACGGTCGATTCATTGTTGAAGAAGCGCTTCATATCCACCGTGGAGACCGTATAGTCGAGCTCGGCGCTGAGCCGGTCGTAGGTAAACCGGTTGCCGAGGGCGAGCGTCTTGATGAAGGATTTGTCGTCGCGCTGGGTCATCGTAAAGGCCCAGAGCGGCGCGTAGTTGTTGCCGATCTTGCCGGTCCAGGAACCGCTGAGGGTCACCAGGCCGTCGCTGAGCACCTTCTTGCAGAAAGGCGAGTCGGCCACCTGGAAGCAGAGAGTATTGCCGGGCGCCACCTCGTAGCCCAGTTTGATGCCCCAGAGGTAGGGCTGGATGGTCTGCCACCAGGAAGATTCGATATCGTAATGGAACTCGGTCGCCACCGCATCAATCTCATATCCGCCGTAGATGACGTATCCTTTGCCGATGCCGGCCAGGAAGCGGCCGTTGCGATAGGTCAGGATGCCCGTGTCAATCCAGTTGATGGCCTTCGGGTCACCCAGCGAGGTGTAGAGCGCACCGGCATTCTGGCGGAACCAGCGGTTGCACATCTTGAAGGAGAAGTGCTCGTCGAAGTTGGCCTGGAATACGCTGTTGAGTGAACTGTAGGCGATGCTCTCCTGGTAGCCGTCGGTCTGGTTCCAGGTTACGCGCGTTTCAGCGCGCGGATGGAGATGGAGGGTGTAGTCACCGGCCAGGCAGAGCGTAGAGGCGGGAAGAAGGGCGAGAAGGAGAAGGAGTATTTTGCGAATCATGTTTACGTGTTTATTCAAAAACCCCAGTCTGCTTTATTGTAAGACGATTTGGGGGCGTTGGGAACGTTGACAAAGTAGTTCAGGCCGGTCAGCGCCTCGAGTTCCGTGACGCTGTACATATCCTGAACGGAAGGCTTGTGCTTGACATTGGTATAGTGCCCGAGGATGAAGGCCACGCACTGCAGTTCATCCGCCGTGCAGTCGGCCACCCGCTTGCCGCTGTTGCCGGCCTTCGTGCGCAGCAGCACCTTGTACCACGCCGTAGGAACCTGGCAGGTGCCGACCGCATTCGTGGTGGTGCAGGCGCTGGTCCTGACCCCGTAGCGGTCGGTAAAATCGGCAAAGATGCACCCGACCACCTGGTAGAGCGTATCGGAGCACCAGTAGGTATCTACCTTCTCTTCCAGGTTGTTCCAGGCGCCGCCGCCCGTATTGAAACCGGCCTGCAGCTGCGCACCGATATTGGAATAGAAGAAGACCTGTTTGTTGGTGGGCACCGAGACGGTGCGGTCGGAGGAGCCGATCATGTGGCCCCGGGTGTAGCCGGAGAACTTCGGGCTCTGGTCGAAGGGAATCTGCGGGTCGTTCTGGTAGGAATCGTTGCGGCCCGAGGAGCCCTTGTAGCAGCTGTGCATCGGCGCCGCCACCCACACGGGGTGAAGCATGCCGCGCGAATAGCAGCTGGAAAAATTGCGGACCTGCTGCGCGTCGGCGCGGAAGGTATGCGAATAGTAGTAATCCGGATTGGCGTCGTCGATTCCGTTGTGGTCGGCATCCCGCTGGGCGGGCAGTTCCGGCCAGCCGTAATCGGCCGAGGGAACGGGATCGGGCGTCGGTGTCGGAGTGGGAGTCGGAGTCGGAGTGGGTGTCGGAGCTGCGTCGCCGCTCCATGTGATATTGATCTGGTTCAGATAGATTGCGCCGCCTGACGAGACCAATCCGACATGGGCGTAATTGCCGGAAATATTGAGCTCCGTGCTTGTGCCGTAAACGATGGTGCCCAGAAGCGTGCCCTGCTTGCTGCTGTCGTACAGATCGGCCGGCGACGTATACGGCGTGCTTTTGCCGTAGACGTTGAGGATCTTGCCGGAGCTTGTTTCCGCGTTCCACGCGACGCTGATTTGTTTGACGCTGCCGCCGGAGGTCGTGGAGACAATGCCGGAGTCGCTCTTGTTGTTGATCTGGATCGTCAGTGCGCTCTGTTTGGTCGTTCTGATCGCAATCGCGGAATAGATCGCGCCGGACGGCTTTTCGATGCCCGTGGTCGTCGTATAGCTGTTGCCGGTGTTCAGATCGGCTGCAACGATCGCGTCGGTGACGTCCTCCCCGCCAAGCTCCCTCCACTGGGCCGCAAAGACGGTGTTCGCCGTTGGGGTGTACGTTTCGTTCGGCTGATAGACGGTATCGTCGCCGCCCTGCACCTTCCAACCCGCAAACCGCTGTCCCTCCGGCGCGGTGAAGCCGCAGGCGGGCAGCGTGAAGTCCTCGCCCGCGTAGACGGTTTCGGCGTTCATCGTGCCCGTGCCGCCGTTCGCGGCAAAGGAGACCGTGACCTGCGTCTTTGCCGCAAAATTGACCGTCAGCGTGCAGTCGCTCGTCACGTTCGACAGCGTAAAGACGTTGCCGTTTCGCGTGACCGTCGCCGCGCCTGCGGGCGAAACAGTCGCGCCTGCCACATAATAGCCGGTGTTCGGCGTTGCGGTGACCGTGCGCTCGGACACGGACACGCTGCCCCACGCTGCGTTGTTCGCGACGGCAGTGATCGTATAGGACAAGGTGTTCATCGCCTCGCCGCTCGGCGTCTGATAGTTCGAAGGCGGGGTCAGGCCGAAAACAAGCCACGCGTATTCGGGATAGTCGATGAACACGTTGCGGTTGCCCTGTACCTTCTCGCACTGGTCGTTTCGGGACATCTCCCAGGTATCGACCGGGTCTGTCGCCATCCATTCCAGCAGCGTGTCGAGCGATTCGATGACCTTGACGCCATCGTTGCCGCCGCTGTCGTTCGAGCCCTGCTTCGGGTTCGTGCTGGTTTCATAGAGGTTCGGCTCCTCCCAGCGGCACCATACGTACAGCAGGATGCGCGCAACGTCGCCCTTGACGTTGTCCTTTACCTCGACGAGTCCGTTGCCGCTCGACGTATACCAGAGCACGACCTGCCCGTCGTATACCTTCGACTCATATCCGCTGATCTTTTCGACAACGTTGCCGAAGACGTAGCTTGAGCGGGTCGAGTTGATCTGGGAATCCTCCGGGCGCAGATGGTGGATATCCGCGCCGCCGCCGCTCTCATGAAAGCTGGCGTGCGATTTCGGCCAAACGTGCTCCCGGCTGATGTTGGAGCTTGTGACCTTGTCCGCGTAGATCAGGATCGGATTGGAGGACCCGTTGTTCGCGTCGGTTTTCGGCCAGTAGTCTGTCAGGCTGTCATAGTTGATGGAGCCTGCCACCGTGTTCGTCATCAGCGTATGCAGTCGGCTGAACATGGGGCTGTTCATCGGATCGCTTGCCGACGCAGTCAGCGCGGATACAGCGTCATAGGTATAATTGCCGGTGTAGTACGCCTGTGCCTGGCTCGAAAGCGCGGTGCAGACCTGATGGCGCGTGCCGGTATTCTTGCCGGGCGTGCCGGCCGCCGCCTCCGTCGCCGGAAGGACGGCAAGCGTCAGCAAGAGGACAAGGAGAACAGAGATGAAACGATTGCAATGCCGCATACGGGTTCCTTTCCGCGCCGTGAGCGCTTTCCGTCTGTATCACAGTCAGTATACACGAATTGTTCACAAAGCACAAGCGATATCCCGCATTTTTATACAGGATTGTCCCAAAATTGTCCGCATCGGGTTTGGAAAAATAGACGGCGCTATTCCTCTGTTTTTCTGCAAATGGACGCCTTCAATGCCGCGCGGCGCATCTGGCGCGCCGTGAGCGGCGGCGGTATACTCGATACAGAAAAGAAAAGGAGGTGCTTCCGATGAAAAGAGTGTTTCTGTCCGTACTGTTCTTTATTCTTGCTCTGACGACGATGGCCGTCGCCTGCTCCGGCGGACGGACCCGCCGTGCATCCGGCTGCGACGCGTGCAGCATCGGCTGCGCCGCCTGCACCGCCTGCACCGTCGTCAGCTGCCTTGACGACGGGTACTGAAAAGCATAAAGAAGATGAAAAACTCCGCTTATTTGCGGAGTTTTCATCCATGATTTTGTAAAGCGTCAGCAGAGATACAGCACCAGCAGCTGCCATGTGCCGTCCAGCTGTACCATCACCAGATACAGGTCGGCCACGGTTTCGCCGTTGACGGTGAGCGGACCGGTCACGGTCGCACAGGTCTCCGCCTCGAGCCCGAGCGCGCGGTTCGTCTCATAGATCTCCGAATCGACCCGGAACTCTGCGGTGAGCTGCGAATCCAGACGGAAGCCTTCGGGGAACCGCTCGTTCATCTGCGCGCAAAAGTCGTCGGCGAGCCGCGTGTAATAGCCCTTCATGACCGCGGCGGGTGAATCGCCCTCGCCGAACGTCTCCGGATGCGCGCCCAGGAACGATTCGGACAGCTTCGTCATGTCGTACAGCCTTGCCCCGTCGCCCGTTTCGAGCGCTTTGACGACGTCGTCGATCAGCGCGTCCGGCGACTCATATTTTGTCGTCCGTTTGCTGCAGGACGCGGCGCAAACGATCACGACGATCAGCACCAGGACGAGCAGCACGCCCAAAGCGATCAGCGGCGCAACGCGGCTATGCAGCTTCTTCCGGTTGAGCAGCGGTTTTTTCGCCGGGGATTCGGGCTCCTTCGGCGCGGCGGTCCCGCACTTGCGGCAGAACAGCGCGCCCTCCTCCAGCTCGAAGCCGCAGTTTTTACACTTCATAAACGCCTCGTTTCCGCGCCGGATGCGGCGCTTTCGATACCGGTATGGTATCACGCGCGGTCGGCAAGGTCAACGGAACCGCCGTTCTGTTTCCAATACTTTTACAACTCTGTGACATTCGGGCCGGTATTTTCAGGCTTGCGGTCCGCGAAATCTGTGATATACTGTAAAAAGAATGTTCGGGAGGAAAACCGTGAAGCTGCGCAGACTGATTTTGATTCTTTTGGTTCTGCTGCTCGTCTCGCTGCCGTGTATGAAAACGGCGTCGGCCGATCTCGGCGATTGGTCCGGCGGCGGCGATTACGGCGGCGGCAGCAGCAGCGACAGCGACGACTGCGAAGGCCTTGGCTGGCTGTTCTATTACGGGATCCGCCTCGGCTGCGTGATCGGCGACTGCGCCGAAAACGCCGGCTGTTCGCGCGGGCAGATCATCGTGTTCGAGGTGCTTTTTGTCGCCGCGTTCGTCGGGCTCGGCGCGCTCGTTCTCCGTCTGCGCCGCAAGAGCGGCAAGCAGGCCAATCCGACCGCGTTTGCGCCGGGTCAGTGCACCGTGGAAACCGGCGGAAGCGACATCCTTACACGGCTTCGCGCGGTCGATCCGAACTTCTCCGAGGAGGACCTTATGGAGCTCCTCAAAAACCGCTGGCTGCAGTACTGCGACTGTCGGCAGAAGGCCGATATGACGCCGCTTCAGGCATACATGACCGGGGATCTGTACGCACGGATCGAAACGGAGCTGAAAACGCTCGCGCGGGCAAAGCTTTCCGAGCACTACGAGCGCATCGGCATCCTCGACGCAAAGCCGGTCTCGCTGGCCGAGCGCGACGGCCTCCATGTGCTGCTGGTGAACCTGCATGTGCGCTGCGTGCGCTGGGCGCAGTCGACCGAGACCGGCGAGATCGTCTCCGGCAGCCGGGACGAACAGTTCCGGACGATCACGTTTGAACTGGTCCGCCCGGTCGGCACGGTGACCGCCTCGCGCGAGAGCGAAAAGACCTCGGTCCACTGCCCGTTCTGCGGCGCGCCGCTGTCGCTGAACGAAACCGGCGTCTGCCCGTACTGCGATTCGGTCCTGCCCGCGGCAAAGGATCTCTGGCTGATCCGCTCGATCCGGAACGGCTGAACATAGAACGAGAAGGAGAATGACGATGAAAAAAACTTTGCTGGCTCTGTTCCTGGTATTGCTGCTTGCAGTATTCGTGTTTGTGCCGCGTCCGAGCGGCGCCGATCTCGGCGACTTCTCCGGCGGCGGCGATTACGGCGGCGGCTACGACGGAGGCGGCTACGACGGCGGCTATGACGGCGGCTACGACGGAGGCTACACCAGCCGCAGCTCCGGCAGCGGTTCCGGCGACTTCCCGTTTCCGATCTTTCTCGGCATCGCGGCGATCATCCTGCTGGGTATCTTCTTCTCGAAGAAAAGGAACAATGGCGGTACGACCGCGCCAGGCGCAACGCGCACCGCAGCTTCCATGCTGACGCCGATCGAGCAGTACAAGGCGCACGATCCGAACTTCTCGCCCGAGGACTTCAAGGAATGGCTGCAGAACCTGTACTTCAAGATGCAGGACTGCTGCACCAAGCGCGACGTCGAGCCGATCCGCCCGTACTTTGCGGACGCGCTCTATCAGCAGTTTAACCGCCAGATGACGCAGCTCAAGGCCATGAACCGCACCAACCACGTCGAGCGCATCGCCGTGCTGTCCGTGGACCTCAAGGGCTTCTATCAGGACAAGGGCGAGGACGTCATCGTTGCCGAGCTGTACACGCGCATCACCGACTACACGACGGACGACGCCACCGGCAAGGTGGTTGCGGGAAGCAAGGACCATGAGAAGTTCATGACCTATGAATATTCGATGTCGCGTCCGATCGGCAGGACGACCGAATCGTTCGAGCCCGGCGTCACCGAGCGCCACTGCCCGAACTGCGGCGCGCCGCTGTCGGTCAACGAGAGCATCAAGTGCCCGTTCTGCGATTCCGTGCTGTCCTTCGGCGATCACGACTGGACGGTCTATGCGATCAAGGGCATCTCACAGAGAACGGTATAAACACGACTGCGGCGGGGAAGGAGTTTTCTCCGCCGCACTTTTTTCGGAGGGTTTTATGGAATTCGATTTCACCACGATCCTCGACCGGCGCGGAAAGGACGCGCTTGCGGTCGACGTCATTCCCTATCCCGACGTCACGGTGGAGGACGGCCTTCGACCGATCCCGATGTGGGTCGCGGACATGAGCTTTCCGACCGCGCCGAGCGTCGTCGCAGCGGTGCAAAAAAGGCTCGAGCATCCGAACTTCGGCTATTTTCTGCTGCCGGACGCGTACTATGACGCGATTATCCGCTGGCAAAGGACGCGCCACGGCGTCGAGGGGCTTTTGAAGGAACACATCGGCTACGAAAACGGCGTGCTCGGCGGCGTCAGCGCGGTGCTGCGTGCGCTGACAAGCGAGGGCGATCCGATCCTCGTGCACAGCCCGACCTACGTGGGCTTCCTGCATGTGCTGAAGGGACTGCACCGCCGGATCGTGACAAGCCCGCTGACCCGTGACGCGCAGGGCGTGTGGCGCATGGATTACTCCGATATGGAACGAAAGATCAAAGAAAACGGCGTGAAACTCGTCATTTTCTGCTCGCCGCACAATCCCTGCGGCCGCGTGTGGGAGCGTGAAGAGATCGAGCGCGCGATGGCGGTGTACCGCGACTGCGGCTGCACGGTCATTTCCGATGAGATCTGGGCGGACCTGACCTTCCCCGGCCACAGACACATTCCGACGCAGAGCGTGTCCGAGGACGCAAAGCTGCGCACGGTCGCGTTCTATGCGCCGAGCAAGACGTTCAGTCTCGCCGGGCTGATCGGCTCGTACCATATCATTTACGACGAAGCACTGCGCAGGGCCGTGACCGACTGCGGCGACGCGACGCACTACAATTCATGCAACGTGCTGTCGCTGCACGCGCTGCTCGGCGCATACTCCGAGGACGGCGCGCGCTGGGTAGACGCGCTCTGTGAAGTGCTGTATCAGAACCTCCGCTATGTCAAAGACTTTATGGAGACGCACTTTGAAGGCGTTTCGATGTTCCTGCCGGAGGGCACGTACATGCTGTTTTTGAACGCGGGCGAATGGTGCCGCCGTCACGGCATCACGATGGACGAGCTTTTGCGCCGCGGCGTGCGCGCCGGCGTGATCTGGCAGCGCGGCGCGGACTTCGGCGATCCCGACTGCATCCGTCTGAACGTCGCCCTGCCGTTTGCCCTCGTCGAGGAGGCCATGCAGCGGCTCAAAACGCGCGTGTTCATCGACTGAAGATACGCCGGGCGGCACCGGCCGCAGCCGGAACGGGATACGGACGTGTCCGTCTCCCGAAGCCTGAAACCGGACAACCGAAGCAAACAGCGCAGAATGCGCAGAGCCGGCTGCAGGCTTTGCGCATTTTTTGCATAAAACGGCTGTTTTCTGCGTACAATAGCACCATGAACAGAAAACAGAAAACCGATCTTGCATATCTTTTATGGACGCTGCTGCCGCTTGCGGTCGGCGGTCTCTCGTCTTTGATCTCGATGAACGGCATGCGCGAAAACGCGCTTTTGCCCCAGCCCGCGCTGCAGCCGCCGCCGTGGGTGTTCATCACGGCATGGACGATCCTCTACCTCTTGATGGGCCTCGGCGCGGGGCTCGTGTGGAACGCCGTGCCGCGCGGATGGAAGGACGCGCTGATCCCGTTCATTGCGCAGCTTGTGCTGAACTTCCTGTGGTCGCCGCTGTTCTTTGCCTTGAAGCTCCGGCTTGCGGCATTCTTTGTCCTGCTGGGCATGCTCGGCCTTGCGATCTGGATGACCGTCGCGTTCTATAAAGCTCGAAAAAGCGCAGGGCTGATACAGATCCCGTATCTGCTTTGGCTGTGCTTTGCGGGCTATCTGAATCTCGCGGCGTACATCATCAACGGCTGAAAAAGCAAATCGCTGTACAAAAAAAGGGCGGAAAGCCCTTTTTTCTGTCAGAAGATGTTTTCGATCGTAAAATCGGCCGGCTCGTGAAAGTCCGGATCGTCGGGGATCGGCTCGTCCGACCCGATCGCATAGGTGCGCACCGCAACGGCGTTGTGCAGCATATCGACCGACAGCACGCGATACAGATACCGGCCGTTCTGCTCGTTCAGCATCAGAACGTGCACCGTGCGCTCCTCTGTGCCGTCGCCGTCGTCGTCATAGGTCTTGACGCTGTGGAAGAAGCCGCGCGCATGGCCGCACAGCACCAAACGGATATTCGGATAGCGGCTGACGATCTGCTCTTCAAGACGGCTGCAGTACCAGAGCACGGCGCCGGGCCGATTCTGATAGGCATGCGTCATCAGGATGCACGGCATGTCCGCATGCGCCTGCATCGTTTCATCGATCCAGTCAAGCTCTGCGCGGGTTTTTGCCATGTCGTAACCGATCCCGAGCAGCAGCAGCGGCCGTTCTCCTTCGTTCAGAACCACATAGAACATCTTGCCGCCCTCGAAGGTCTGTCCCTCCGGAAGCCGCTGCAAGAACGGCTGCCGAAGATACGCCCAATAGCTGCCCTCGCCGTGTATATCGTACTTGCTGATGTCGTGATTGCCGGAGACGGCATAGAACGGGATCCGGTCGATGAACGTATCCACAAAGCGGCCGATGATCTCCCATTGCTGCGTGCGCCCGCCCGTGTCCACGATGTCGCCCGTGTGCAAAACCGCAATCAGATGGTCCGGGACGATGCGCGCGTTGATCTCCTCGCCGAGCAGATCCAGCTGGTACAGAAGCTCCCCGTCGCCTGAAATCAGCGCCTGCGTGTCCGGCAGCCAGACCAGGCCGAACGGCGTGGGCTCCGGTGTAGGCTCCGGCGTCGGTACCGGCGTTGCCCTCGGCGCGGCCGTCGGCGCGGGCGTCGGCGCGCGGGTCGGGACGGGCGTCGGGTCGGGCGAAGCCGCCGCTTCCTCCGCCTGTTCCGTCCGGGAGTCCGTTCCCGTCCGGATGCAGCATACCGGCAGCACAAACAGCAGCAGCAGCAAAACCGCCCGTTTCAACCGATCCATGCGCGTCCCCTTCCTTTCCGTGATGCTCCAGTATACCATGTTTCGACACGTTTGCCAACCGTTTCGCGGTCCGGTTTTTTCGTTTTGCAGGCTCTTTTTTCGTTTCCCGTCTTGCGTTCGGTCAAAAAAAAGCGTATGATGATGGTGTATGAGCATGCATTCCGATATCACCACATCCATGGCGGTCGAACGTCCCTGCGACCCGCTTTCGCTGCCCGCGCTGACGCTTGCGTATCTCGGCGACACGGTGTACGACCTGTATGTACGCACGGCGCTTGCCGAAACGCTGCGGCTGCCGATGCGCGCGCTGCACCTTGAGGCGGCAAAGCACGTCTGCGCCGCGGGACAGGCCGCCGCGTACCGGCGCATCGCCGACACGCTTTCCGAAGAGGAGCAGGCGGCGTTCCGGCGCGGGCGCAACGCGCACTCCGGCACCGTGCCGAAGCACGCGGACGTGCGCGACTATCGCGTGGCGACGGGGCTCGAAGCGCTGCTCGGTCATCTGTATCTGCTGGGCAGGGACGCCCGCATCGGCGAGCTGATGCACCTTGCCCTTTCCCCGATAAACGATCTTGAAAAGGAGCCCGAACGATGAACGAAAAGAAGGATTACGGCAAGCGTCCCGCGTCGCGGGAGACCGGCGTGCGCACGCAGTATGAAAAGCCCTACGGCAAAAAGCCGTACGAGGGCGGCAAAAAGAGCTACGGCAGCGGTGAGCGCGACTATCCGAAACCCGTCTACGGCAAAACGTACAGCGATCATCGTAAAAAGAACGCCGAAAAGCAGGGCGATTTCCCGAAAAAGCCGTATGAGCGCAAGCCGTACGACCGCAACGACAAGCCGTACGACCGCAACGACAAGCCGAAGAAGCAGTACGCGCCCGCGGAGACGCAAAGCGAACGCGACGAACAGCCGTTCCTTTTGATCGGGCGCAACGCCGTGCGCGAAGCGATCAAGAGCGGCCGCAGCATCGACCGCGTTCTGGTGACGACGGAGCACGACGGCGCCCTGGGCGAGATCGTGACCCTTGCGCGCGAACGCAAGCTTGTCGTGCGGGAGGTCGACCGCAAGAAGCTGGACGAGCTGTGCATGCCGTTCGGCCACGGCGGCAAGACCGCCAACCATCAGGGCGTCGTGGCGTACGCCGCGGGCGTGACCTATTGCGAGCTTACTGACATCCTCGACCTCGCCGAAGTGCGCGGCGAAGCGCCGTTCGTGATCGTGCTCGACGGCGTGGAGGATCCGCACAACCTCGGTTCGATCATCCGCAGCGCGGACTGCGCAGGCGCGCACGGCGTCGTCATCGGCAAGCGCAGAAGCGCGTCGGTCACCGCCGCCGCCGTCAAGGCTAGCGCGGGCGCGACCGAATATGTGAAGATCGCGCGCGTCGTCAATATCTCCGCAGCGCTGCAGCAGCTGAAGAGCGCGGGGCTGTGGGTCGCCGGCGCGGACATGGCGGGCGGCGACATGCGCACGCAGGCGCTGAAAGGCCCCCTGGCGCTGGTCATCGGCAACGAGGGCGAAGGCCTTTCCAAGCTGGTGCGCGACAACTGTGATTTTCTTGTGTCGATCCCGATGCAGGGACACATCGACTCCCTGAACGCCGGCGTGGCGGCCGCTGTGCTGATGTTTGAAAAGAAACGGCAGGACGCCGAATGAGCAGGATCGAACCGACCGACGAACAACTGCTTGCCCGCATCCGTGAGGGCGACGGCGAAGCGGAACGGCTGCTGTACGAACGCTATAAGCAGCTGGTCCGTTCACGCGCGCATTCGTATTTTCTGATCGGCGCGGACCACGAGGATCTCGTGCAGGAGGGCATGCTGGGACTCTATAAGGCGGTGTGCGAATACGACGAGGCCAAGGCGGCGTCGTTCAAAAGCTTTGCGGAGCTGTGCGTCACTCGCCAGATCCTGTCCGCGATCAAGAACGCCACGCGCAAGAAGCACACGCCGCTGAACAATTATATCTCGCTGAACAGCTCTCCGCTCGAGGCGGAAGGCGAACTGACGCTGCTCGATACGATGCGCTCGATCCGCGTCGCCGATCCGGAGGACGTGGTGATCGGCCGCGAAAGCTTCGAGCGGATGGTGCAGTACCTTGAAAAAACGCTCTCCCCGATGGAGCGGCGCGTACTCAGCCTGTACCTCGACGGGTTCTCCTATCCGCAGATCGCCGCGCACATCAACCGC
>JAEEGG010021883.1_pt1 | contig 12655 bp, 1 predicted proteins | sample 9134161 | NCBI WGS metagenome assembly JAEEGG01 (sample SAMN16246543, study PRJNA631951) | gut metagenome | biome: gut microbiome; feature: rumen; material: CR-attached | host: Bos | place: Iran: Karaj | collected 2018-10
TATGGAAATCATCGGTGCTACCGACGGCCCAGCCAGCGGGACAGATACCCTGGACGTACTGGGTGCCGTTGTCGGCGGTGTGGAAGGTCGGGGTCGCGGTGGTGGTGCCTTCCGGAACGCCCACAGCCGTGTACCAGGTGTAGAGGTAACCGAACTTGTTCACGTTGGAGGCGTCATCACCGTAAGCATGGTGCTCGCCGACGGGTTCCTTGAGGTTCTCGGTGAACCAGCACTGGTAGCCGATACGCTTGATCGTGTAGTCATTTCCGCCGATGGTGACCGTGCCATCACACGGTGCGTATTCCACCACAACCATCTGCTCGCAGGTGGTCATCGCGCTGTCGCAGTTGTCGCGCAAGGTCCACACCACATAGTGTACGCCTTCCGTAAGCGGATTTTGCGATGCCAGGTTGTTGGTGGCCTTGGCAAGGTTGGACGTGAGCAGCGTATGGCTCGGGGTGCCGAGCAAGCTCTGCGGCACGATGGTATCGTACGTACCCTCGCGCAGGGTGATGGTGATGGGAGCCGGGCAGAAGAAGCCCGTGGTGACCGGGGTGACCTTGAGGAGGCCGTTGTTCAGCGTGACAGGGCTGTAGCTGGAGGTGACATCCGTGAAGGAACCGTCGCCGTTGTCGTGCATCACCTGCACTGTAGTGGCATCGATCACGTTGGTGTTCTCGCCCAGACAGGTCTGGGAACCGTTCACCGTGGCGGACACAGCGTCACCGTCGCCCAGCGTAGTGTTGACCGCGAAGGTGTTGTTCATCAGCGGGGTGCCGTCATAGACTTTGGTGTCGGAAGCGGCGGTGAGGGTGAGCGGGCGGGCGGTGATGCGTAAGACGACCTGGAAGGTCGGAGAGTAATTCTTTCTCACGTTCTCCGGGCCGAAGCCATTCTGCGTGGCCGTGAGGTCAGCCCACATACGGGTGAAATTGTTGTCGTTACAATAGTAGTCGCCCACTTGGAATCCGTCGGTGGTGATGGTACCGGTGGTGAACACGTCGCCGCTGACAAGTCCGTTATAGTGGAGTTGTGCGCAGGTAACCACCAGCGGGGTGCCGTCATACACCTTAGAGGAGTCGAGGGAGATGGTGAGGTTCTTCTTCGTGATCTCCTGCTTGAAGTTGTAGGTCACGTTGTAGTTGCTGATGCCGTCGGTCGTCGTGAACGGCGTTGTGATTGTCGAGGTGCCCGTCGTGCCGTTGCCCGTGTAGACAGCGACATCCTTGGCTGCACTCGTCACTACGCCGCTGGCCTTCGCACCGTTCTGCAGGCCGTCGATATGGTAACCGTTGTTCTGGCCGTTGCCCGCGTTGCTCAGCGTGCTCACGAACACCGCGCCGTCGTAGACCTTGGTGGTGTCGAGCTTGATGGTGAGGTCGCGCTTGTTAACCACGATGGTGATCTCTTGCTCCGCCGTACCGCACGAAGGCGTCGTATTGCTGGTGGCCGTCACAGTAAAGGTGTAGGTATTTGCTACCGTCGGCACACCGGAAATGGTCATCGTGGAGCTATTGTAACTCAGACCCGAAGGCAGAGCAATGGGCTCCACCACCGTAGCATTCGTGGTGGCAAGCACAATATTCGCGATGTTGTCACCGTAGGTGATGGTCTGCGTGGCAGGCGTTGCCGTGATGGTCGGGAGCGGATTGACGGTGATAGTGACTTCGTTGGAAGTCAACGTACCGCACTGTCCATCAGTCACAACCGCATGATAGCGGAATGTTCCGACCGTTGCAACAGAAGGAGTATAGGTGGCATTCGCACCGTTGCTGGGCACATCAACCCAGGTGGTTCCATTATAAGTTTGCCACTGGTAAGAGTAACCGCCTGCACCACCAGCCGCAACAGCCTCCAATTCTGTCACAGGAGAGCTGTTATGGCAATAGGTGGCATCGGAGCCAGCGGAGAGGGTGAACTCGTTGTACACCTTGATCTCGGCCACCGGGTTCACCGTGATCGGGCTCGCGCAGTTGTTGTCGGTCACCACCACATAGAACGTGCTGTCGCTGCTGTAGGTGGCCGTGCTCGGCGTGTAGGTCGCGCCCGTGGCGCCCGCTATCGCGCTGCCGTTGCCGTACCACTGGTAGCTGTAGGAGCCGCTGCCGTCAACCGTCAGGGTCAGGGCCGTGGCCTCGGCGCCCTTGCAGTAGGTCTTGTCGGGATTGCTCTCCGACACCGTGAACTCGTTGTACACCTTCACCTCAACCTCCTTGCTTCCGCCCTGCTCCGGGCAGGCGGCGTCTGAAACCACCGCCGTGTAGGTCTCGCTCGAGCCGGAGGTGGCTGTGCTCGGCGTGTAGTTGCTGGTGGTCACACCATTGTCCGTCTGGAGAGTGTTTTCGCCATTCTTCCAGACGATGTTGTAGCTTCCGGATCCGTATTGTGGAGTCTCGGTCAGCGTGACCGTCGCGCCTAAGCAGTATGTGCCTCCACCCGTGATGTCGCTCACCACCAGCGCCGGCCACACCGTCACGCTGATATCACTATTCACGGGTCCCACGATTGGCGTACCGCCGCCCGCAGGCGTGAAGGTCGGGGTAACGGTGAAGACAACCGTCTGGGCGGTGGTCTGCGTGTTCGTCAACTCTACGCTGATATTACTATTAACTGTACCACCTTCATTGCCGGTTACATTGGTCGTGTTGTTGCGGGACCATGCGTAGGTGATTGTTCCATTGGTTCCGGCAATGGAAGCGTCAAACTCAACCGTATAGGTGTTGCCGCTGCAGATGTGCGTCGCCGGCGTGGGAACAACCACCACCGTGGGCTTCACCGTCAACACCCCATTCACCGTCTCTATATTATAATATTGTGTCACTTCCTCTCCATCTCGCATGATGGTGACCGTTCCCACCACATTGTCCACCGTGCCCACATTGTGGGCGGTGCCGGTGATGGTGGTGGTGAGCTTGTCGCCGTTGGGCAGGGTAAGGGCTGTACCAGAAGTTCCGGAGATACCCGGATCGGTGGCGCTCGTCGTCACAACGAAGCCCGGATCGGTGTGGTCTGCGCCATCGTAAGTCCATTCGTGGCTGTTGGCCGTGACGATAAGATTGTCCTGGACAGTCACGTTGAAGGTGCCGGTTTTTGAGCAGCCTTCTGCACCCGTATAGGTCGCGGTGTAGATGTACTTTCCATGCAACGCGGCAGGATTGACCGTGTAACGGCAGGTGTCAGAGGTGCCGTGCGTGTGGTTGTGCGTGGCAACGGTGGTCACATCACCCGTAAGGACCTCTTCACGGGTCCACACAACTGTATAGTCGCTGAAGCTGCTCGCGAAAGCGACATCGAGGTTGAAGTTCTCATCGGTGCGATTCTTCACAATAGGCTCATTGGGGTTCAACGTCATGGTGACGCCTGGGTTAACTGTAACTGACACCTGAACAGGACCTCCAGCCTTGTTGCCCACACAAACACCGTTCGTAGGTGTCACAGAGTAAAAGACCGTCACAGGGGCGTCGGTGCAACTACTTGTGAGAACACCGCGAATGTCTACCTGGTTACTTTTAGCATCCAGACCAGTACCACCAACACATAGCGGAGGATTTGTCGGAGTGGACCAAGAATAGGTAGTACCAGCAGGAATGTTTCCGTTGACTTCATTTTGAGGTGTAATGATGAACAGGCCACCTGAACAGATTGCCGGACCGGTAATGGATGTCATGGCCAAGGTGTTGTTCAAATAGATAATCACACCATCTTCAGCTTTACATCCTTTAACATCGGTCACTGTGACATAGTAAACACCGTCATAACCGTCGCGTTGAGAGTGCAAACCTGTTGCAGTCTGACTCCCACTCGTATAGTTTCCACCTTCACCAATCCATGAATACAGATAATCTCCTTCGTTGCCACCAAAAACCTCAACGACCTTAGCTTCGCCATCACCACCATCACAGGATTCATCAGTAGAGCTAAGATCCAGATACATCCAGTCCGGTTGCGTCACCTCAAAGGTTTCGCTATCCGTACAACCCTTGTTATCCATAACACTCACCGTGTAGGTGCCAGCTTTGACATTGGAGACGGTATAGACACCCTCGCTAAGGGTGGGCGTGAAAGTTTCGCTGCCCTTCGTCACCGTGACATTGAAGTTCGTGTTGCCGCCGGTGATTGTGAAGGTGAAGACACCATTGGACTCGTCAAAACATCTAACCGGGGTTATCTCTCCCGGCACAATGGTCAGCACTGCAGGCTCCTCGACAACAATACCGGTAATCTCAAATTTACATTCGTTGGCATCTTTGACAGTTACGGTATAGTTGTTGCCCGGTGCAAGAGGAGAGAACTCTGCTTCATCCTGATACTCGCCGCCGTCCAACTTGTATCGATAGTCAGGTGTACCCTTGGATGCATTGATTTCAATAACACCGTCATTCGCACCGTTACAGGTCACATTGGTCACGATGGCGGTGGCGGTAAGTTCCGTGGTTACAGTAATCGTATAAACTGCCTCATCAAACGTGTACACCACTCCTTCTCTCGTGTATTTCGGCGTGATGGTAACCGTGGCCACCTTGACAGCATTGCTTGTGTTTGTAACTGAGAACGAAGGAATATTGTTCGTGCCAGAAGTGGGCGTCAGGCCAATTTCATCGTCATCTGCGACCATCCATCCATAGCTTACGCCTTCCGTGGTGACAAAGTTAACGGCATCCGTTGCACTTCCGCTACACACAATGACATCGGCCGGCTTGATGGTCAAGTAACCCGGTGTGACAATAAAGGTGACTTGGTTGAAGTTGGTGTTGATATTCACGAAATCCGATGCGCTGAGCGCCATCACAGTGGTACCGTAATCGGTACGGGTGGCCGTAGCCACCTCAGCTGTCTGTGCAGGCTTCGTGAAATCGTTGACGGTGTATAGGGTGGTTTCCGCATTATTAATCTTGATACTCGTCACTTCGTAGCCGTTCACGCTTTGCGCGCTTCCATTGTACGTCTTCGTGTCATGATGGCCCACAATCGTCACCACGACGTCGATTGCCGTGATGGAAAACGTGCCCGGAACAACCGTCACGTTGTAGTTCGGATTGTCTTCCGCATTCGCCGTCACCGTGATGGTGTAGTCGTTTACATTTTGACCGGGAACTCGACTCAGCGAGTACACCGGAGCAACACCATGTTCAGGAACATCAATCAAAGTAGCCGTCAACTCAGGATCCGTGGAAGGATTGTTGTCGTATGGCTTCGTCTTATTATCCGCTTTGATCGTGATGGGCGCCAGGTCAATCTTCAGCCAGCCGTCCGTCACCGGTGAAAACGTCACATTCTCGAAGTTGGGGTCGTTGTAGCTGAACTGGCCTTGAGCCAGGCCCATCGGATACGTGCCCACATTGGTCTGCGTCAAGGTCGGAGTGCCACCCGTGCGGACCACCTTAGCGGAATTAAACAGCGTGCTTGTACTCGTCGGCGTGTATCCGCTCACCGTCTTCTCCGTACCGTCATAGGTCACCTCGCTCGTCGCACCGGTGATTGTGATTGCCATCGTGGCCTTGTTGATCGTCAACTTGCCGTCCGACACCACCGTAAAGGTTACATTCTCAAAGTTGGGGTCGCTGTAGCTGAACTGTTCCGGAACCAATCCCATGAAGTACGTGTCTGCATTGGTCTCCGTCAAAGTCGGGGTGCCGCCCGTGCGGACCACTTTGGCGGGGTTGAACAAACTGCTCTCACTCGTGGCTGTATAGCCACTGACCGTATGCGGCTGCGCATCGTAAGTCGTCGTGTATGTATTACCGGTGATCGTGATGGCCATCGTAGCCGGGGTGATGGTCTGGAAACCATCCGTCACATTGAAGGTCACCGGAGAGAAATTCGGGTTCGTGTTGGCGAACTGGCTGGACGCGAGATTCATGTTCGTCGTACCCACAACCGTACGGGTCGCCGACGCCACACCGCTGAACGTGAAATCATTCGTGGTGTACAGCGTGGTCTCTTCGTCGTTTATCTTGATGCTCGTCACCCCGTAGCCCGTCACCGTGTGGGCGGTGCCGTCATACACATCACTGTGGTTATTACCCACAATGGTCACCGTCACAGGAGCCGGGTTCACTTTCACGTAACCGTTCGTGACATGGAACCGAACGACGAATTGGTCGATATGTTCGGAAACGGTGCTGAACATATCCTCTGTCAGATTCATAAACGTGGTTCCCACAATCGTACGAGCGGCTGTTTTGTTCGCCGTAGTCCCTATAAAAGTGATATATTCCGGCAGATAAATCTCTGAATACGGTTGTCCTGACTCATGAGTGCCTTCGATGGCGCCGATTGTATAGCCGGTCACCGATTGTTCTGTACCATTATACACGTATGTATCATTGTTTCCTATGATGTTCACAATCACGGTACCCGCTGCCACAATTTCCAGCCAACCGTCTTCCACATTGAACGTCACATTAAAGTTGTTGTCGCTGTTGGTGAACTGGTTGGCGGCAAGGCCCATGTGATAGAAGCCCACAAGCGTTCCAGACGCTGTCGCAGTGCTCGGACCCGTGACATTCGACATATTGTACAACGAACTGTTGGTGTACATCGTATAGCCGCTCACCGTCCTTTCTGTGTGATTATACTCCTTGAGGGCGGTATTACCCGTGACAATCACCTCCACATTCTTCTTGTTGATGGTCAGATAACCATCGGTCACGTTGAACATCACATTGGTGAACGCGCTGTTGGTGTTCGTGAAGTCATCAGCATCAAGTTCCATCGGGTAAGTGTTGACATTCGTGCCCGTTGCCGTGGCGGTTCCGTTGAACGTGAAGTCGGCTGCGGTGTAGGACGGCGAGCCCTCCGGCACCCAGATGTCAACGACATCAAAACCGCTTACGCTGTGTTCGCTTGCGTCATAATCCATCACCAAGGTGCGGCCCTCGATCGTCACAATCACCGTGCCGGCCGGCACAATCTGCAGCCAACCGTCGGAAACGATGTTAAAGGTGACGTTAAAATTGCCATTGGTGTTCGTGAAGGATGAGGGGACAAGGCCCATCGGATAGCTGCCATCCGCATTAGAGCCACCTCCCACGTCCGTGCCCGTAGCGACAGCCGTGGTGCAACTCACGGAAGCGACATCGTAAAGACTGTTGTCGGAGACGGCCGTGAAGCCCTCCACCGTGTGCGCTTGGCCGTCGTAGGCCTGCATGGAGGTGTTACCCGTGATGTTCACGGTCACGGGGAGCTTTGTAATCGTCAGCGTGCCCGTCGCATAAACCACATTGTAGTTGCCCTGCTCGGCATCACCGGCAGGCGTGATGGTGTAGGTGCCGACATCCTCGCCCGTTGCGCGGCTCAGCGTGTAGTGGATGACGCTCAAGGGGTCTTCATTCTTGAGGCCGCTCACCGTAGCGGTAAGCACCGGGTCGGAATGGCCATAGACTTTCGTCTTGTCATCTGCCGTCACGGTCACCGTTGCCTTGGTGATGGTCAGTTTGCCCGTGTTGTTGTACACCACATTGTAGTTGGCAAGTTCGTCGCCCGTTGCGCTGATGGGGTATTCGCCCACATCCTCGCCTTCCGTACGGGTGATTTGCAGGTGCAGCAGTGCGCGCAGCTCGTTTTCGGTGTCGCCGTTCACCATACCGGTCACCGTTGCCGTCAGCGTCGGATCAGGATCGCCATACTCCTTCGTCTTATCCACGGTGGTCACCGTCAGCGTCGCCTTGTTCACATTCACGGTACACGTTGCCGTAACAGGTTCGCAGCCAGGATTAGCGTTGGCTTGGAACGTCGCCATATAGGTTCCGACCGCCGGAGGCATGCCGGTAAGGGTGTGGTTCGTCTCGTCATACATCATCCACGTGGGCTTGTTCATTAACGTTATCCCAGTGGCATTCGTAGTGGAAATCGTGACCGTGGACATGGACTCTCCGTATGTCTTGGTTTGGGTAGTCACATTGAAAGAGAGTGTGGGGGCTTCGTTCACCGTCAGCACCGCTTCTTTCTCGGCATGAGCTTCACACGAGCCCACGGTGGCGGTGACCGTCACCGTGTAAGTGCCCGACTGCGCTGTCGTGACAGCGCTCAACGTCGGATGCTCTAATGATGAAGTGAATCCGTTCGGGCCTTCCCATGCATACGTCACGTTTCCGCTGCCGGCGCTCGGTGTCGCGCTCAAGGTGACAGCCGTTCCCTCACAAACAGGACTTTGCGGGGAGAAGGTGATGTCGCCAAGTTCGAGGGTGACGCTGGTCACCGACACGGTCGTGCTGTTGTCCGCGGTACAGCCGTTTTCGTCCGTCGCGGTCACTGAGTAGGTCATGGTGCCCGTCGCGGTCGGGGTGGCCGTGACGTTTTGTGTGTTGGCCGTTGAAGGCAGACCGTTGCCGTCACTGGTGCTCGACCACGAATAGGTTGGCGTACCTAACCCGCCGGAAGGTGTGGCGGAAAGGGTTGTGGAGGAGGTGGGACCGAGACAGATGGCCGCAGGGTTTGCCGAGGCGGTCACCGTCAGGTCTTTCGCCGGGATGGTCACCGTCACAGTCTTGCTGCTCTCCCTCTCGCAAGCGTCCTTCACAGTCACCGTCACCTGGATGTTCTGTGGGGTGGTGCTTTGCGTGTACGCGTTGTTTTCGTCTGGAGCAGGAACCTGAACCTGGCTTACAAATGTGATCGCGCCACCGCAACCGTCACTACTTGCGTCAACTACAGCATCATTGGAATTAAAATCAGGGATGGAGTACTTACAATCACCCACTGCGATGGCAGTCGGAACCGTGAAATCGCCGATGGTCGGCGCCGTCTCGTCCTTCACCGTCACCGTCTGGGTGGCCGCCTGCGCGGAGGTACAGCCGTGGCCGTCCGTCACGGACAGCGAAACCGTATAGGAGGTTTCGTTACAATCATCCGGGGCAGTCAGCATAGGGTTGTGTGTGGTCTCTGACTGTGTGTGTGAGCTCGGAGATACAGTAATTCCATTATCGCCACTCCAAGTATAGATGTAATCCCCTGTCGTGGCAGTGTTAACCATACCTGTGATCTCGGTCACACTGTTGGGACAAACCGTCTCAATAGGCGAGATGGTGGCCGCCGGCAGCGGGTATACCGTCACCGTGACAGAACCATTACCTGAGCAGCTATTGCCGTCCGTCACTGTCACCGCGTAGGTTTTGTCCCCGTCTGTGGTCGGTTGGGCGGTAGGATTTTGAATGCTTGTTGAAGTGAGACCGCCGTTGCTTGGGTTAGACCAGGAGTAGGTCATATTCCCCGAACCGCCCGTAACTGTAGCAGTAAGGGTTGTGGTCGCTCCGAGACAGATTTGGGTCGGATCGGCATTGACATCCACCTGCGGCAAAGCATTAACTTGAAGCACCCAACTGCCATTAGAAGCAGTTAAGGTTTTATTACACGTATTGTCTTTTGCCTTACGGGTGAATGTGTATGTACCATGAGTTGATGTGTAAACACTTGACGGCGTGTATGTAGCATTGGTAGCACCGTTAATAGGATTATTTCCATTAACGTACCACTGGTAGGAGATCTGGTTATCTCCGCCTGAAGCATCAGTTTCACTGCCAATCGGATTAGCAGTACCGCCTTCACAGATGGTCTGACCCGTAGTGGCAATTGCACCAGCCGTGAAAGCTGGCAATACGGTAACCGTAGCTTGAGACGTGGTTTGAATGTCTGACTGCCCGTTACAATTATCACATGAAAAATCAATGTCGTCTATAGCAAAGTCATTGCCACTATACTCGGTTTCCAAATTCTTCAATTGGATGGTAGCCGACACATTATTGCCACTATTCCACGTCACAGTATGTAGTTGCCAAGAGTTTGCTGTTGTATAGGTGAATGGAGTTGAATTTATCGCGACCCCATTTATATACACCTGCACTCTCGCTGGATTTTCAGTACCCATACCCGCCAGCTGGAAAGAAAATGTATATGTCTGATTTTGCTTCACTCGCATAGTTTGTTCCCAAAATGCTTCATCAGGATCCCAACCGCCATTTACAAGCATAAATTTAGTACCCGAATGCGCGGAAAAAACATTTGTGCCAGGCCAAGTACTTACTCCATCCTGCCAACTGGAGACAATCGCGTATCGTCTTTCCGGATTCATACAATCAGTACAGGGAGTGGTCTGGAATGCGTGCGTGCTGAAGAAACCATGATTGCCATCTTCGAAATTACCATTGAACACTTCATCATAAATTGCGGTTACTGTAATCGTATTTGCACCAACATTCAATTGCGAAGCATCAATTACAGGACTGCAAGTGTTGTCACTAAAAGCCGCTGCGGGTGTCCAAGTGTAAGAAGTGTAGTCACACGGTACGCTTAATTGTTTCGTTTCATTACGGCAAAGTGTAAAATCTTGCAAATTGATATCCGGAATCCAAATAGCGTATAGCGTGGTATTTGTTTCAAAATTCGAGGTGGAATTCGGGCCATAAAATGCCCCATGACCATTGCTCTGTGTATTCCAACCTAAAAAGCTATAGCCAGAACGGGTAGGAATCCAGCTGGATGTGGTATAGTCACCCAATCTTGTTCCATAAGTGACATTTTGTAATGTTCCAAGGTTTCCACTCCCACCAGCATAGTTAAAGGAGACGTTTGCTTTAACAATCGTATAGGTAATAACGACATATCCATCACCACCTTTACCAGCAGTGCCATCTTCACATCCGCCGCCACCGCCGCCATAATTCTCGCCATTACCTCCATTTCCCCAACTATTATTACCATTTCCTCCTTTACCCACATTATTAGAAATACCTGTTTTTCCAGCACCTCCACCACCATTTGAATTCCATGAGGCATTTCCGCCTGGGGAACCATCACCATTTCTACCAGCAGCACCACCACCACCACCACCAAGGCCAAAGGTCCCAGTCCTAGTACCTTTGCCACCGGAACCACCTGTTTTTGTAGTTAAAACACTACCCGAGCCTTCTGTTTGTATGTAAGATTGACTTCCCACTCCTCCAGAAGCATTTCCATTAACACCACCACCGCCACCTGTGGCCATCACATAACCTCGTCCGTAATAAACCGAAGTAGATCCACCACCAGCTCCAGAGCTCTGTCCTCCTTGACCAACGTTCACAATTAATTTGGAACCAATCGCTATCTCGTTTGAAGAAATATTATCTAAACAAGCATAACCGCCGCCGCCGCCGCCACCGCCGCCATAATTACTACCAGGACTTGTACTACCAGCACCACCTGCACCCCAAACTTCAATTTTAGTTACTTTGGCACCAGTAATTTGAAAAACCTGATTGTTCCCAGGGACATTTGGTGCCGTCCACGTCTGTCCCCACGCATTCCCCGCAAAGAGGATCATTAGGAGCAGTGAGAGGCACGCGCCGGGGAGGGCGCGCGCGAAAGCCCTTGCCCGCGCGCCGAGACGCGCCGCCGCAGGGCTGTTTCCCGTGATCTCACGGGCTTGCTTGTCGTTCTTTTCTTTCGTAAATTTCTCGTTCATATTTGTAAATTTTTTATTTTTTTCCAATTTGGCAAATTTCAAGCCGCAAAAGTACAAATTTTCTAAATATAATACACATATTTAATATACAAAGTTGCACGTTTTTGTATTTTGCTGTGGTACAAGAGGTTGCGGTGGTTAAAAAGTGTTAAAAGAGGAAGGAGGAAGGAGGGCTCGCGGCGGAGCCGCAAGGGGGCGCGACCACCCCGGAGGTGCATCCGTTTTGGCGGGAATGGACTTGGGAGTCGGCGGGAATGCGCGGCGACCACCCCGCCCTTCGGGCACCCCTCCTCCAGGAGGGGGCAGGGGGTGGTCCAGAACGGGACTGCCGAATGAGAAGAAGATCCCCGGCAAAAAGACGGCCCTCCCGTGCACCCATCCCCGTCAAGACCCGCGAAATCCCGCCTCAGAAATTTACTATTCCACCCCGATTAGTTAACGGCTTTTCCGCATCATATTGTAAACCAGCAAGAAAAAAATTTCCAAAAAACCTTGACAAAGGCGGTTTGAGGTTGTATCTTTGCAGGTGGAAAACGATTGTCTCGCGTCACAGTCATGACGAGGAGACCGCCCAACAATTCTAACCAAACAATTTATTACAATGGACAAAAACCAAAAAGACAAAAAGACAGAACGGCCTGCAACGGGTCTCGAAAAATCCACAGGAAGAACACGACCCGACCTGACCAAACAGGACGTGGAGACCATCATCTCCGAGAAAGGGCTCGTCTTCATCGACCCGCTCTCCGACTTCGGCTTCAAGCGGCTACTCGGCACGGATCGGTGCAAGAAATTCACCATCCACCTCCTCAACACCTTCATCGGCCAAGACATCGGCGTGATTACCGACATCGGCTTCATCAACTCCGAGCAAGTGGGATTCCTGCCGGGAAGGAAGAAAGTGCGCCTTGACATCCATTGCAAGACGCAGGACGAGGATCACGTCATCATCGAGATGCAGAGGGAAAGGCAACAGTACTTCGTCAACAGGCTGCGGGTTTACAGCAGCCATTCCACCGTCAGCAGCGTGACCATCGGTGACACGGTCTATGCCTCCGTGCCGAAAGTCTATTCCCTGAGCTTCATGGAGATGAACATGGCGGAATTCAAAGGCAGAAGCAAGTTCTTTTGGAAAGTTTTCCAAAAGGACGACGACAACAAAATTTTTTCCAAAGAAAATGTTTTGTATTTTGTAGAATTATGTAAATTTGCCGC